>Ga0182013_10009027_pt1 | contig 10584 bp, 5 predicted proteins | sample 612S2MmetaG_FD_120487 | JGI IMG/M metagenome (GOLD analysis project Ga0182013, IMG submission 120487) | Permafrost microbial communities from Stordalen Mire, Sweden - 612S2M metaG | ecosystem: Environmental > Terrestrial > Soil > Wetlands > Permafrost | place: Sweden: Stordalen | collected...
CAGGCCAACCCAGCACCTTCGTCCAGTCGTTCTCCCTCATGAAAACGAGTGTACCCGGACTCACAGAATTTCAAAATCCCCGCAAAACGAAGCATTTTCCAGATTCTTGCTCAGAGCCGATAAAACTACGGTCCCGACCGGATCCGCACTCGAAGCGGTAGTTTCGAACTTCTGCAGATCGACCTCGAAAACGCCCCAGCACCCCTCATTTCTCTACCGCAACTCGGCTATGAAGATCGCGGGACACTTGCCGAAATATCTGGACCGATCTTGTCACTTCGCGGACTACGCAGCGCACAGGAACAAATGTCGGAAGTGGCTTCGGGATACGGCTGTGCTTGCGAATTTAGCATGATTATGAGATGTTTCCTCGGGTGGTGCTGACGGTCGCGTCGGAAGATCGATGGGCAACATTGCCGATTCCAGTTCCGACGGTGTCCAAGATTGCCCCTTTCGATTCGCACCCTTACCGGAACCAACCCGAAGATTCAAGACTCGATACTTCGTATGACCTCGGGGCAAATGGGTTAACATCGGTTTAAGTTCACTCGGGCGATGATCAGGGAGCGAATCGGCATTGGACCGTACCGACTCAAACCCGGTGACAAAAGCAGCCATAAGTGCCGCTGCCGCAGGGCTCGGCGCCGCTGTTTTCGGACCGATCGGCTTTGCGCTTGGCGGCCTGCTCGCAGGCGCCCTTGGCGAGCCAGCGGCACATGTCGTCAAGAGTTACGCGGAGAAGTTCGGCGAAGAGGCCGCAAAGAAGCTTCTCGAGACCGGTAGGGACTCGCTCGCGGAAAAACTCAAGGCTGCCGCTCCAAACTTGGCGTCTGCCTACCGCGAGTCCCTCCGCTTCAGCCTAGCTGAAATTCACCGCCGAATTTCTCCTCAGTTCGAGGATTGGTTCTCCAACTGGGACTTGTGCCTGACGACTGATGTACCGCTGCGGCTTGAGGAAATCGACCCCGCAAGGACCGCTCCGAAAAGCCTGGATGATCTGTTTGCCCGCACCATGGAGCGTCTTGACGCTCAAGGAGCGGCCATAAGGGTGAAAAACCTATCGTTGGTGGAGAAGTCCCGCACCGTTCCATCTCCGCTCCTCGCGGAACTCAGGGCCCGACTTCCTGAGACATTCTCAGAGAAATTCCGCATTCTCATCGTTCAGTCCAACTATGAGCAGGCATGGAAACAGGCCGAACTTGTCTTCCAAAACTCAATTAATTCCACACTCGTGCGCATCGATGAACGAACGCAACTTCTGCCCCAGGTTGCTGAAGACCTCGCCGCGCTTCGAATGGAATTAGCCAATATTAGTTCCCACTTCAACCAGCAGGTTCTTGGTCAGGCCGCAGCAAAGGAGCGCAAATCGTGGAGAGACCTTTCGGATACGCTATTTCCGATGCTCGGAGGAAATAGCGATAAATCCGACAGCATCTTCACTGGCCAACTTTTCATTGGATTGGAGAAAACCTTCGGCCAACGGCCCTATTCTCAATTCACGGGTTTGTTGCGGTACGTAGAGCGCGAGGTGCATGGCCTGACCGTGCCGGTCTTCTACGTCCTCTGTCATCAGATCGAGTTTTGTGAATGTGCACGGAAGAACTATGCACTGCTAATTCGTAGCTATCGGGATGCAAGGGAAGAAGGCCCAGAAGCATTGGATCAGTTGCGGCGAAAATATCAAGAGATATCGGACGCGGTTAATCAACAATGGAAAACATCTGCATCTCTTACTCTTTCGACAGCGTGGCAACCGCTTCAGTTTACAGTAGACTCAGCTAGAAGGACCATGTCCATAATCTCGTTGCCTTTTGCACTCGATCCATCTACGTACGCATCTGGGATAGGTTCAACGAGCGATATGTTGCGCTATGCGGCAAGCTTCGCAAACGTTGAACCACTTGCTAATATGGGTGACCCTACTTGGCTGGACGAGAACTACTCCCTGCTGAAACTTTGGGCGGATTTTATCGACAACGGAAAGATTGAGCTTGGCCGCCTGCGAATTAATGCCGAAGACTATGAAGAATGGGACTATCAAAATCCAAAACTCGATCTCGAAATTAAGAAATCGAAAAAACATGCTTCCTTGGAAACAGAATGAGCGTGGTCGAGTGTGCTACCCGTCAACCTCCATTCCTCCGGGCTCGAACATGGTCGTTCGGGAAGAACATTGCGCGGGGCATCCTCGACCGGAACAGCCGAGTCGGATCATGGACGCGTTGCGTGCTTCAGTCCCGAAATGACTCCATTCAACCGTTCCACGGTCAAGCAGCCCTGGTCGAGCTCTGCCTTCCCGGCAGCGCAGGCGGCCAGAGCGTGCTTACCAGGGTTGGGGTTTATCTTCCAGACTTGCGGGCCACCTTGCTTGCCGCTCTTTTTCCCGTTTTGCCCGGCCGCTTGGTGGGCCCTTTGGCGCTCTTGCTCACCGCCAACAGCGGAATGAGCTTGTTGGCAATGGGCGACCCAAGCCCTGTGCATGGATCCCACCCTTGACCCGCATCGAACGCGCCGTTATTCCCCTGGGTAATGTCGTTGAATGCCAAAGCAGCCTTCGCAGCGTAAATCGCCGGTTGAAGGAGCCCCACGTTATTCCCCAGTTGCTGGTTGGCCACCGCCACCAGCCCCGCCCAAAGCGGCGCAACTGCGCTCGTTCCACCAATCACGGACGTTTGGCTGTCCACCCGAATCGTGTAGCCAGTCGCTGGGTCGGCGTCGCCGGCTACGTCTGGCACGCCGCGGCCTCCAGTGCTTGTGCTCGACGCCGGCACGTGAGCGTTCGCCTGCCACGAAGGCAGAGCAAAAACGTTGCTGACTCCACCCCCGGTCGCACCCTCCTGGCTCGCCAACTCGTTCCACACTACCTCCGAGACGATCGTCGCTCCGTTGGCATCGAGCTTCGTTCCTCCACACGCCAGTACATGCGGGCTCGAAGCCGGAAAATCGACGTTGTTGCCCGTCCCTCCGTCGGTCGACCCGTCGTCGCCCGCCGCCACTGTAATCGTGATCCCCAGCGCAGCGGCTGATTGGCAGGCCGCATCCATGGCCGTCATCGCTTGATTGGTCCAACTCGACTCCGGACCGCCCCAACTGATCGAAATCACGCTGGGCTTTTGCGTGGTGTCGTGCACCGCGGTCGTAATTGCGTCGAGGAACCCCTGATCCGTATTGGGCGCAAAGTAAACTGCAATCTTCGCCCCAGGCGCCACCGAAGCGGCCACCTCAATGTCCAGCATCACCTCCCCGTCCGCGCTGCTGGCCGTTGACGGCTTGTTCGTCCCTCCGTCCACACCGACGGCGGTAATCCCCGGCGGGGGGAGCCCGAGCGATTTGAAGTAGGCTGTTAGATCGGCCTGCCGGTACCCCCCGCCAAGCTCGATAATTCCGATGGTCTGTCCCGCTCCGCTGGCAGTTGCAGGAAAGTTGTACGCCTGGGCTACCTGGGGAGGGGTGTAACTGGCGGGGGCAGCGGATTTGGCGAGAGCTTTGCGGACACGAAAGTGCGGCTGTGCCTGAGGCCTGTTATCCAGCCCCAGCACAGCCTCCACCACTCCTGCCAGCGATGCCGGCAGTTGAATTCCGCCCTCGCGAACACGGTACTCAGCTCCATCGATCATCTTCTGTTCAAGCACCACGCCAAATGCTTTCTGCATGTCGGCGGCCGTTCCGGTCAGCTTCACCGTCCGCCGCAACGCAGCCGTCGGATCCTTCTCCACCTTCAGGCTGAACTCCCGCGCAAACGCCTTTACCTGCTTGATCGCGTCCGGGTCGCCGCCATGGGTCTTCTTGTACTCGGACAGGCTTACGCGAGCCGGACCGCTCGCACGTCCGCCGCGCCGATTAACCTTCAGCGGCTCTTTGCGTTTCACAATCACCGACACGGTCACCAATGACCTCGCTGGAGTAGCCTTCACGCGGACGGAATTGGGAGCCGGTGCCTTTTCGCTGCCAGGGAGAACCATGCGCGCCTGCTCTGCAAACCGCGGCGGCTTGGCGGGCACAGATTGTGTGCGCGGAGACCTTTTCATAACTGACCTCTTTCTCGTCCAGACCTCGATCTCTGGGCCAGGACCTGATGACTTCGAATGATAAGCTGAATTGCCGCGAGGGGAAAACATTGACTGGAGCAAGCCGCGTCTCAGGTGCGAAGAGAGCCAGATCCGTGCGCCCAGCGGGTGAACCTGAATTCCATCCATTCGTGGCAGTCTGTCAAATACAACAAGACATTGAACTACGGCCGGATACGACACACGGGGCCTGGTGAATGAACACGTGTCCGATTGCACGAGCGATGTGGCTCTTGTCGGTACCTGTTCGACCTAGAAACCAGGAGGGCATTGGCTCACGGATCAATACCCAGAAACGTTAGGTCAAACGCCGATGTCACCATCCATATTTGGGTTGATGGCTCGGATGTTGGCCCAAGATGCGGTGCCGACGTTAACAATTCTAGAATCGATGCAACGTCGTGAGCTACCCGCCGACGGGACTTCTTTTGGGCTCCGAGTATCAGCTGCCGGAGCCAAAACGAAATTGAGCCTTCCAGTCTGTTTCTTCGCCCAACGTCAAACACGCCTCAAAACGCTTGCCCTGTTTAGAAATGAAGCCCTTGAGAACACCGGTCTTGCCCTTCGTACAGAGTGCCTCAATTTGCTTCGGCGTGAGCGTCTTCTTCGCAATGGTCTCGTTGATGCTGAAGTTGCAGCCTTCGCGATAGTGGCTGCAACCGTAGAAGTTCTGACCATTGGGCTTTTTGACGACACCTTGCTTGCATTTCGGGCACACGAGCGATCCGGACGGCGGGGCATTCCCTGTCTTCGCCGACGCTGACCCATTCGACGCCAGAACAGGACGCGACGCGATGTGCAACTGCGCCAGTTCTTTTTTGAGCTGGCCGTCTATTCCGGAAACTACATTGATGTACTGGGCCTTGCCTTCGGCAATATCGTCGAGCTGCTGCTCAAGGAAGCGCGTGTAGTCGTACTCAAGAAAGGCGAAGTGGCCTTTGAGCGCGTCGATGAGCAAGTTGCCGAGGTCGGTGGCTCTCAGAATCTTCTTTGAATCGTCGATGTAGTTGCGGGTGATGATGTTCTTGAGAATGGCTGGGTAGGTCGATGGCCGACCGATTCCTTCGTGCTCCAGCTTCTTGATAAGGCTTGCCTGGGTATAGCCATTCGGCGGTCGTGTCTGTTTGTTCAACACACGGGCGCTGTCGGCGCGGAGCTGGGTGCCCCGTGCGAGGGAAGGGACGCGACCGTTCTCGTCAGATTGCCTCTCCGGGTCCTCCGTGTCGTTCGCCTCGGGTTCTTCGGCGGCGTCCTTGGCTGTTAGAGTGCGCCAGCCTGGCTTGATGAGCGTTCGGCCCATCGCTTTGAAGACGAATGGTTGCGATCCATCCTGGGCAGCGAGTGTGAGGGTGTTGACACTGTATTCGGCATCCGCAAGCTGAGAAGCTACAGCACGGGTCCAGATGAGGTCGTAGAGGCTCTTCTGGTCGTTGTCTGCGCCGGCATGACGCTGGTCCAGATGGGTGGGTCGGATTGCCTCGTGGGCCTCCTGGGCGCTCTCTTTGGATTTCCAGGTGCGCGGCTTGGGCGGTAAGGGCAGGTTGTTGCTGGCCGCGTAGGCCCGAATCTCGGCCAGCGCCTCAACGGAGAAGTTCTGGCTGTCGGTGCGGTGGTAAGTAATCAACCCTTCTTCGAATAGCCTTTGAGCGAGTTGGGCGGTCTGTTCCGGCTTGTATCCAAGAGTCACGCTTGCTGCCTGGAGCAAAGTAGCGGTTGTAAAGGGCGGTGGCGGAGCCTTGGACGCGGGTTTCGTCGCCGCGGTCGTGACGGCAAAGAGTCTGCATTTCGCGGCTTCTTCCGCCAGCGAAGGATCCAGAATATATTCCCCGCCTTCCTTGAGGAAAGGGGCTATGTCCCACTGGGCGCGCCATTTTCCGTCGTCGAAGATCGCCTCGGCGCCGAAATGTTTTGTTTCCCTGAATGCGCCTATTTCACGTTGCCGATCGACGACAAGGCGGAGAGCAACACTTTGGACGCGCCCGGCACTCAGCCGGGGAATGCCCGTTTGCTGCGAGAGAGCGGGCGACACCTGATAGCCGACGAGGCGATCCGCGCCTCGCCTGGCTTCTTGTGCGTGGATGAGGTTTGCGTTGAGTTGCCGCGGTGCCTTAAGGGCAGAACGGATCACGCTCTCGGTGATTGCGTCGAAGGTGACGCGCACATATCGATGAAGTCTTAGAACCTGCTGCAGGTGCCACGCAATGGCTTCTCCCTCACGGTCGGGATCTGTGGCGAGGTAAACCTGTTCGGAGCGTCCCGCGCGCTGCCGCAGTTGTGAAACAACATGTTTGCTCCGTTCGAGAATTTGGTATTGGAGCCGGTAGGTCTCCGGCTCAATACCAAACTCGCTCACTGGGAGATCCCGAATGTGTCCAACGCTCGCGGCAACATCCCAGCCACTGCCCAAAATTGCTTTGATCTTCTTGATCTTGTTTGGGCTCTCCACGATCATCAGGTTCATGCGGCTGCCTCGTGCCTAGCGATGTACCGAGAGCATTATGCGAAGTTGGTCTGTGTTGGACTCTTGAGCTTATGGATGAAGGCCAAATAGGCCACCATCACGCGAAATGCCTTCGAGCGATTGACGCCCCCAAGAACCTCTCCCCCAACCCTCTCCAGTTCATCAGTGATCTCGTAGGTCAATGGGAACACGAATGCGGTGTCGATACTCTGAAATGGAATGTTCAGCCACGGGCCGTTGTAGAACGCAACGAGTTGCGCCTGCGCGGCTTTGGTTTTGAAACTCATGATGATGTGTTCTGCGAGGGCGTTCTTCCTCCGAATCTTCAGCACAGCAAAAAGCTGGCTGAAATGGCTCTTAGTGAATTTGGAATCGACGGTGAGCCGGAGTTGAGTGCGCTTCTCTGCGGGGGAAACAATTCTACGCTTCGTTCGGGGTGCGGTCTTCTTTGGTGGGATCATGCCGTTTCCTTTCTGTGATGTATTATACAGCACTTATGTACGGTTTGAAATGAAATCCGTAACATGCAGAACTTAAAGGCGTTTCCGCGGGGCAAAGGGCGAGGTAATGGTGGATTCATTGCATGAAGTGGCGGGGAAGCCACCCCTTCGATTTTGCTGTTCACTGCACTCTTTTTGGAGTTGGCGTCCTTCGAGGCCTACATGCTTGTTTGCTCTGGGCGACATCACTGCGAGCCCAAGAGCGTCGAACCGATTGGTGGATCTGCTTTCGACTGACGATAGTGCTCAGCTGCAGAGCCGTGCGGATAGCAACTCTACGCTCCAATGACAGTGTTTTGTTGTTCAGGTTGAGTAGGCAGGCAGCGATCTCACTGAATTCAGGAAATCTGACCGGTAGCGGCCAATAGTTGTTCGTTGAGGTTTCGCGAATTGCGACGGGAATCGCGACAGCCAGTTGTTCGATGGAAGCGCAGCGGATGAGATAAGCCGCTGTTATGATTGCGGAATTATGATTTTGATCGAGAGCCGTATGGCGGGTCATGTTGAGGAGAGCCAGAGCAGGGGAGGCTAGAGACCGGTGCGCCTGCTGTCGTGCCCTTTGAATGATTCGACGGTAGCGGGCCATTTGTGCTTCACAAATCTGACGCTGGTTAAGAGAAATCTTGTTGCATGCAAGATTTCTTGTGAGTGTTTCGAGTTGTTCCTGTGCTTCTGCGACTGTCATCTCTTGCCCTTTCCAAATAGGTTGATTTTAACGAGCATTACATTACGGCTACATCCTTGATATCAGACGCGAGTCCGTTGTTCCCGCCACCGCGACTTTAAAGTCCCGTCCCTTTTCCAAAAGAGGAAATCGGTCCTGCGATAAGGGTCGGTGATTTATTTTGTAATAATACATAACTGGTGTAATATTAAGCAAGCACGGCGAGTAGGCGTTACGCTTAAAGCGAGGTCTGATGGCTCGTGGTGCCTCTAGTCTTGCGACTTTGTTGGGCTCCGATGCTTTTGATGCGGTTCATCACGAAAGAAAAAAGCCGTGCGGTTACGTTCATTGGCGCGCGCGAACAAACCAGTACATGAAGATGCGCGTCAGGGCCTGGCTCCAGGAGCCAGATCACTCTTGACGGATACCGCTTTCTAAGGCGTCGGAAGATGCAGCTGTGTGGAGACGGGACGATTGTTCGCAACAAATAACTGTGCGGGGGAAGGCAAATGATCAAGGCACTTCGTAGCTGGAATTGGATATCGGCAATTTTGCTGGTGTTTCGGCGGAGGTGGTTAGAAAATCGGTCTCCGGCCATTGGGGCGGGGAGCCAGAGGAGGGATACCAATCGTTGGGGTGTTCACCGCTTTTTCTGGATCGTCATTCTGCGGCTGGCCGGTACCGCTGCATACGGTCAGGTGTCTCTTCCAGCGCCTGGGAACATCGATACGGTGGCTGGGTACGGCACTGCGGGATACTCCGGCGACAATGGGCTGGCGACTGCCGCTGATCTGTATTTTCCTCTAAGCGTGGCAATAGATACAGCTGGCAACATCTACTTTGCGGACAGTCAGCGCATTCGCAAAGTGACAGCTTCCACGGGGATCATTACAACGGTGGCTGGAAACGGCACGGCTGGCTACTCGGGCGATGGTGGACCGGCTACCAGCGCAGACGTGAGCCCTGATGGGGGAGTGGCCGTTGATACGGCGGGCAATATTTACTTCGCGGACAATCAGCGCATCCGCAAAGTGACTGTCTCCACGGGTTACATCAGCACAGTAGCCGGAAACGGCACTCAGGGCTATTCCGGCGACGGGGGAGCGGCGACCAATGCAGAGATGAACTGGCCTTGGGGCGTAGCCGTCGACACGGCTGGCAATATCTATATCGCGGATATGGACAATGAGCGCATGCGCAAAGTGACAGCCGCCACAGGTGTCATTTCTACTGTGGCGGGGAACGGCACTCAAGGCTACTCAGGCGATGGAGGACAGGCTGCAAGTGCGGAAATAAATAGTCCCTCGGGCGTTGCACTAGATGCGTCCGGAAACATCTACTTCGGGAATATACTCAGTAACTGCATCCGCAAGGTGACGGCCTCCACGGGCATTATTTCCACGGTGGCAGGGACCGGCACTGCCGGCTTCTCTGGAGATGGTGGGCTAGCCACCAGCGCTAAGATTTACTACCCGTACGGCGTGGCGGCTGACGCGGGCGGCAACATCTATTTTGCGGACGAGGTAAATGACCGCGTCCGCAAGGTTTCAGCTTCCACAGGCGACATCTCCACGGTAGCCGGAACTGGCACGACAGGCTACTCCGGGGATGGTGGGGCGGCTACCAGCGCGCAGCTATATTGGCCTCACGGCGTGGCGGTAGATGCAGCCGGCAACGTCTACATCGCAGATTTGGATAATGACCGCATCCGTGCGGTTGCCCAAATCAAAGCCACACCGAGTATCTCCGTCTCTTGTTCTCCGAACCCGATAACCTACGGGTCGCAAAATACAAACTGCACCAGCAGTGTCAGCGGCGGAGCCACAGGCAGTGTGACATGGACGATCAACGGGGGAGGCTGGACCACCTCCTCTCTAAGCGGTGGCGCAACGTCGGCCGGAGGGTTCTCGGGCTGGAGCGGAGGCACATACACCATCGGTGTCGCGTATGGCGGCGATGGCAACAATAATCCGGTCAGCTCTTCCACAACCCTTACGATCAGCAAGGCTACGCCTACGGTTTCTGTCTTCTGCTCGCCCAACCCGATCACGTATGGAGGTGCGAACTCAATCTGCACCATTTCCGCGAACGATAGTGGCACCGTTACTGGAACGGTTTCGTTGACCTACAACGGTACCGCATGGACGACGGTCTCTTTATCTTCCGGATCGGGCACTGCTACTTGGTCCTCGACCTCTGGAATTGGCACCTACACCATTGGCGCGACGTACAACGGAGACAGCAATAACACGACAGCCACTGGCTCGGGATCGGTGACTATCAATAAGACGTCTCCAACCGTATCGTTAAGCTCGTCAGTCAATCCTCTGATCTATGGCGGCCTTTCGGTCTTTACGGCCACAATCAACGGCGGTCAAAGCCCCAGCGGCACAGTCACATTTCAGGTCAACGGTCAGACGTTTGGCACCGTCACAGTGAGCGGTGGAGTCGCCATCTATAACGGCACCAATGAAGCATGGGCTGCAGGAACCGATACGATTTCGGCGATTTACAGCGGCGATGGAGATAACGGCGGGGCAACTGGGACATTAACGGAGACCATCAACAAGGCGACTCCAGGCATCTCCTGGGCGACGCCTGCGGCAATCACCTATGGGGTTTCTCTAGGCGCATCGCAACTAAACGCAAGCTCGACGGTGGCAGGGACTTTCGTCTATACCCCGAGCACCGGCACGGTCCTCGACGCCGGTTCAAAAACGCTCTCGGTCGCATTCACGCCGACCGACACGACTGACTACAACACCGCAACGGCCACGGTGACGCTTACCGTCAACAAGGCCACACCCACGATCACCTGGGCTACGCCAGCATCGATCACATACGGTACCGCATTGAACGCAACGCAGCTCGATGCCTCCTCCACCACGGCGG
>Ga0182013_10009028_pt1 | contig 10582 bp, 10 predicted proteins | sample 612S2MmetaG_FD_120487 | JGI IMG/M metagenome (GOLD analysis project Ga0182013, IMG submission 120487) | Permafrost microbial communities from Stordalen Mire, Sweden - 612S2M metaG | ecosystem: Environmental > Terrestrial > Soil > Wetlands > Permafrost | place: Sweden: Stordalen | collected...
ATGTCTGGCTGGCGGCGCGCGGCGGCGGAATCGGCTCATATTGGGGCAATCTGCGCTCGATCGGCGAGCGGGTCGGCGGCAACGGCAAGACCAGCGGCATCGTGCCCTTTATCCGCGTTCAGGATTCCCTGACGCTGGCGATCAGCCAGGGTTCGCTGCGCCGTGGTTCGGCGGCCGTCTATCTGCCGATCAGCCATCCGGAAATCGAGGAGTTCATGGAGCTGCGCCGTCCTACCGGCGGCGACCCGAACCGCAAGGCGCTCAATCTCCACCATGGCGTCACCATCCCCGACGCCTTCATGCGCGCGGTGGAAAACGACGAAGAATGGGCGCTGACCAGCCCGAAGGATGGGTCGGTAATTCGACGCGTCTCGGCGCGCGGCCTCTGGATTCGCCTGCTGACGGCGCGGATCGAAACCGGTGAGCCCTATATGATCTTCATCGACCATGTGAACAGGGCGATCCCCGAGCATCACAAGCTGGCCGGGTTGCAGGTCAAAATGTCGAATTTGTGCAGCGAAATCACGCTGCCGACCGGTACCGACCCGCAGGGACAGGAACGGACGGCAGTCTGCTGCTTGTCGTCGCTCAATCTCGAGAAATTCCTGGAATGGCAGGACCATCCGACCATCATCGAAGATGTGATGCGGTTCCTGGACAATGTGCTTAGCGATTTCATCGCCAGCGCACCGGATTCGATGTCGCGCGCCAAATACGCCGCCCAGCGGGAGCGGTCGGTCGGGCTGGGCATCATGGGTTTCCATTCCTTCCTGCAAGGCATGGGCGTGCCGTTCGAAAGCGTGATGGCCAAGGTGTGGAACCGCCGCATGTTCCAGCATGTGAAGCGCGGCGCTGATGCGGCATCGGTGAAGCTGGCGAAAGAACGCGGCGCCTGCCCCGACGCGGCCGATTACGGCATTATGGAGCGTTTCTCGAACAAGATCGCGATCGCGCCGACAGCGTCGATTTCGATCATCTGCGGAGGTACCTCGCCCGGTATCGAGCCGCTGCCGACCAATGCCTATACGCACAAGACGCTGTCGGGCTCGTTCCCGGTCCGCAATCCGCACCTGCAGGCCTTGCTGGCCGAGCGCGATCGCAACGACGAAGAAACCTGGTCGTCGATCGTGATGAACGGCGGTTCGGTGCAGCATCTGGATATATTGAACGAGCACGAGCAGATGGTCTTCAAGACCGCCTTCGAGCTGGACCAGCGCTGGGTCATCGAATTGGCCGCGGACCGCACGCCGTTCATCTGCCAGTCGCAGTCGCTGAACGTCTTCATCCCGGCCAATGTGCAAAAGCGCGACCTGCATCAAATCCATTTCCAGGCCTGGAAGCAGGGCGTGAAGTCGCTCTATTATTGCCGTTCGATGTCGATCCAACGCGCCGAAGCGGCCGTCGGCGCGTCACATACCAGCCCGAGCGAACAGGTGATCGAAAGCGTCGATGGGGCTTCGCGCCTGCCGCTCGGCGAGCCGACCACCTCGACCAATTATGAAGAATGCTTGTCATGTCAGTAAAAGAAGGCTTCAGCTTCCGCCTTTCGGGCAGGGTCTACCAGGCCGAGGCCGCGACCTGCCTCTATCGCACCGTCGATGCCGAGGCGATGGCGACGCGTTACCTGATGCTGACCAAGGACGGGCGTTTCGCCTATCTGGACCGGGTTATCGGCGGCAGGGGCGTCTATGCCGCCGAGGATTGGAGCCCGGATCGGGCCATGCGCTTTCTGATGCAGCATGGCGAAGGCGATCTGGTCGATGAATTCCCGGATATTTTCCGCAAGCGGGCGGCGGCGACGCCCGCCGCGAAAGGGAGGAAAGCCGCGTCCTCCTCGAAGGAACGTCCCGCTGAACCGTTCCTTTTTCCCCTTCATTAGCCAGTTTTCAGATCGTCCGAGGCTCATTACATGCCGAATCTTCTCGCCCCCAGCGCAGCCTATAAGCCGTTCAACTATCCCTGGGCCTATGAAGCCTGGATGACCCAGCAGCGGATCCACTGGCTGCCGGAAGAGGTGCCGCTGGCCGACGATGTGAAGGACTGGCGCAACAAGCTGTCGGATGCCGAGCGCAATCTGCTGACCCAGATTTTCCGCTTTTTCACCCAGGCGGATGTCGAGGTGAATAACTGCTATATGAAGCATTATTCCCAGGTCTTTCAGCCGACCGAAGTGAAGATGATGCTGTCGGCTTTTTCGAATATCGAGACGATTCATATCGCGGCCTATAGCCATCTGCTCGATACGATCGGCATGCCCGAATCTGAATATACGGCCTTCTTCCACTATAAGGAGATGAAGGACAAATATGATTATATGCAGGGCTTTAACGTCAAATCGCGGGAGAATATCGCGCTGACGCTGGCGGTATTCGGCGCCTTCACAGAAGGGCTGCAGCTGTTTGCCTCTTTTGCGATTCTGATGAACTTCCCGCGGTTCAACAAGATGAAAGGGATGGGGCAGATCGTTTCCTGGAGCGTGCGCGACGAGACACTGCACACGCTGTCGATCATCAAGCTGTTCCGCGCCTTCATCGACGAAAATCGCGATATCTGGACACCGGAGCTTCAGCGCGAAATCTATAAGGCGTGCGAGACCATCGTCACCCACGAAGATGCCTTTATCGATCTGGCCTTCGAGCAGGGCGGCATTCAGGGCCTGACCGGCGAGGATGTGAAGATCTATATCCGTTGGATCGCCGACCGCCGCCTGTCGCAGCTTAATCTTCAGCCGATGTATCGCATCGCCGCCAATCCGCTGCCCTGGATGGATGCGATCCTGAACGGCGTCGAGCATGCCAATTTCTTCGAAAGCCGCGCCACGGAATATTCCAAGGCATCGACCCAAGGGACCTGGGAAGAGGCCTTCGAGTAACGATCACATCGTTCCCGGCCCGGTTGCGCACGAAATTCCAGTGGCGCGCGGTTGATTAACCTATATCAACGGACCCAGTGAAATTCATGCCGGGGATGCCGTGACTGGAACGACGCTCAAGAATTTCCGTACCGGCGATATTCTCGTCCGCGAGGGCGATCCGAGCGATGTCGTATTTCGCTTGGTTTCCGGCATTGTCGAAATTCAACGCGAGGTCGGCGGGCAACCGATCGTGCTGGGCCGCATCGGTGAGGGGGAATTTATCGGCGAGATGGGGGTGATCGAAAACCGTCCCCATCTGGCAACCGCGCGCGCCGAATCCGACGGCGTTGCCGAGGTTCTATCGATCGAGCAGTTTTTTGACCGCATCGCCAGCGACTCATCGGCCGCACTTGAACTGATCATGCGTTTGAGCGCGCGGTTGAGAAAGGCCGACGACGAACTGGTCCGCGCCGGTCCGCGCCGTTCCCATGTCTTGGCGCCGGTCACCTATCAATCGCATATCATCCGTGACAATGCCGAAGGCGCGCCCGCGGATAATGCCGCGCCGGCCGATTCCCGTGTCACCATTGCCGCCGATACGACGGAATTGCGGGCTGAAATCGGCGGCGATCCGATTTCGGTCGGCGAGCGGCCGTTTGTCGTCGGGCGCAATCTTCAGCCCGGCGAAAGCTGGCCGCAATATACGCCCGACATCATCGTGAAGGTGACCAAACCCTATGTGATCTCCCGCAATCATTTCATGATCGACCGGAAAGTCGGCCATCTGATCGTGCGGGATATGAACAGCACCCTGGGTACTAGCGTGAACGGCAGGGCCATCGGACGCCATTTCAACAAGGACTGGGTTCCGCTGCATATCGGCGCCAACAAGATCGTGGCCGGCGGCCTGGAGTCGCGTTTCAAATTCATTGTGACTGTGTCCTAAGGCGTAGCAGCGGTGCGCCGGATTTCCCCAAAGGTTTACGGGGCCTTTCTACTGACCCTTCTCTACATCGGGTATTATCTGGGTGATCCGGCGACGCCGGGGAACCGGTTCGACGCCTGCTGCGCCAGTGGCTGGATCGGCTGGTGGGATCAGGGGCGCTATTACGAATCGGCCGGCGCGCTGGCGGCCGGCAATCTCGATCCGGCACGGCACTGGTATCCGCTGGGCTATGCGGTACTGGCTGCGCCGTTCGGTTTTCTGCGCAGCCATCCGTTCTTTCCGGTCGATCTGGTCAACCTTCTATCGACCTATGCGGCCTTCATCCTCTTCGCCCGCCGTGTCGCCATCACGGCGACCGTCGCAGCGATCATCTTTCTGCTGACCGGTTGTCTCGATTCGATGCTGTTCAAGCAATGGGCAATCCCATGGAACACGAGTCCATCAGCTGCCCTGATCTGGGGCCTGCTGGCGGTCAGCGCGGCATATCTGCAGGGGCAGCGGCGGCCCTTTCTGCTCGGCGCTCTGGCCGGCGCGTTGCCTTTGATCCGTCCGACAGACGGAATCATTGGCGCGATCTGCCTGGTGTGGCTTGCCGCGACCGACTTGCGCGCGGCCCGGCTGCGTCGGCGCGACCTCGGCTTGATAATCGCCGGATTGGCATTGCCTGTTCTGCCCTACGCTGCCCTCTATTTGGCGATCTATGGGCTGCATCCGACGGCCTATATGATCAATTCAGGCAATATCGAGCTCACTGTGCATAACCCGATCTGGCGCGCCTGTGTTCTGCTAATAGAACCGCGCCAATGGTTCTTTGCCGGGTCGGGCATTCTTTCCCGAATCCCCTGGCTGCTGCTCGGATTCGCCGGTGCGCTGTGGGCCTGGCGAAAGGGCGGGGTCCTGGCGCTTCTGTCGGTCTGTCTCACCGCCTATTGCCTGTTTTTCCTCTGCTATATCGATCTGCTTCCGACGGGGCTGTGGCGCTATTTCAATATCCATTATTTCAAATGGACGTTGCCCGGTTTCGGGCTGCTCGGCTGGCTTTTGCTTGGCGATCTGCGGTTGCGGCGGCGAACGGCCTGGGTGGCGCTGGCAGTCGTCCTGATTTTATCCTGCATTCGCGTCACCCCCCGCCCGGCAGTGCCGAACGAACCGGCGGTCGCGGTGGATATCCCTGGGCCCGCAGCCACCGAAGGCAACACAACAATGAATCCGGAACTCGCGGTTGCCGACGCCGATGGGGTAATATCTAACATCACGATGATGCGCGCCTTTCCCTTCCCATCGAGCAACGGCGTGCGGCTGATCGCCCTGCGTCGGGATTTTGCCGACCCCGTGGATTGGAGAGCCGGGCACGGCCTGGACATGCCGGCCGGTGCGCCGCCGCAGCGCCGGTGGGCGGAAAGCATCGCGATAGGTTTCCCGTGTTGGCTGCCGCCGCATATCTGCCGCAAGCCGGTTTCTGCTCCCTGAGCCTTACCGGGACAAATATGCTTCCTGCCGACAAACTTGGCATTCAGCATATCGGCCATCAGCTTTCTCTACCCGTAGCTGCAACAGCAACGCTTAGTGGGCTGTCGTGTTTGGCATGCAAAATATCTGGTATTCGTATGCATATAGTATATATTAAGAAAATCGTGCGCTTCCGTAGATCAAAGGACGCGGCCTATTTTTGTCGGTGATGCTTTTCGCTCGACCCCTAGAATTCCGGCGCCACCGGGCGCTGCAGCATCATTTTATACTTTCCGTTTTTCCAAACCCCGCTTGTCGCGGGGTTTTTTGTGCCCGATTGTAAACGCAACCGGGTTTACCACCAGCGTGAAAGGGTTTTCGCCATGACAAAGCGCTCTTCTCGTGCAGTCTCGGTTCATTCCGATACTCCCGACCGCGGCAAGGTTCAGTCGCTGTTCGGAGCGGGATGGGACCCGCTCAGCGAGAAGCGAGAACAAAGCTATGTCCGTAAAATTCAGCCGCGCAGCCCCAACCAGCAGAAATTCCTGACCGCCATTGCCGACCACAGTCTGACCCTGGCGATCGGACCTGCGGGCACCGGCAAGACCTATCTCGCCGTATCGGCGGCCGTGGAGGCGCTCGAAGCCGGGCGGATCGAGCGCATCGTCTTGTCGCGGCCGGCAATCGGGGCGGGGGAAAGTCTGGGCTATCTGCCCGGCGACATGATGGAGAAAATGGCCCCCTATCTGCGCCCGCTCTACGACTGCCTGACCGACCGGTTGGGCGGCAAAAGGCTGCGTGCGCTGATGGAGGAGGGCGATATCGAGATCGCACCTATCGGCTTCATGCGCGGCCGGACGCTGAACAACGCCTTCGTGGTGATCGACGAGGCGCAGAACTGCACCTATGCGCAGATGAAAATGCTGCTGACCCGGTTGGGCTGGCACTCGACGATGGTGATCACCGGCGATCCGGAACAGAGCGATCTGCTGGACGGGATGTCGGGACTCTCCGATATCGCGCGCCGGCTGGAGACACTGACAGGCATCGCCGTGGTGCGACTGGAAGATCGCGATATCGTTCGCCATCCGCTGGTTGGCGCAATGCTCGGAGTTCTGTAATAACGGGCGCATGACGACTAAAAACCCGCCCCTGCGGGGGCGGGCGCGCCTCACATTCTGGGCGCACCTCTTCAAGGCGATCACACGCCAGCATCATCTCGAGCTGATTCCCATCCTGCGGCCTTTGCTGCCGCCGGACGGGGTGGTGTTCGACGTGGGCGCCCATGCCGGCCAGATGGCGAAGCTGTTCGCCATGATGGCGCCGCTTGGCCATGTCTATGCCTTTGAGCCGGGCGCCTATGCGCTGGCCATATTGCGCCCCATGGTTCGTCTGAAGGGCAGGGGCCGAATTTCGATCGACTCCATCGCTTTCGGCGCCAAGCCCGGCACATTGACGCTGAGCACCCCGATCAAACGGTCGGGCAGCCTGGGTTTTGGCCTCAGCCATCTGGGCGAGGGCGGGGAGGGCGACAATGTCTACCGGCATGACGTGGCGGTCGAAACCATCGACCGGTTTGTCGCAGCCAAGGGACTGGCGCGGCTCGACCTGATCAAGGCCGATATCGAAGGCTGGGAAATGCAGTTGCTGCTGGGCGCGACCGAAACTCTGACAAAATTGCGGCCTGTAGTTTTCCTTGAGGTGGTCGACAGCTATCTGGCGCGCGCCGGCGATAGCCGGGTCGCATTGTGGCGCTTCATGCGGGAGCGCAAGTACCAACCCCATCGTCTGGCGGCCGGGCTTCCGCTATTCGATCCCGAGGCCGACGGCGACGTCGTTTGGATTCCCGCGGAGAAAGCCGGGTTGCTCGCTCACGGTGGCGCATAAGGCATCGGTCCGTTATATGAAACCCATGCCCAAGCCAGATAGCCGCTCAAACCGGTCCCTGCTGATTTTGATGGTCTCGATGATGGCGATCGTCGCCGTCACCGTTGTCGTCATGTGGCATATCGTGGCCAGCGGTCCGCGCGACCCGGGCTATGACAACAGCGCGTCGGCAGTGTCGATCGGCGGACCGTTCCAATTGACCGACCAAAGCGGCGCGGCCGTAACCGACAAGACCTATGACGGATCCTATCGCCTGATCTATTTCGGCTATACTTTCTGCCCCGATGCCTGCCCGACTGAGCTGCAGACCATCGGCCAGGCGGTCGATTCGCTGGGGGCGTTGGCCGACAAGGTTCAGCCGATCTTCATCACCATCGACCCTGCACGCGACACCACCAAGCAGCTTGCCGCCTATGTGCCGCAGTTCGACAAGCGTCTGGTCGGCCTCACCGGCACGCCGGAACAGATCGCTGCGGTGGCCAAGGCCTATAAGGTCTATTACGCCAAGGCGGATCAGCCGGGCGGCGACCCCAAGGCCTATGGCATGAACCACTCGTCATTCGTCTATTTGATGGACCCGCAGGGCAGGTTTTTGACGGTGTTCTCCAGCGATATGGACAGCGACAAGATGGCCGCGGAAATCAAGCGCTATATGGGCAAAGCCTAGGGCTAGACCGTCAGCCCATAGAGTTTGGCGACATTGTCGTGGACCATCATCTTGATGTGCTGGTCGGACATGCCTTCGGTCAGCCGCGCCAGAACTGTCGACGAATAGGGCCAAATCGCGTCGCCGTGGGGGAAGTCGTTCGCCCATAATACCCGGTCCATCGGCAGGATATGGGTCATCTGGCCGACCGGATAGTCGTCCTGCATCGTTACATAGACGTTGGTCTTGAAATATTCGCTGGGCGGCTTGGGCAGAGTGACGTTCTCCATATAGAAATAGCGGTGATAGGAGTTGTCCATCCGGGTCAGGAAATGCGGCACCCAGCTGGTGTCGCTTTCGACCGCAACGATCTGCAGCTTGGGGTGGCGTTCGAAGACACCGCCGAAGATGAAGAGCGAGATCACGTCCTGGTTGCCGCGCACGAAGCGGTGATGGCCGCAGATATGCGGCCCGCGGGTCTTGCCACGAGCCTCCGCCATTTCCCGCCGGCTGGACAGGATGTGGAAATTGACCGGCAGATTGAACTGCTCGCAGGCTGACCAGAACTCGTCGTACATCGGATGGTCGTAATCCTCGACCAGCGGTTCGCCCGGCAGCATGATCGCCTTGTAGCCGAGCTTTTTGGCCTCTTCCAATTCGGCCAGACCATCCGCGACGGTGCGTAGCGAGATTTGGGCGACGCCGATCAGCCTGTCGGGGTCCTTGCTGCAATATTCGACCAACCAGCGGTTATAGGCATCCAGGCAGGCCTTGGCGTAATCGATATCGGGATGGCCCTGAAGGAACATGCCGACGGTCGGGAAGATGACCTCGGCGTGGACGCCGTCCTGGTCCTGCACGTCGAGCCTGGTGGCGGAATCGAAGGCGGCGGGGTTCACGTCCTTCCATTCGATCTTCGTCCCCAGCTCCTTCAGTGGCCGGCCGGCGCCGACGGATCGGCCATAGCCCATTGGAAACAAGCCCTCGATCATCAGCGCCGCGCCGAGTTCCGGCGTTTCCAGCTCATAAGGGATGCGGCTGCGGAATTTGGGGTCGATGTCCTCGAACGCGTTTTGGCGCTCCACGACATGGGAATCGGCTGAAATCAGCGATTTCGGAAGCATGTTTATCCCCTGCTGGTGTTCTGATTTCCGCCAAGGTGGAACGGGACCAGGGGCCTGTCAATTCGCCATTATGACCGCGACTAATCTTCGTCTTCGGCCGGGTCCAGGTCGCGTTTGATCCAGCGGTAGATCATCCAGAAAAACGCGAACAACATGAAGGAGGTAATATTGATAATCGCGACGATGGCGATGACCAGCCACAGCGTCAGATGATGGCGCAGATCGTTGACGGCTTCCCGGCTGACGAAGGTGATCAGCGCGCCCAATGCGACGCCGAGAAAGATCGCGACGCCCACGATCTTGAAATAGGCGCGCCCCGAGCTGGTGAGATGGATCGGCTGGACGCGGGCTTTGGGCAATGGCGGCTCAATCTGTAGGGGCTGTTCAACCTTTCCTAAACCAGTGGGACTGGCAAGTGTTTCGTGAGATCGAGGCCGGGCAATCGGGCGAAGAAGTTGGTGACAAAGCTGTGAAGTGCTGAATCGATAGTAATCCTCCGAGTCGGATTGTGGGGGATCAGGATGGACGGGTTAGCGGAGGGTTTTGGTGCATTTGGCGAATCGGTAGTTTTTCTAAAGCATTTCAGTGATTTGCCGGATCCGCGCCAGCGCGGCAAGGTGATGTATCCGCTCGACGAGGTTTTGCTCTTGTGTCTTCTGGCGGTTCTGGCCGGTGCGGAGACGATCGTCGATATTGCGCTGTTCGGAGACAAGAAGCTCGCCCTTCTGCGTCGATTTCGTTCCTTTGCCGCGGGGACCCCGTCACACGATCACCTGGGCGATATCCTCGCCACCCTCGACGCCGAACACTTCCAGCGCTGCTTCGTCGCCTGGGTTGCCTCTCTCACCGGGGCCGCAGCCGAGGTGATCGCCATCGACGGCAAGACGCTGCGCCGATCGCAGGGGGCCAAGGCGGCCATCCACATGGTCTCGGCCTTCGCCGCGCGCCAACGTCTGGTGCTGGGTCAGGTCAAGGTGGCGGACAAGGCCAACGAGATCGTCGCCATTCCCAAGCTCTTGGATATGCTGGTCATCGAAGGAGCGATTGTCACCATCGACGCTATGGGCTGCCAGCGGACGATCGCCCAGAAGATCGTGGAGAAGAAAGCCGACTATGTCCTGGCTCTCAAAGGCAATCAGGGTGCTCTGCGCGACGATGTCGAACTCTTCGTAACCGAGCAGAAGGCCAATGATTTCAAGGACAGCACCGTCAGCCGCGACCAAACCGTCGATGGCGATCACGGCCGCATCGAGACCAGAACCACTACCGTCATCCATGACATCGACTGGATCCACAAACGCCACCAGTGGCCAGGTCTCAAAACCATCATCATGGTCGAGAGCATCCGCGAGATCGGTTCCAAAATCGAACAGGAAACGCGCTTCTACGTGACCTCACTGGACCTGCCGGCCAGCCAGATGGGTGCCATCGTCCGTTCCCATTGGGCAGTCGAAAATCAACTCCACTGGATTATGGACATGGTCTTCCGAGACGACGAGTGCCGACTGCGCACCGAGAACGCACCAGCCAACTTCACCACCATCAAACACATGGCAACCAACCTTCTGCGAAGAGCCGTAACCAAGGACTCGCTGCGCGCTAGACGAAAAGTCGCCGCTTGGGATGACGACTTCTTACAAAGCTTGATCGCAAAGTGAGCCCTTCGCCCGATTCCC
>Ga0182013_10009029_pt1 | contig 10580 bp, 10 predicted proteins | sample 612S2MmetaG_FD_120487 | JGI IMG/M metagenome (GOLD analysis project Ga0182013, IMG submission 120487) | Permafrost microbial communities from Stordalen Mire, Sweden - 612S2M metaG | ecosystem: Environmental > Terrestrial > Soil > Wetlands > Permafrost | place: Sweden: Stordalen | collected...
CTGCAATTGTTCATCTGCGCGCTGGTCGGCCTGGCGGTGACCGGCGCCATCGTCTGGATCACCGAATACTACACCGCGACGGAGTTCCGCCCGGTGCGCTCGATCGCGCAGGCGTCCACCACCGGCCATGGCACCAACGTGATCCAGGGACTGGCGATCTCGATGGAGGCGACCGCGCTGCCGGCGATCGTGATCTGCATCGGCATCATCGTCGCGTCGATGATCGCCGGGCTGTTCGGCATCGCGGTGGCCGTCACCACCATGCTGTCGCTGGCGGGCATGATCGTGGCGCTGGACGCCTATGGCCCGGTCACCGACAACGCCGGCGGCATCGCCGAGATGGCCGACCTGCCGCCTGACGTGCGCAAGACCACCGACGCGCTGGACGCGGTGGGCAACACCACCAAGGCGGTGACCAAGGGCTATGCGATCGGCTCGGCAGGCCTGGCCTCGCTGGTGCTGTTCGCCGCCTACACGCAGGACCTGACGCACGACTTCCCGACGCTGCATGTCGATTTCGCGTTGCAGAATCCGTTCGTGGTGGTCGGGCTGATCATCGGCGGCCTGCTGCCGTATCTGTTCGGCTCCATGGGCATGACCGCGGTGGGACGGGCGGCGGGTGCCGTGGTGGTGGAGGTGCGGCGGCAGTTCCGCGAGATCCCCGGCATCATGGAGGGCACCGGCAAGCCGGAATACGGCAAGGCGGTGGACATGCTGACCAAGGCGGCGATCAAGGAGATGCTGATCCCGTCGCTGCTGCCGGTGTGCGCGCCGATCGTGCTGTGGGTGGTGATCGACATCATCGCCGGGCGGGCGGCGGCGTTTGCCTCGTTGGGGGCGATGCTGCTGGGGACGATCGTCACCGGGCTGTTCGTGGCGATTTCGATGACCTCGGGCGGCGGCGCGTGGGACAATGCGAAGAAGTATATCGAGGAAGGTCACCACGGCGGCAAAGGCTCCGAGGCGCACAAGGCGGCGGTGACCGGCGACACGGTGGGCGATCCGTACAAGGACACCGCCGGGCCGGCAGTGAACCCGATGATCAAGATCACCAACATCGTGGCTCTGCTGCTGCTGGCGATCCTGGCCGGCTGGCTGCATTGAGGCGTACGGGAGGGAGCGTCTCGGCTCCCTCCCGCCGTCCCGGTAACAGGGTACGCCTGCGATAACCCGCTTCAGGATCATCGGCCAGGTTCTCGAAAGCCGTGGGCCGAAAGGTGGCGAAAGCCGACAAGCGGTCAGCGGTTGTCCCGCTTGGGTCTCACCGGATCAGATCTCGTCCATCCCGTCAGCGCCGGTGTGGTAGATTTCCACCGAAGCACCGTTGGCCCGGACCTGCTTTGCGAAGGCCTTGGCCTTTTGATCCGGCCAGTCGCCCCTTGCCGCCGCAGCCAGTTCGGTGAGGCCCACGCCGCCGGGGCGCAGCAACTCGGTGACCCACCCCCCGGCGAGCGCATTGCGGATGATGTATTTCCCGCTGCTGCCGTTGCCGATCTGGCCCACCCCAAATCCAAGATACCGATGCGGCGGCAGACCGGAACGGTTGCCGAGTTGCACGCCGTTCAATCCATTGTCGAGCACGGCACGACTGCCTTCATTCCATCCAGGAAATGCTCCGCCGACGCCATTGTCTGTACCCGCCGCATGCGCGACGCCGCCCAGGACGGGAACCTCCAGACGGTCGTCGTTCCAGGCGTTCTGGATATCCTCCAGATCCTGATCCGTAAGCCGCAACAGGATGAACTGGCCTGCCATCGTCTCTGCTCCGATTCACATGTTCCGCTGACGTGATTTCACCGACGCACCGTCAGGTGCCCGCCTGAACACGCGTCATCGTAACGCCAAGACGGCCCGGCCGGGCGACTGACGAAACGGCAGCCTACGCGACCTTGTTGGGCCCTGGCAATGAGTTCAGGCGACATGAATGCGGCGGCTGCTGCGCTGCGCGGATGCGGCTTGTGAACCACACGCGGTGATGCGCCTTCCGCTTTCCGGACCCGGACCGTCCCGCGAGGCGACGCCTGGCTCCGCGATCTCCGCTACCGCATCCGCCGCAACAGCAGTCGCACCGCCCCGGAATTGGCGGCGTGTGGGTGGGCCGCGGCCAGCACCAGCGGGCGGATGTCCGGCCGGTTGAGCCATAGCGGCAGTTCGCGGCGCAGCACGCCGGTTTCGTCGCCGCTGCCGCGGCCGGTGATCACCTCGACGCAACGCAGTCGGTCCGCGTGGGCCGACCGCAGGAACGCCACCAGCGCGTGGTAGGCCCGCTGGGCAGTGAAGCCGTGCAGGTCGAGCCTGCGCTCGGGGGCGAACTTGCCGCCGCGGAGGCGCTGCCAACTGGCGCCGTCCACGCCGCCCGGCGACTCGCCGACCGAAAGCGGCCGGTGCGCGGCCAGCAGCACAGGCGAGCGGGGTGGCATGGGCGGAGGACGTGGCGGCAGGACGGCGGCGGGCGGCAGTGCCGCAAGCTCGGACGGTTGCGCTGCGGTGTGGCGCGCCAGGGCCCGGAGAGATGGTAGTGCCGCGGGCTGGGACGCCGGCTGCGCCGCTGGCTGGATGGGGCGGCCCGCCTCCTGCCGCACCGCTGCACCCCGGCGTGGCAGAGGCGGGATGCGCGCGGCGTAGGCGTCCCAGGCGGCGCGGTCGGACTCGGTCAGATCACGTGGCTTTCGGGCCATCATGGTCCTCGGCATAGCAACGCCGCGCTGATTGCCGCCAGCACCGCCAGGGCGATGTCAGGCCCAGCGTAGCCGCCGGAAGCGGTGACCGCGACGCCAAAGCTGGGCGGGATCAGCATGACGGCGGCGAACATGATGGCGGTGCCGAGGCCGGTCGCCTCGGTGCGCCGGGCGCCGCCGAGCGCGGCGTAATCGGCATACGCCACGCCGGTGTAGCCGCCGGCGGTGCAGCCGGCGACGACGGCCACGAGCAAGACCGCCCAGCCGGGCCACCCGGGTTCGATCTGTCCGGCGGCCGCGGCGGCAACCGCCATGCCGACGCCGTGCAGTGCCAGCGTGCGGCTGGGGGACAGCAGCGTGTCGGCGACCCAGCCCCAGATCGGCCGGCTGACCGTGCCCGCGACCTGGTAGATCGCCAGCATGCGTCCGGCGCTGACCAGGTCGAAGCCTCCGGTCGTGGTGAGCTGCACCGTCATGAACGCGACGAAGCAGAGCTGCATGCCGGAATAGACGAAGCTGGCGACCGACAGGCGGCGGATCCTGGGGTCGCGCAGCAGGGCGAAGGGCGCGAGAAGGGTGCGGCCGAAGACATGGGCGTGCGGGTCCCGGTCGGCGTCCCAGCGCCGGCGCGGCAGCTCCATCAGCGCCAGCAACATCAGCAAGGGCACCAGTTCCGTCAGCAGCGCCAGCCGCCAGCCGATCGCGAGCGCCAAGGGCGGCAGTATCAACGCGCCCAGCACGCCGCCCAGCGGCACGCCGATCTGGCGCAGCGACATGACCATGTTGAACACCGACCGGGGCGTCTGCGGCACCAGCAGGTGCGTGCTGGCCGGGGCCGCGGCGCCGTAGCCCAGCCCCAGCACCACCGCCGCCAGCGCCAGCGACACGAGGTGCCCGGTGGCGGCGATCAGCACCATGCCGGCCGCGGCGACCAGCACTCCCTGGGTGGCGCGCACGCCGCCGTAGCGGCGGATCAGGCCAGGCGACAGCAGCGCCGAGGCGATGCCGGTGCCGTAGGCGGTGGCGACGAAGCCGCCAACCAGCTCGCCGTTCACGTGCAGCGACGCAGCCACGGCCGGAGCGATCGCCGGCAGCGAGAACAGGGCCATGGTCGCCAGCGTCTGCACCGCCAGCGTGGCCGCCAGCGGGGCGAGCGGCATCGCTCGCAGCGACGCCGGCGCGCCTGTCCCCATGCCGGAGTCGCGCAATCGACGGCCGGTGCTCAAGCCGCAAACGCCGGGCAGAGCCCGCCTCGCCCGGTATCGTCCATGGTGCGCCACCCAAGCTGCCGAACGGGGAGTCTGGCATCCGCGACTGGCGGCGTCGATTGTCTCGTGGGCAGGGCTGTGCCGCTTGGCCCGGGGTTCGCCTTGGGTCTCGGTCAGCCAGCGTGTGGCCGGGTCAGCGTCGGTTCAACGCCTCAAGCCCCATCCGGCACGCCTCAACTCAAGCCTCAGCCGGCACGCCTCAAGCCTCAGCTGGCATGCCTCTGCCCTGGCCGAAGTGCCTCAAGCCCCGGCCGGCAACCCGCGAGTCCCGCGCGTCATAATGACTGCCTCGCGACCGGCGGGTGCATTGTCATAGTGCCTCCCCTGGAGCTGGGCAGGACGAGGCATCATTCGCGGACATAGCGCCGCACCTGGTAGGGCTCCGCCGCAAGGCCGGGACAGAAGCTGCCGACCACAACCGACAGCTTGTCGGCCAGCGCCTTTACCTCGGCGGTCGCCGCTTCCAGCCGCTCGCGCGCCGCCTCTGCTTCGCGGGCCAGGCGCACCAGATCGACCGTGGCGAGCATGCGGTCGTGCACCGCCAGCCGGCCGCCGATCATGACATGGCGCACCGAGGTTGCGTCTTCGGCATGGACGAGCTGGTTGACCGTCCGGTTGTGCGGGATCCAGTTGATCGCCCTCAGGTCGAGGAACACCAGGTCGGCCTTGGCGCCCACCCGGATCTCCCCCGCATCGCCGAAGCCCAGCGCCCGGGCGCTGCCGGCGGTGGCGGCGTGATAGACGTCCTCCACGGCGGCCCACTCCTCGACGCGTGGCGACTGCACCTTGGATGCCATCGAGGCGTAGCGCATCGCCTCGTACATGTTCTGGTTGTCGGAACAGTTCGCCCCGTCCGTTCCCAGCCCGACCGTCACGCCGAGGTCCAGGGCGTGGCGCAGCGGGAACAGGCCGTTGCCCAGCCGCATGTTGCTGCCGGGGTTGTGCGCCAGATTGCCCCCCGTCTCCGCCAGCAGGCGCAGGTCCGCATCGTCCAGCCACACGCCGTGCGCGGCGGTGAAGTCGGGGCCGACGATGCCCCAATGATGCATCTGTTGCAGCAGGGTCCGGCCGTAGAGGCGCTGGCCGACCACCGCCTGGACCTTGCTCTCGCCGACATGAGTATGCAGGCGCAGGCCGTTCGCGCGGGCGATGCGCCCGCAGCCACAGACAAAACCTTCGGTGCAGTGGTGCGGGATGGTCGGCGCCACGCCGAGCCGGATGCCGGCATGGTCCCAGGACCAATGGCGGGCGATGGCTTCGATGGCGGCGAGGCAGGCGGCGCCGTCACCGGGGCGCAGCGAGTCGGTCGCCCGGCGCAGGTCGTCCGGCAGGGCGTCGAGCAAGCCGGGAATCGCCTGGTAGAAGGACAGGTCGGCGACCATCGGGGCAATGACGGCGCGCATCCCGACCTCGGCATAGGCCTCGGCGACGGCGTCCATGCCTTCGCTTGTCGGCAGGGGGAACTCGGCAAACAGGTCGTAGGCGGCGGTGCAGCCCTTCAGCACCATTTCGGCGGCGCAGATTGTGGCGGACAGCTTCTTGTCGGCCAGTGCCCGATTACCACCGAGCCAGGGTGCGGCGGCCAGCAGCAGTTCGAGGGTCCATTTGTCGCCCTGGCCGCGCGCCAGCCCGCCATGCGAGTGCATGTGGGCGTTGATCAGGCCCGGATGCACGAGTGTATTCGCCGCATCGATGGCGGTCGCGCCGTCCGGGGCGGCGAGGCCAGGCGGACCGATCGCCGCGATGACGCCGCCGGTGATCAGGATGTCGGCTGGCTGGGCGCGGGGTTTGGCCGGGTCGGCCAGCAGAGCGCCTCGGATGATCTGGGCGGCCGGTGCGGCGGCTGCGGACATCGGTGTCAGGCCTTCGGCGCCGGGCGCCCCTCACCCGTGAGGCGACTCTCGCCCGGAAGGCGACCGTCGCCTGCGGGGCGACCCTCGCCGGGGGAGCGACCGTCGCTCGGGGGGCGACCGTCGCCTGCTTGGCGGACGCCGCCATACATCACCCAGCCGCGCGCCGCCGCCCAGCCGCAGTCGATGACCAGGTTGACGCCGGTGATGGCGGAGGCGCGGTCGGAGAGCAGGAACTCGATGGTCTCGGCGACTTCGTTGGGTTCGACGCAGCGGCCGAGCGCGGTGTGTTCGCCGGGGTCGCCGCGATAGCGGGCGCCGGCCTGGCGGCGGGCCAGCACGCGGGGTACCAGGGTGACTCCGGGGGAGACGGCGTTGACCCGCACGCCGGCGCGGCCCCACTCGCCGGCCAGGCTCTCGGTGAGGTTGATGACCGCCGCCTTGGTCGGCCCGTAAGCGTGCAGCGGCGTGCCGCCCAGGCCGATGATCGAGGCGATGTTGACGATCGCCCCCTGGCGGCGCGCGGCCATGCCCGGCCCGAAGGCGCGGTTGGCAAAGAACACGCCGTCGAGGTTGACGCGCATGATGCGGTCCCAGTCCTCCAGCGTCGTCCGGTCTGGCGGCACCGGATCCTGGAAGGTGCCGGAGGAGACGACCAGGGCATAGGGCGGCGCCACGGTGGCCTCGATCTCCTGCGCCAGGCCGTGCATCACCGCGGCGTCGGTGACGTCGCCGTGGAAGGCGCGGGCTTGCAGGTCCGTGGCGGTGAGGCGGGCGGCGTCGAGGTCCCGATCGATGATGGCGAGGCGCCAGCCTCGGTCGGCCATCAGCCGGGCGGTGGCGGCGCCGATGCCGTTGCCGCCGCCGATGACCACGGCGAGCCTGCCCTGTCCGGTGTCGTCCATGCGCTTCCCCCGTTGCTGCCGCTGGGCCGGCGGCAAGTCTGGCATTGGCGGCCGGCGGCGTCGATTGCCGGGTGCGAGGGGCAGGGACGATCTGCGGAGGGGGTGTCTGGTGGTCGTGTGGGTGGTGGGCGGCGGCTGCTGAGGGACGTGTGGTTGGCGGCGGACCTGGCCGATGCGCCTGACCATTTTCCCGTGACCAGAGCATTGTCACCGTGAGTGGAAACGCTGAACCAACCCTGTCATTGCGAGGCGCGAAGCGACGAAGCAATCCCCTGCCTGACGAGCCGAGATACGCTCGTCAGGCAGGGGATTGCTTCGGCGCTCCGCGTCTCGCAATGACAGGTAATCGACGCTGCCGGTCAGGGTGAAACCGCCTATCCCAACGCGTCGGCCAACACGGCGCGAGCCGTGACGACCCGGCGCAGGCCATCATCCAGAGACAGGTCCAGCGGGGGCGCGATGTTGATGTGCGTGACCCCGGCTGACTGCAGTTTCTTTCAGGTGGCGACCCAGGCCGCCTCTCCGCCATCGCCGGCCGGCAACGGACCGCGCACCATCAGTTCGGTTGGATCGCGACCGGCCTCCCGCATGTATTGTTGCAGCCGCGGCAGGTCGGGAGTCGGGTCGCCCAGCGACATCCACCCGTCCGCCAGCCGAGCCGCACGACGCAGCGCACGCTCGCCTGACTCGGTGCCGAACCATAGCGGGATGCGGGGCAGCGCCGGGCGGTTGAGTCCAACCTTGTCCAGCTTGTGATAGCGGCCGTCGAACGTCACATAGGGTTGCGACCAGAGCAAACGCAGCACCTCGATCTGCTCTTCCATGCGCGCGCCGCGGTCATGGAAGTTCTGGCCCAGCGCCTGATACTCGGCCGCGTTCCAACTGATCCCGACACCGAGTTCGAAGCGCCCGCCGCTGAACAGCGCAAGCTCGGCGGCCTGCTTGCCCAGCAGCACGGTCGGCCAGGCGGGCAGGATCAGGATGCCGGTGATGAAATGCAGCCGCTGCGTTACCGCGGCCAGGAACGCGAAGGTTACGAACGGATCGTAGAACGGCCCGGCATATTGCCGCTCGGGCCGCTGCGGATTGGTCCCGGCCGGTTGCGCCATGACGTGACCGCTGCACGAGGTGAAATCGAATCCCACCCCTTCCAACGTCTGCGCGTAGTCCTTGACCGCACCGGCATCGGCCATCGCCGTGATCGGCAGTGCACTACCGTATTGCATCTCGCGTCTCCCCGAGTTTACGAGTTCAGAGTAATCTCCCGGGCGGTGAACGCCAGTTCCTCGTCATGCCCGGGCTGTACACTTGACCGGGCCATCTGCGCAGGATGACCGGGCCACGCTGCCCGGCTGGTTCATACGCAATCCGCCTCAAAACGACCGAAACCTCACACCGCCAGAAGCTGGCGCAGATCTTTCAACAACAGAAACAAGTGCCGCGCATCGGCCGGCGATGGGACGAAGCCGAAATGCTCGTAGAACCGTCGGGCAGAGTCGTCCTTCGCGTGCACGGCGAAGGCGCGAATGCCGGCGATGTCGGCCGCTTGCAATGTCCGCCGCATCGCATCCTTCAACGGTCCTGCTCCCAGCTTGCGGCCTTGCCAGCCAGTCCTGATGCCAAGACGGGCGAGCAGCACGATGGGAACCGGATGACGGGCCAGGCCCTTGGTCGAGCGCTCCGGCGCATCGCCATAGGCGACTTCGCCGACGACCAGGGGATAGAAGCCGACAACGTCCGCACCGTGCAGACCAAGCCAGGTCTGGGACGCATTCGCCTGCTGATTGGCAAAGGCAAAGCGGATCAGGAAACGGTCGAGTTCCGCGCTGCCGCAGGTGAAGTCGTCGATGGGGTGGTCGCGGCGGAGTTTCTCGATCCGGAAGCCATCGGTCATCCTGGCCCGGTGGCTTCAAAGGGCGGTGGCTCGCGGAAGAGCTGACGCAGCCGCGGCAGGTCGCGCGGTGGCGCATCCAGCGCGGCCATGAAGGCTTCCCATTGCGCGGCGTCCAACTCGAACCGGCGCCGCTCGATCAGGGTTTCCTCGGCGCGGGCAAGAGCGCTTTCCAGCACGAACTGGCTGACCGAGCGGTGCGAGGCACGCGCGGCCGCCGCCAGGGTCTGCTTGGCCTGGGGCGAGAGGCGGAGATCGAGCTTGGTGGTACGGGTGGGCATGGGGTGTCCTCCAACGGGCGCGAGCATAGTGCTTCCGCCCGACATTGTCGGGACAAAACTGGCTCGGCCCGGTTTGCAGACAGTGCGGCGCAGGCTATAGTGTTGGGTGTCGGATCTGGGCATTTGGGCTGCCACATAATGACAACGATGCCGATCCACGACCCCGTGCTCGTCCGCTTTCGCAGGGCGCTGGACCAGATATACGGCAGCAACATCGAGCGTGTGGTGCTGTTTGGCTCCCGCGCACGCGGCGACGCACACGCTGAGTCCGACTACGACATTGCCGTCTTTCTCAAGGATTTTCACGACCGGTGGCGGGAGGTTGACAAGATCGTGCCTGTTGTCACCGACATCCTCTACGAGGACGGTGCGTTCATCCATGCGATGCCTTATCGAGCGGGCGCGTATCGAGAGCAGACCCCCTTGATGCATGAAATTCGCCGTGAGGGTGTCGAGCTGTGACGCCCGAAGCGGGGCGCTTTCTCGACAAGGCGCGGCTGATCCTGGAGCATGCACAGCGGATGCTGAGCATCGATCTGACGGAGGACGCAGGACGCGCGGCCTATTTGGCGGGCTACCAGGCCGCGGAAGCTCTGATCTTCGAGCGCGCCGGCAAGGTGGCCAAAACCCACAAAGGTGCACATACGGAGTTTGCCCGGCTGACGGTGAGTGAGCCTCGCATTGACACAGAGTTGCGACGGTTCCTGCCGCGAGCCTATGACCTGAAGGCGATCTGCGACTACGAACTCGGACCGGATGCTGTCGTGCCGCGGGAGAAGGCCGACGAGGCGATTCAGGTTGCCTGTCGTTTTGTGGACTGTATCGCGAGCTTGCTGACAGGAGATCGATCGTCGTGATCCGTTGCAGGACCTGTGACGACCAAGCCTGAGAGGGCCAGGCTAAGGCGACGCCCAAAAATAAGCGAACCGGTTCTGAACTCCGTCATCCCCGCGAAAGCGGGGACCCAAGTGGCTTAGGTCCCCGCTTTCGCGGGGATGACGTGGAATGCTGTCTGAACGCCAATTGATTCGACTATTTCTGGGCGTCGCCTAAGCTGAAGCTGGTGGCGGGCTGTATCGGTGGCTACCCCGCCGCGCCACAGTGCGTGTCGCCCCGGGACCGCGGGTCGACGGCGCGGAACCTGGCCGCCTGCCCCACCGCACGGCTGAGCCGGTGATTTTGTTTACCGGCAACGATCCGGCGTGGCACAGTCCGCGCCATGCCGGAGGCGTTCGACGGAGAGAGCATCGCCCGCCTGCGCATCGCCGAGGAGGCGAAGGCGCGGACCGGGTTCCTCGACCTGGGCGGGTTGGGCCTGACACGCCTCCCGCCCAATTTATTCGAGCTACAGCATCTTAGAGTGCTCAACCTTGGCGACGGCATTGCTTCTGACGGCACGGGGTATCGTCGCGAGTATCGCTCCATACACATCACCGCCCGCAATCGCGTTGCCCATGACATCGGGCTACTGGCTGCCTTACGAGACCTGGAAGTCCTCTCTGTCAGCGAAACAGATTGCGATACACTAGAGCCTCTGTCAGCTCTGCCTAAGCTGTCGTGGTTGATATGTAGCTCAACAGAATTCGTGACGATCGCCTGTGCGCCGCCGCCGAAACCCGTGGTGTCAGCATCCTGCGCGACAAGACGACGCTGCGCACCGGCGACCGCATCACGCCATTCATGCGCCGCATCGGCCGAGGCGACCGC
>Ga0182013_10009030_pt1 | contig 10580 bp, 18 predicted proteins | sample 612S2MmetaG_FD_120487 | JGI IMG/M metagenome (GOLD analysis project Ga0182013, IMG submission 120487) | Permafrost microbial communities from Stordalen Mire, Sweden - 612S2M metaG | ecosystem: Environmental > Terrestrial > Soil > Wetlands > Permafrost | place: Sweden: Stordalen | collected...
CCGGTGTATATATTAATTACAGCGCATTAAATTCTGCGGTGCTTATTTGTGCTTGCTGAAGTATCTTTTTTAGTAAACCGATACCAAGTTCTTTGTGCAAAGGTACGGCAATGGTATATAAATAGCCTTCTTTCGTAAGCATCACATGCGAGCCTTTCTGCCTGGAAACTTTCCAACCTTTTTGTTGAAGCTTTTTAATTGCTGCATCTCCGGAACAAAGTTTTAGCTTATAACTCATACCTCAATAGCTATTTTCTTCTTCAGTTTTCTTTTGTTTATATATTTCCCCTCCATTACTTCAATCCATCCCTGAATTGCTTCTTTAATATTCTTTTTTGATTCTGCCATAGTTTTGCCTTGAGAAAAGCACCCCGGAAATGCCGGCACTTCGGCCACATAATAGCCGCTTTCGTCTTTTTCTATAATTACGTCTACTTTCATAATTTCATGTTTTCTACAAAAGTATTGATTTTTACTTTAGGATTGTCCGCTCTTTTTACTGAAGGCAACATCAATTATTTATCCTTTAAGGTTCGTGCCATAGCAGAGAGTTTAAAAGGAATGCCTACATCGCCCAATCCTCTCTATCCAATGGTTCGGCTCCGCTCACCATGACATTACATCGCCCAATCCTCTCTATCCAAACTTCTAAATTGGGTTGCTTCAGCAAGGTGTTCTGGTTTTATTTTTTCACTATTTATGGGTGCTACCTAACAACTTTTGCAAAGCGAAATCACAAATAATTATTTCATCAGTATTATCAAGGTAAGCGACCACATATTTCTTTCGGAAATGGGCGCATCGGTAATGGAGCAAATTCCATGGTAAATGTTTACAGGGATGATGCAATACTCTTTCATCAGAGAGGTTGTCGAAAAACTCAAAGGCCTTGTCCACAAATTTTTTGGCAGTTTCAGGCAAACCTTTGCCTTCAATAAACAAGGCAATCCTTGCAACCTCTTCTGTAGCCGGGTCAAGTATTGTTACTTTTCTTTGGCCCATTTATCAATCAGTTTATAGGCCAGCTTTTTACCTTCTGACAGCGAGCGCTTTCTAACAGGTGTTGTTTTACTTGCAGCTTTAGTTAAGAGTTGCTCGTATTCCTTTTTGGCAAGAACTACGTACTCCTTTTTTTCTATGGTTATTGTATTCATTGTCGCCTTATTTACTCTCTAAATTTAAGCAATTTTTGCTACTTTTTACATCGCCCAATCCTCCCTATCCAATGGTTCGGCTTCGCTCACCATGACATTACCATTACATCGCCCAATCTTCCCTATCCAAACTTCTAAACTGGATGGCTTCGGCAAGATGTTCTGTTTTTATCTCTTCGCTGCCAGCGAGGTCGGCGATGGTGCGGCTTACTTTGATGATTCTGTCGTAAGCGCGGGCGCTGAGGTTAAGTTTTTTCATGGCGCGGTTGAGGAGGTTTTTACCGGTGTCGCCTATAACACAAATTTCCTGAACCATTTTGGGCTCCATTTGTGCATTGCTGTAGAGGCCTTCTTTATCTTTGAATCTTAGCTCCTGAATTTGGCGGGCTTTTATAACACGTTCCCGTATTGTGGCGCTGTTTTCACTTTTACGATCGCTGGAGAGTTCGTTGAATGATACCGGTGTTACTTCAACATGCAAATCAATTCTATCCATTAAAGGCCCCGATATTTTATTCAAATATTTTTGCACTATACCAGGGCCACAGCAGCATTCCTTTTCCGGGTGATTATAGTAACCACATGGACATACGTGCGTTGCCCTTTTGGAATATGACCGTAACATACCGTATACCATTGAAATCCATTGCATTAGATGAAACCTCCCCAATTGGACTGCATATTAAGAAAAAACGGCTTGACCTCAAACTCCTACAGAAGGCCGTTGCGTTGATGGTAGGAGTAACGGAAGAATCCATAATGCATTGGGAGACAGGTAGGTACCCTCCACAACTTCAGTTTTATCCTGGAATCATTAAGTTTTTGGGGTATAACCCGTATATGATGGAAACGGGAACCTTGGGAGGGAAGATCAAAAACTACCGCGTTCTAAATGGGTTAAGCCACAAGAAAATGGGGAAGTTAGTAGGGGTGGATGGAGCGACAATTAGCACCTGGGAAACAGGGAAGCACGAACCGCAGGGACCAAATTTGACCCGATTGAACGAACTACTGAACAATTGATTTTAAGGGCTGTTTAAGAAATTAAGCAGTCCTTTTTAAAGTTCAAATGAACCCAAAGCAAATGATAAAAACAGTATAAGGAAACCACAACGTTACTCTGGGAAAAAATTACATAATTCACACATTGTGCTATTTGCCCGGTGTATTTGGTGTAAATTCACAAATGTATCTTATTCGGAATTGACATTATTCCTTCTTAATTCTTAATACCACCACGACTTTTTACAATAAAACAGAAAGACCTTCCGGTTTCAATAACACCTCAGTTCTTTCACCTGAAAGATGAAACTCTACATCAAACACATGGTCTCAATTCGCTGCAAGATGATTGTGAAAGCAGAGTTGGAAAATATGGGGCTTAACTATCGAGCAGTGGATTTGGGCCAAGTAGATGTCAAAGAGGATATTACTGTTGAACAGCGTGAACAACTGAAAATCGCTTTAATGAAGTCGGGCCTTGAACTGATGGAAGACAAAAAGGCCATGCTCATTGAAAAAATAAAAAATGTAGTTATTGAAATGATACATTATGCGGATGAGCGTCCCAAGGAAAACTTTTCAGATTACCTCAGCGGAAAACTCAATTATGACTATACCTATCTTGCCAACCTTTTTTCAGAAGTGACAGGCATCACCATTGAACATTACATCATCGCTCACAAAATCGAACGGGTAAAAGAGTTATTGTTATACGATGAACTTAACCTTACCGAAATATCCTATAAACTTAACTACAGTAGTGTCGCGCATTTATCTAACCAATTCAAAAAGGTAACCGGGCTAACGCCAACCTTCTTCAAAAAGCTCAAGGATAAAAGGCTCATCACCCTTGAGAATGTGGGAAAGATGTAAATCTTTGCTGGAATTGTGTAACCCTTTATTTGCATAAAGGGCCTAACTTCATAGTGCCCTTGAAGAAAAACTTAAAGACGACTGGGATGGTATTGTTTAATGAACTAATCCGTTGTCGTTTTACTTCAATGGAATATTATTTGTCAAGCCAAGTAAAAATTAAAACTATGGATACCACTGAACTGGAAAATACACCTAAAAAAGATGGTGAGATCCCCAAAGGCGCTGCTCATATTATTGTGGAGTTAGTAGAATACGAGCATAACGAGGTGGTCAGCAAATCAATTATGAAAAGGGCAACTGGTAGCATTGATGCCATGTCATTTGACACAGGAGAAGGATTGAATGAAAAAACTTCTCCTTACGATACTTATGCACAAGTAATTGAAGGCGATGCAATCGTAGTAGTCGATGGCAAAGAAACTAAACTTGATGTCGGGCAGGGAATTGTTATTCCGGCTCACAAGCCAAACCATGTAAAACCCAATGGCCGGTTTAAAATGCTTTTGACTGTTATAAAGAGCGGCTACGAGGACTAAATCAGAATATAATAATCATAGGATTAACGTCTAAAATCAAAGGACATGAGATACTTACTTTATATCATTGCAGTGCTATTAATTATTGGCTGGGCAATTGGTTTTATCGGTTATGCGGCAGGTGGTATCATTCATATCCTTCTTGTAATTGCCCTAATATGTGTAGTAGTGAATATTTTCGCCGGAAAAAGAATGTTCGGCGAATAAAAATTCGCCAAACGATAGTGCCAAGGGTAATTGATTTTTGAAGTTATAATGATGATACGAGATATTGGCTTATGGTTCTCTAAAAGTATTGTCAGCAAAGCAGTATATGGGTTAGTGAGGGGGTCGCGGCATAGCGGCCTCCTTTATTTATACCTCTATAACCAATAAAAGGGACTGATGTTGGTCAATGCACACTTTTCTTTATAGCAATTGATCTGGCGTGAAGTGAGGCCAATTCAAATTGCGCGTTCGCAATTTCCTCTATAAGCCGGATTTTCCTGCTTCCTACTGAATCCAACAATAAAGCCTTCAAATCAGCGATTTGAGACTTTACTATTTTTATTCTTCCCTCCATATATAGTTCAACACCGGAGTGATAAGCTAAGTTGCGTTGCTCTCTGTTATTACTTGTTACTTTCCTATAGTGGCATTAAATGAATTTGGGGACTGTTTAAGAAATTAAGCAGTCTTTTTTAATGCCCCGTCAAAATCTACCCCAACTTTACTACATTGTAAATGCGAAAACGCCCTAACTTTATGCATTCCATTCAGGCACCCATTGTCTTAAAGTAAATACATTTCGGTACCATTAGTAACCTTTTAGCAAAGCCAATTATTGACAGGTAAGCAACTCACCGTTATTTTGGAGAATTATGTTTAAAAAAACTTACTACAGCAGGCAGGACGTAAATCAGACATTGGAAGCGGACTTACAGTGGGTGGAACGAACCAAAGCAGAGTTTGAACTTGCAATTTTTCAAAGTGATTTAGCAGGGGTGAAAGAGAAAATAGAAAGGACTGCTAAAGCCTGCAAATGTGAATTGATAATCACTGAGCCGGACAAAAGCGTTAAGGGAAATCAGGCGATTCTTTTCATTGGCAGAAAAATAAGCGAACCTGCTGCTTAATCCTTCCTTTTTACCAACCCTACAGAATCACTGCATATCGCATAAAGTCGTTACATTTGCGCCAACATGCTTATCCCGCTTCCCGTAAGAACAGCGCGCATTGTATAAGCGTTTTGTTTTTAGTAATGCGTGAGTCCGGGCACAGAACTATCACGGGCAAAGCAGAAAATTCTTAATACTTTTGACTTGTGCCTCGCTCAAATGCCACACATTTAAACCTACAAATAATATCGCTATGAAACCATTCAATGAAGACGATTTGATTAATGATTTCGAAAAAGATTACGAAGAAAGAACCGCGCAATTAATCGAGCACTTAGATTTTAATAAGTTGTCTGAAATTAAAAGCAAGCGGTTGCAGGACCTGACCGAGGAAGATTTACAGGTTATAGGACTATGCCCAATTACCCATGAGGAAATCAATAATCTGTATTGCTATACGGATTTGAACGCGGTGAAAGTTTACCTGAGCCGAGAGGGTGATACATTCGAGTTACGCGGCTATCGGTTAAGAAAAGAGAAAGATATCTTTACTACAGAGGAGTTACTTGATGAAACACTTATTAAGTGGAAACTGAAAATATAGCTTTCGATTTTTCGCAGTATATCCTAACCCTTTTTACCCTAAGAGCCAACAAGCCATGCGCGGCGTTTGAGCGGTAAGAAGTGCGGGTTCGCCGAAGGCAAAAGATTCATTTTGCATCTACGAATACAGCAGAATCAATTCCTGCGCAAGTCGGATTCCAGATAACACTATCCTTCTTTCGGCAATTTTCTTTGCGCTATAAATATAGCTTTGGTCTAAAGGTGTTGGATTATCTTTAGTTCCATTTACCTTGCCATTGAGGTACACATCATGTACGGCAATGGGAACGCTTTCTTTTGTAATCCAATCACGAACGGTCTTGTTAGCGTTCAATTCAGAAAGTTTGGATTCCTGGTATTCATCTTTATTTAGCAATGCTTCTGCCTTAGCGGGTATATTTTGTAGCGTTCCTGTAGGCAACCTATCCCAATAGCTATGCAGTTTCATACGTGCGTTGCCCTTTTGGAATATGACCGTAACATACCGTATACTAGAAATAGACAGTCCTTTTTTATATGTATTTCCCCCCCTCTTTTTACCCTAAAAGCCAACAAGCCGTGAGCGGCGTTTGAACGGTAAGAAGTGCGGGTTCGCCGAAGGCAAAGAATGTATTTTGTACTGCCGGGTTGCGTCTTGTAATCAGGTAAATCATTTCAGCATTTTGTTTCCATCTCCACCAAGCTTTTTCCTTTGTTCCGCCTTTCGCGCAACTTCAATTAGTTTGAGTTTGTTTGGCGATGTCGTTTTCATTTTCTTTTCAAGGTCGTCCAAGTGCCCTGAATCTTTTGCGGCTGATGCTTTAATGATGTCAACTAAGTCCTCAATATTTTGAATGCCTAATACCATGCCGCCTGTAACATTAGCTACCCAGGAAAAGAAATGGGGGTGTCCAAGCCGCGAAACCCGGGTAGAAAAATCACCAACATTCACGTTGGTCAACCGTTGTAGTTGTTCGTCTGAATATCGCTCTCCACCGCAAAAGACACTATTGACAACGATTTTGCTTTGATACATCCGTTGGGTTAAATCAAAATAGCTATGACGGTGATGACACTCGTCGGTTTCGTGAGGTTGTGCATCTCCAAAAAGAACTACAGACCGTCCACCGGCCTCACGCCAATTTAAATTGACTGCATCATTGAAAGCATCTTCAACGGCCTCATCAAACGAATTATTACCGTCATGTGATACGGGAGTGCTTTCTATAAAATGATGTAGCTTCTCTATGTCATTGCTCAATTTGCAAACTCTGGTCACATAAGGTAAATGGCTGTCATGGTCCAAATAAAAGATAACACCTATTCGCATGTTGGGAATCATCGAGAACAGCTCCTTGCACAACTCTTTGAATTTTTCTTTGAGTAGTTTGTGGTATTCGGTCATTGAGGTTGTTAAGTCCCCAACAAGAACCAAGTCTAGTCCGCTTTCAGCCTTTAAAATTTCCTTTTGAACGGATGAACTTTCAGATTTCAGGATTGTACTGACTGAACTTTTTTTATTCAAGTCCAATGTTGAGAATCCTTTTTTTGTTTGCTGGCTTAAATCGCCTCCTTTCTTGATTGCCGGAAGGTTAAGTCCTTTGTCTTTTTCACTCATGGCTATTTTTTTGTTTACGGTTATTTCTTTTTTCGTCAAATATTTTTCGCTTTTCTGGGTCTCTTAAAACATCGTTAGCTTGATTCAGCAAAACTGCTTTTTCATGGTACTCTTCTTTTTTCTCCTCTGGTGCCCTGTCGGGATGATATTTAAGCATAAGTTTGTTGAACGCTTTTTTAATCTCTTTATCAGTAGCATCGGGTTTAACTTCAAGTATCTCATACCAGTCAATGAAATCCTCCCCTTCGGTTGCTGTGCTTTCTTCTGAGCCTCCACCAGCAAAGTCATTCAAAATAATAAGTAGGAGTTCGTAATTTTTGCAAGTCGCTATACCAAAGACAATATTTCTATATGCTTCTGAAAATTCCCAAGATTTAATACTCCTGTCGGCGTTATTAATGCAGTCCTCAATACTACTAAGCCATTTAGAAACTGAAGAAGGTAGATTTTGTTCGGAAGCAAAATGCTCTTTAACTTGTGTGTATTGGGTTTTTAGTTCTTCAAAGTATTTATCAATCTCGGTTAGTGGGGTGCTGAAACCTTTGAAAGTTCCACTTGCATACTTCTCATCTAGTTCATCAAACTTGGTCTTAATATCGGTGAGTGCTTTCTTCGCTTGCCTAATTGCTTCCTTCACCACGATTTTTGCCTGCTTGCCATCCTCGCTATCATCAAACTTTACATCATCAACAATACCCTTAATTGCATTCAGGTCTTCAAGCCGCCGGTCATACTCCTCAATTTTTTCTTTAAGGGATTTCTCAATTGCTTCTCTGTGTTCTTCAAACTTCGCCTCTTTCGCTTTGATTTCATCATCTATCACTTTTGCCTTCTCAAAGATTGCATTTGCCGCTACTGTTTTTTCATCAGCGTCTTTGTTTTTTCGCCGTGCTTCTTCTTCCAACGTTTTGATGTTGCCTTTATCTACTTCTAACTCGTCATAAAGACTTTGATATTTCTCTTTCTCGCTTTCAGATTCTGATTTTGCTTTCTCTGCTTCACCTTCTCTTTCTGCTACCCGTTTGCTTTCGGCATCAAGTTTTTTTTGATGCTCGTCTGCAAGCTGCTCATTTTTTCTTGTCTCAGATTTCCGGGCAATCAGTTCAATTTCCTCTTTTCTTACTTCTTTTTTTCTCTCCTCTAAATCGTCAAGTGTTATTTGAATTTTATTTTCTCGCTCAAGCAAAATATTTCTTGTCCTCTCGTTGTTTGCAACGAGCTTTGTTAGATCTTCATTTAATTGCTGGTTCTTCCAAGCGATTTCCATTACGCTTTTTTGAACCTCAGTTACGCTCTTTTGAACTTCATTATTTGACGCTTGAATTTGATTTGATTTTTCAATGCTATTGTCAAGTATGCTTTGCCGCGCCTCTAATAGTTGCTTCTCTCTTTTCCCCTTATTGAATATCTTGTCAAAAATCATCGCAGATATTTTATTGTTAAACTAGCCAGTGAAAGACTTACTAGTGTTTTTTGAAAATATTTATCTTATCGAAAAGCTTTAAAACGCGTTTCGATATGGTTATTTTTTCTTCTTCTTGAAATACTTCTTTTTTTTTACCACATCGGCTTTTCTACCGGCCTCAATTTTCTCATCGCTCCATTTTGAGGCAAGCTTTATTTTATTGTTTTCAATCCAGTAATGCGATTTGCAGTCAAAATTCCAATTACCGATAGAGGGGCTTAATGAAACGCTTCTCCCATCAAAAGTTAGCTTCCAGTGGGTCGGAGTTATTGGCGTTACAACCCGGTTGCCGCAACCACATATACAATTATGTGCGGCACTGCGGTATTCAATACTGATGTAGAGTATGTTATCCTCCAATATGTCCGGGATATACTCAACGAACTTATGCTGTATGGTCTTCATTGATTATTTTTCCTGTGTTTATAAAATATAAGCTGTTATGTTCTTGCTTCTGGTCTTGGTAAAAGCCAATAATTTTTTTCCATTTAATTACTGCCAAAGTAGCATTTAAGCAGTTTAAATCAGCGATTTGAATATTGGCACAGTAGTCATTTTCTTCAAACTCCATTGAGCCAATTCTATAGCTTAAATGATCGCTTTTGGTTTTTGTTCCTGTCGTAATCCGCAACGAGCCTATTAAAGCATCGTCAACTTTATTAACTCCTAATCCCGAATCAATAAACGACATTCCCAATTTTAAAAGTCCGTCCGCTATTGTACTTCTCACCGCGTTCTTATCTACTGAAATGAACACGAAATCATAGGCAGATAACTCGCTAATATTGTCAGGTGTAACATAATAATCGTGGGGTGTTATCCCGGCATGCATATTCGAATACGTATCAGTATAATACTGGACTTTTTTTAATCCGCCTGGCACATCAAATTTTTCTCCCGCAATAGCGCCTGGTGCCCTAAACGCATTATGCAACTGGAAAAAGTCTCCATCGTAAATGTGAATTTCCTGCACAGGGGTTTTTGAAACCAAGTCCAAAATGTAAGCGCCGGTTCCACCCATGCCGATAATGGCGACCTTTTGGTTTGTGTATTTACGATTTAGGTATTCAATATTTGCTCTCGTGGAGTTGGTATCTGGATATTTAAATACCGCTGCTTTTGCATCATCCATTTTTCTTATTTGGTTTAGTGGTTACCGATTTATCTATCGCTTTGGCTTGTGCGCTAAGTATTTCTGAATAGGTTCTTATCTTTTCGTAATAGTCGACGTAGTAGCCAATGGCTGGTTTACTGGAAAAGTAGTGATTGACCAAAATATTTAGAGATAACTGCACTGGATTGCTATTGTTTATGATGGCGGTCAGCGCGTTTCCGTTTGTATCGCAGGGTGTTTCTCCTTGCAAATAAATAGTATGGTCTTTTGGCTTTCCGGCCTGTGTGGTGGTTGCGTATGTTAATACGTCAACAAGTGTCCCGTATTTTACTTCCCGCCGAGAGTTTAAATAGGGGATGTGGTGGACAAGTAAATGTCCACCACTCACCACTAATTCATACCCTTCGTCCGAAAGCTTTTGTAAATCAGGACTATGATTTATCAGTTGCTGTAGCATGAAATATCATTTTGTTTTTTACAAAAACAGAAGTGCCCCTCAACATGGACCCTTCCGGGTTCTCTTTTGGACCGTCCTCATAAGCAACGGTGTAAACCATTGTCGGCTTATCAATATATGTACCGTAGGCAAGGATTATTACCTCCTGAAAGCTAATTTCCTTTTTTTCCCATTTTTTAGGGCCGCCGTTTACGATAATGATAACCTCAGTATGTTTTGGCTTGGAAAAGAAATGCTCGATACCGGGGCGGGCTAAATCTACCCTGGTCTCGTCTTTGATTAACTCATCTTCCCAGGGCTTTTTGATGGATAGGAAGATTTCATCATCAGGTGGTATGTTACCCAAGTGGCGAATTTGGGTGCCTGTTATGTATTGCTCTCTCCACTCATGGTGCTTACCATTAATGATTAACGGTAATTCATGTTTACCGTGGTTCTCGTGTTTATTTGTCTCTTTTGACATTGATTATGATTTAATTATTAACAAAAAGATTCACTCTCGGTGTTATTTCAACCGATAAAAACAAAACGGCTCATTGCCGAAAAATTAAATGATGCTAGTGTTCTAACAATTTAATTGTGCAACATCAGTATATTTTGTTTTCTTTGCAACCAAAATATACTGATGAAAAAAGCTGATATTAAATTGACGCGAAAAGAAATCCGCTTTCTTAGAAAA
>Ga0182013_10009031_pt1 | contig 10580 bp, 8 predicted proteins | sample 612S2MmetaG_FD_120487 | JGI IMG/M metagenome (GOLD analysis project Ga0182013, IMG submission 120487) | Permafrost microbial communities from Stordalen Mire, Sweden - 612S2M metaG | ecosystem: Environmental > Terrestrial > Soil > Wetlands > Permafrost | place: Sweden: Stordalen | collected...
CCGCGCTCGAGGCGATGGTTCTGCGCCCGGGCGTTGAGCCGGTCGATCTCCATATTCGACGCATCCGAGATCAACGCAACCTCCTTGATCGGGTGTTCCATCGTGAGGCGTGCCCAGTTCTCAACAGCGTGCTCGAGCGCCTGATCACGTGTGTCTGACATGAACAGCTGGCCGCGGGAGTGGTAGTGAGCCATTGCCCGGTCGCTGCACCCTGCGCGCAGGTCTGCCCACGCCCGCTGCTCGCCCTTATCGAGGGTCCGGCGGACATTGGAGAGCTCAACCGAGGGCGTGATCGAGGTGAGGCGGTCGAACATGCCTCCGGCGCCGATCGAGGGGAGCTGGTGTCCGTCGCCGATCGCGACGAGCTTCGCACCGGTCCGCTCGACGATGTCGGTGAGGCGCTCGAGGCGTGCCGTGTCGGCCATCCCGGCCTCATCGAGGTAGATCGTCGTGTCCGGACCCACACTCATCTTCCCGTGCTGCACCCGGGTGACGAGGCCGTCGATGGTCAGAGTCTGTCCGGCGAGGGCGGGGCTGTCCTGCCCCAGCCGCTGAGCGGTCGACCCGGACAAGGCGATCCCGACGGTTTCGCGGCCGGTGAGCTGCTCTGCGCGAGGCGGGGGTCTGTCCGGTCTTTTGTGTGTGGTCGGGGTAACCGATCGGCCGTTGTTGCCGGTTGGGGATCACCGCGAAGCCCGTAGGGCGAGCGGGGATTCCCAACCGGGGCGGCCGGGAGAGGACCCCCATGAGCATCGAGACGAAGAACCCTCCAGAATCGGCTCTCGTGAGCGAGCAGCCATCGCAGGACGCCGTGGACCGGCTTGCGGGCCTGTTGCCCGCGGACGAGCTCGCGGACGCACTCAAGGGCCTTGACCCTGAGCAGATAACGGGCCCCGGCGGCTTGTTGACGCAGCTCGCGGGCCGGGTGATCGAGACGGCCCTGGAGAGCGAGCTGACAAACCATCTGGGTTATCCGCCCGGACAGGCGCCGCCGGGCGGCGCTGGCAATCATCGAAACGGGTCGACCCCGAAGACGGTCAAGACCGAGCTCGGCGAGGTCAGGATCAAGAACCCCAGGGACCGGGCCGGCACGTTCGAGCCTCAGCTCGTCGGCAAGCACCAGACGCGGCTGGCGGGCCTGGACGAGAAGATCATCGGCCTCTACGCCGGCGGGATGAGCGTGCGTGACATCGAAAGCCATCTGCAGGATCTCTATGGCGTGCAGATCGGCAGGGACACGATCAGCCGCGTCACCGACGCGATCCTCGAGGACGTCCAGGCGTGGCGAACACGCCCTTTGGAGCGGGTCTACCCGATCGCGTATTTCGACTGTCTGATGGTCAAGGTTCGCGAGGACCGCTCCGTCCGAAACCGCGCTTGCTACCTGGCGATCGGCGTCAGCGTGGAAGGCGAACGCGAGGTCCTCGGGATCTGGTGGCAAGAGACCGAGGGCGCCAAGTTCTGGCTCGCCGTCCTGAACGATCTGCACCACCGCGGCGTCGAGGACATCCTGGTGTGCTGCGTCGACGGGCTCACCGGGTTCCCAGAAGCAATCGAGGCGGTCTACCCCCAAGCCTGGGTGCAGACCTGCATCGTGCACCAGATCCGCAGCTCGATGCGCTTCGTCTCCTACGGCGAGCGCAAACGCGTCGCCCACGACCTGAAGCCCATCTACCGGGCCGTCAACGTCGAGGCCGCCGAAGACGCCCTAAAGGCATTCGACGTGAAATGGGGCGAGAAGTATCCGATGATCGCGCAGTCCTGGCAGGCACGCTGGCAGCACATCACCCCGTTCCTGGCGTTCCCCGCCGACCTACGAAAAGCCGTCTACACCACCAACAGCATCGAGAACCTCAACCGGCAAATCAGAAAGGCGATCAAGACCAGAGGACACTTCCCCGACGAGCAAGCCGCCACCAAGCTCATCTACCTCGCGATCCAACGAGCCGAGGGAAAGTGGCGACAAGCATTCAACTGGACAGCAGCACTACGAGGCCTCAAGATCCACTTCGGAGACCGACTACCCGACTAACAACCCTCCCGGCCACACACAGAAGCCCGGACACCCTCCGAGCCGCAGCATCGATCACCACACCCTTACCCGTCCCCGCAGGGCCTACGAGGACCGCGGCACGCTCCGGGCCCGTGATCACCTCAAGCGCACCGGTCTGCTCGCGGCTGAGGTGTCCTGCGATTCGCTCGGCGACCTCCCCACTTGCAAGGCTGCGCGCCACCTCGCCGACATCCCGGTCTGCGGGCCTTGCCAGCGCTGCTACGCGTCGCTCGATGGCCTGCTCGCGAGCACGCACCTGAAGCGTGGTCATGAGCCCGCCCTCCAATGGCAGCACCCGACGCTCGCCCACCATCACCCGAACACGCGCCAGAGCCTGCTCCGGGGTGAGCTCCCCGACAGACTGCTCGAGCAACACCGCCCGCAGCTCGCTGGCGGTGAACGTGGCGGCCCTCTCTGTCAGATGCTCCTCAACACGATCCTCCAGCGCACGCAGCGTGGGCACTTCATGGGCTGGCTCGCGGATGCCGGCGATCTGGTCCGTGCTGAACCCGAGGGCGGCGGCCTTCTCGCTCCACGCGTCTTGCAGGTCGCCGCGGGTGACTGGGAGCTTTGCCTTGCGGTTCTCGAGAGCCATCCAGCGAAGCTCGCCGTGCTCAGGGGCCCTCCCCCATTTCGCCCGGAAGCGCTCCGCGGCACGCGCGACCTCACGGCTGCGCGCCGAGAACGCGTCAACAAGGTCCCTCGGCACTCCTGCGATCTCGAAGTAACGGCCCTGGTTCCCAGTCCCACGCTCGATCGCAAACCCCCGGTCCGAAAGCTCCGCTGCGAGAGCGGAACGGTAGAACGCGCCGACCTCCCTGGCGGAGCGGAAGATCGGCCTGGACGCCACCGCGACGATCCGCCCGTCCTCCCTCACAGCACTCGTGAGCACGACATGGCTATGCAGCTGCGGATCCGGGAAATCACCATCCACCACACCCCGAGCCGTCGTGTGGAGATACTCCGCCGCCACCACATCCCGCGCGGGCTCCTCGACCACCCCGGCGCCATAGCGCCGACGCACAACCGGCACCGTCTCCCTCAGATGCTCCACAGCCTGACTGACCGCAGCCGCATGGGCCGCCTCGACATCGCTACGTTCAGCCTCGTCGCCGAGTGCCCATACGACGGACACCGACTTTGGGGCGCTGAACGTCACGTCGATCCCGCCGCCACGACCACCACCAGCACCCTCCCGTCGCAGCCACCGGCCGCTCCCCGGATGACGGCCCTCCATCAACGCGACGAAATCGCAGCCATCCACCGCCTCTCCCTGGATCCCGAGCCGCTCCAGGGTGTCCGGGGCGGCGAGCCAACGACCCTGTGCCTGAGCGAGCTCACCGGCCGGGGTCAAGTAGTAGTCGCCGCGCTCAGGCGCAACCGTCTTGGCCTCCAGATACCTGGCATACCCACCGCCCTTCGCGGCCCCGATACTCGACGCGCTCATCACCAGGGTTAATGAGCGCGAACACCCGATCGCGGCCAACCAATCTCAACGCTCTGCGTCTCCACAACGGTTCATGACCGCCAACCCCGCGAAACGGCCAACGAACTTCCACGGCACCCCGTCTGTTGACACCGCCTACAAGGCCACGAGGACCGTCCAGGCACCCCTCACGCGACCACCACCCGAAGCCCCGCTGACACCAGACGACCCCAGCCACAACAAAACAACAAACGGCCCGACAGACAATATGCACAGGTGAGCAATGGGTCCCTGATCGGCGACCGCCGATACCGGTCCACTCGACGCCCACAGGCACCGCTGGCGGCTCCTCTCCACCATCAATCTCCCGTGATCCACGGTGACGACGGCCCGCGAGCTGGATCACAAGCCAGGAGCCAGATCAGCGGCGCCTCCGCAGCTCGCCGCCACTGGTCAGGTAGTAGTCCGACGCCCCGAGGACGATGACCTTCCCCTCCAGATCGCGGTCGCATCCCGGGGAGGGTGTCCGCCTATCGGTGTCGGTGGTGATTGATGGTTTCAGTCGGGTGGCCGCACCTTGCCGACCCCAGACGTCCTGGACGCCGCGCTGCTTCAGATCGGTCAGGACCTGGATCCAGAACTTGGCGCGCTCGTTGGCCTGGAACCCCGTGTCGAGCACGGCGCCCTCGCCGTCGATGTTGATCGCCGACGCCAGATAGCAAGCCCGGCGCTGAACACTGTCGCCATCGCGCATCTTCAGCACAAGGCCGTCGTGAAACACTACCGGGTAGACGACATCAAGCAGCCGGGATTGCCAGTCCCTGGCGTTGTCCGTGACGCGTCGGTGACGTGGCTGATCAGGTCCGGCCCGACTTTGCCCCGCAGATCTCGCCGAGAGGCGCTTCGATATCCCGAGTCGACGGCCAACCCCCTCACAGCGCCGCCGGCGCTTGTGCGGACGATCTGCGACTCAAACGTCCCCGCCCGGGCCCGCGGAGCATCGGTCCGCACCGGCCTCTGCTCGGTGATTAGCGTCTTCGATGTGCTGCCATTCCGCGGGTGCCCAGCGCCGGGCGGCTCGGCATGCGACTCACAGCCCAGGCGGTCGGTGGAGCTCGACCTCCAGCGCGCTCACTAGGCGGTTCGTCAGCTGCGCTCGCTCCGGCGGACGAGGAGCGTCGCGAGCAGCGCCCCACCAGTACGATTCCTCTTAGTGCGGGCGTCGCGCCTGTCTGGGATGCGGGGCGGCCCTACTCCGCGTCTTGCGCTGCGGACGAATGAGCCGGAGAGGCCCGCGCCGCCGCATCGCCCGCGGAGAGAGTCGGCGGGCGCGTACCCCGCGCCCAAACACCGACGTCCGCGAACACGACCTAAGGTCAGCGAGACCGGCAGCTCCACGCCGCTCGAACCCGCGGCGACATCGAACACGGGCATCCATGCGGCGCCCTCATCCTCGACTCCGACGGCAACAGCGTCCAGGCCGTCTACCCAAGCGACATTACGGCCACCTAAGCTCGTCCGCACCGCCGTGCTGGCCAGAGCACGCCTCACATTCTGCGGGGAGATGTGCGTCGCTACGCACATCTCCCCGCACCGCTTGGTTAGAATTCTTCGATCTCGGCGAGGGTTTCGTCGCTACCGTTCGTATGTTCCGTGTCGCCGACGGTGACGCACATCGCTTCAGTAGCACAGGCGACTCCCTTGAGCGTGTTGTACTTCGCGCCGGGTCGGTTTTCGGGCAGCTCGAGTTCCCATGCTGTCCCGTTCCAGTGCTCTCCGAGGAGCACATTGGGGCCGGACGCGCTTTCTTTATAAGCGCCTACGCCTACGCAGGATGTAGCAGTCGGACATGCAACGTAGTCGAGATGCCATCTCGCGCCCCCTTCCGGCTCTGATTCCGCGATCGGGCTGGGCGTTTCCTGAAGCGTCCAGGTGGTCCCGTTCCAACGCTCAACAAGGGCTTCGAAATTGTGAGCTTCGAAGTTGTTGTATTCACCGACTGCCGTGCATGCCGTCGACGACGAGCACGACACCCCATTAAGCTTGACTTCCAGTACGCCTTTGGGCTCCGCGGGCGCGCCGAGAGTAAGTTTCGTTCCGTTCCAAGACTCGATCAAGGGCTGGGTCCCTTCGGTAGCGGAGTAATAGGTACCCACCGCCTGACACACTTTCGCGGCGGGGCATGACACCCCACTAAATTGCGCGCCTTCGTCCCCGGTCGGAAGTTTCGCCGGCGTCTCTTCCTTCCAGGTTTTACCGTTCCACAGCTCCACCAGCACATTGCTCTTCGCGGGCGTGCCCGATACGTAACTCCCCACCGTGAGGCATTCTTTGGCTGCGAAGCACGACACGCTCGCCAAGCTGGCCGAGTTTGCTTTCGTCGGCGTCGTCACAACGGTCCACGTGGACCCGCTGCGCTGCTCGGCAAGCGTACTGTGCGTGCCACCGCCGCCGCTGGGTTCGAAGTAGCCCGTCGCCATGCATTCAGAGCTGCCGGGACACGAGACGCTCTGCAAGAAGCTCCCGGTTGACCCCGTCGGATTCGGCGTCGCGACAGCTTCCCATGCCGTCCCGCTCAGCGTCTCAGCCAAGGTCGCCTCGTGTTCTTCTACACCGAAGAAGCTGCCGACGGCCGTACATACGTTCGTCGCGGGGCATGCGACTCCGTAAAGTACATCCACTTCAAGGGTCGTTTTCGGATTCGCCGTTTTCATGATGGTCCACGCGTTTGGCGTCGTAAACTGCATTTCTTCGCCGTAACTCGTGCCGCTAGAGCTGCTGGCAACTATCCGATAGTAGTATTTGGTGTACGCGGTTAGTCCCGTAAGCCCGATAGCCACTTTCTCGGGGGATGTGCCCGTAGCTGTATCTCCGGGTTCTGCTGGGGCCGAGCTTTCATATAGTCCCGGGCCGGTTCCATATTGGAAGTAGTAATGCGCTTCGAGGCCGTTCGGATTCACGCTGCCTTCGAGCGTCGCGCTGTGTGCCTTGAGGGCTGAGGAGCCGCCGGTGACAACCGTAGGAGCGGGTGGAGGTGGTGAGCCGGCAGTTGTGAACGTCAGTTCGCCGCTGGCTTCAGTACCGGTAGCGCTGTCCGCGATAACCCGGTAATGATAGGTCGTTCCAGGCCTTAGGCCCGCGACCGTAGCGCTCGCTTGGACGGCCTGGGTGCCAGCACCGGCGTTGGCGGGAGTCGAGGACGCTTCAAAATCTTCTGCCTGGGTTCCGTATTCGAAGTGGTATGTGGTGGCGAAGCCCTCGGGGTTCACCGTCCCGTGAACCGTAGCTGCACTTTCCGATACCCCAGTGGCCGTGGCAACAGTCACGACCGGCAGGGCGCCTTCCTCCGGCGCACCTTCTTCGCCGGCGCCTTCGCCCAGGCCGTTGCAGTTTTTGTACTGATCCGAGTAGGAGTATTTGTTTGTTATCCCGCCGGGCGCAGCATTGACGGTGCCTTCGCCATTGATCATTTCGACCCGCTCGGTCTTGTTCGTCGCGAACGCCGCGCCATTCGTAAAGCCCTGGGATTCAACGTTCCCTACGTCGAGCAGATTGTTTTTCCCGGCGCGCTCCACAATGAAGTCATTGACGTTCGCGTCGATCGGCCCTTTCCCGTGCCCGTACATGTGCTTTTTGCTGCCGAAGTCGTAGACGTAGAATTTGTATTCACCGTTGGCGTAGTTTGTGTCATCTGTGAAGAATTTGCCTGGCGTAGCTTTTATGCCGAGCGCGATCGGTTCTTTCTCGGCAGGCAGAATCTCGTACCACGCTTCATCTTCGCCGAGGCCGTTTTCGTGCATCGCGGTGCCGTCTTGCCCCAAGTCTTTGTTGCCGCCCCATCCCCCGATGCCTGCCCAGATATACGCGGCGCTCCGGCCTGAGACTTTTGGTTTTTCGCACGCGCTCGTGGTTTTAGGCTCCACAAAATATCCCGTTGCGTGCGTGAATTTCCCTTGCCCATTCCAATCGATGTATCCCGACCAGTTGTTGCTGAGGCCCGTAGTCGCCGTTTCGGACGGCGCGACCCCCGCCGACCAGCTGCCGCTGAGGCCGTCGGTCGCGGCTTCGCCCGTCGTTGCGGCGTCGAATGGTGCCACGTTCGCCTTTTGCGAGGCGGAAGGCGCGCTACTCGGGTTGAGTTTCGCGGCGGTGTCCTCCGCAAGAAACGGCGGCGGCGTGACGGATTGGATCCCGTTGTCGATCATCGCCTTCCATTTTGGATATTCCGGCGACTCAAGCGGCGGCGCCGTCGGGATACCATAGAGTTCGAGTTCGGCTGCTGTCGCCGTTCGCGAGTCGAAGGATGCCGGAGGCACGGTGATCGAGAACGACTCTCCGTTGGTCTGTTGGTAGTTGTATTCCTTGCCACCGCCTGTCAAGGGCGAAATGGAGCGAAGGGGGAGAATCCGCGGGGCGCAGGCCTGCAACGCCGTTTTCGATGCGGAATATAGGCTGCCCACAGGGCACGCGGCGCGAGCGGCGGCCGCAGAGCTTGGGATAGCGAGCGCCGCGGCGAGAGCGACAGCGACGAGCAGACGGGCGCCAACAAGCGACGAAGGGCCCAGTCCGGACCACCGCGCGGCCTTGACCTTGCAAGAGCAGAACCGTCGCAGCTCGTAGATTCGCAGCACCTTTTCCTCCAGTCGGTCGACGCATAATCACCCCACCGCGCTTATTTGCGTTATGAGCTGACGCAGGGTGCTCGAGTGTCCCCAATGTCCCTGTGTGAGACGAAAGCTATCCACCGGTCGCCCCCTTGAGAAGTAGCCACGGGCTATGCGGATATAGACGGCGGCTATGGGCGCGTGTGAAGACCCAGTGGTATCAGATTGCAATGGTCACTCTGGACAGACCTACTTACGGCTCGGGGAGGCACCCTCACTCGTCGGTGAGCGCGGCGGTTTGGTAGCAGCGATCTCGCGCATAACGCTCATGAATCCGTCGACGAGCGCGGTGCGGCGGCCCTGGCGCCAGGCCATCACCACCACCGACTCCTCGCCCCGAATCGGGATCGTGGACACCCCGTCTCTCACCAGCGAGCGCGATCGCCTCGGCAACATGGAGACGCCAGCGCCGGAGGCGACGAGACCGATGATTGCCTCGGGGGTCGAGGCCTCCGCCGCGATGCGCGGCTCAAAGCCGCTGCGGTGGCAGTCGGCGAGGAACATCGCCCTGAACGCCTGTGAGATCGACTGCGCGGGCACCACCCAGGCATCGCCCGCCAATGCGCTGAGGGCGATCGACGGTTCGCCGGCGAGCGGGTGCGCGTCTGGGACAACAGCGACGACGTCGTCAACGGTCACGAGCTCAGTCAAAAGGGTTGGATCATCCACTGGACTGCGCACAAAAGCGACGTCGAGCTCGTTTCTGTCGAAGCACTCCGGCAGGTGGACAAGGTCAGTCTCGATCAGGGCGAGCACGACGTCGGGGCGCTGATGCTTATAGACCCGCAACGCGGCGGGAATCAAGTTCTCGGCGGAGGAGCCGATGAAACCAACGTTCAGGCGCGCACCTTCACCCCGCTCAGCTCTGCGAGCGCTTGCCACCGCACCCGCGGCGTCGGCGACACTGGCCGCGGCTCCAGCCCAGAACGCCTCGCCCGCCCGTGTGAGGTGGGAGCCGTCGTTACCGCGGACGAAAAGCACAAGATCGAGCTCATCCTCAAGCCTGCGAATCTGCTTGCTCAGCGTCGGCTGGGCGATTCCAAGCTCCGTTGCCGCACGCCCAAAGCTCTTCGCCTCAGCGAGCGCGATGAAATACCGAAGATGGCGCAGCTCGAGGCTCATCGGCGGAGGCGGCTCCGACGGTAGGGCACCCGAGCGCAATCCCAGAGCATGTTCGACGCAAAACGGTGTGTAGCGACACGGCTCGGGCGGCGGCGCGCAGCATACTCCCCAGAGCGCGAACCTTTACGATTTCCAAGACTGGGGCTCGAATGGCACCTGAGACAACACCTGCGATTACCCGCGTCGTCGAGACGGTCGCGGGTCGAGATTAGTCGTTCAAAGTCTCCAAGACTCGCTCGGCCGGCAGCATCTCGGATGCTCCCCGACACGACGCGACCACGACTACAATAGTGCTTCGTCGGGCCAATGATCGCCGCCCACCAGACCGAGGCCGAATCGCACCAACCGCCCGTTACTCACCGGCGAGCAGCCTCCCTTCATGATTGTGACTCTTGCTTCGCCGCCAGCCCGGTACTTGAAGATGATGAGGTCTGAGCGGTCACTGGAGGTTGGACAACTCGGCGTGGGATGACTCGGGTACGCGGGAAGAGCGTCTAGCTTCCGAACCATTTGGTCAACTACGGTGTCGCGCGACACTCGCAGGGCGCCCACAGCGTGGTAATGGGCAATCGATCCTCTTACCAATGGCCGGACGTATCGGCAGATCAGAGCTGTCGTCGGGTGGCCAGCTACTAGAGTCGTCAAGCTCGAAGTCCGCCGGTACACTGAGGGGGTAGGCGGACAGAGTGAGTCCGGCGTCTGCACGGCGTCGGAGAGCGAGGTCGACGATTGCGTGGACCGTCCCGAAGCGCTCCCACAGCCTGCACACGCCAGGATTAGGGCTACGAGGAGGGTCCGGGCCACTGCGGAGCAGTTCCGGACGAGCATATAGACACCTTAGCTCAATCGCGCCGCGGCGCAGTCGATTCCCACGGAAGAGCTCGAGCGTTACCCCGCGGATAAGCGCTGGAGCCCGCGGGCCGGGCTGCGCGAGGCGGTCGATGGTGTCCTAGTGCGAGGTCGCGCCGCGCAGCGTCTGCCCGACGGCGTATTTCGCGTCCTCGAGGGCGAAGACCTGGCCCGCGCGGTCGATGATCGCCTGCCGCTCTCCGGTCGTGATCCCTGCTCGAGCGGCATCTGCCGCGGTCTTGGCGGCCCAGCCGTGACCAGTTCCCTCAGCGCCTCCCGTCGCCAGGTGGCCCCAAGTGTCCCGGCAGCCCCCGGCCGTGGCAACACTTTGGCAACGTCCATATCGTCTCTATGAAGGAGGGCCGGTTGTCAAGTAGCGGTCTGTAGTTGGGGTCGTTCTCCTCTCGGGACTGGTTTTGGAGCGACGCTCATGTCTCTATGGCCTCCTCGTCGGGAGGATCAGGCG
>Ga0182013_10009032_pt1 | contig 10580 bp, 7 predicted proteins | sample 612S2MmetaG_FD_120487 | JGI IMG/M metagenome (GOLD analysis project Ga0182013, IMG submission 120487) | Permafrost microbial communities from Stordalen Mire, Sweden - 612S2M metaG | ecosystem: Environmental > Terrestrial > Soil > Wetlands > Permafrost | place: Sweden: Stordalen | collected...
GTGGAGGCTTGGGCGGAAATCCGGCCAACTCGGCAGAGCCGGTCTGGCGCTCTGCATTTGTAGTGGAAAGAAGAAGAGTCATGGCTACCCTCGGAGGCGACTGAGGCCGCACTCGGCTGACGACCATTGGTTAGGTCGTTGGGGAGCTTTTTGAGCGACTGAAAAATCAGTCCCCATTCGTTCTAGGCCCATATTCATTGGTCAAACGCAAAATTCTTCGACCTCAGAACCCGACCATTGGGTTAGATCGTTGGGCAGATCGTTGGGCATTGCAAATTCAGTCCCCATAAGGTCCCCAATAAGCGTTTCCAGCCGTTCCTGGGGGTATCTCAGGGTTACCACTCGTGCCCTGTTTTCTTGTACTTACCGAAGGTTTGCGTCCCTCATAACCCAAAGGTCGCTGGTTCAAATCCAGCCCCCGCAACCAAGAAATACGTGATTCTAAACGGCTTCCGTGAGCAACTCGGAGGCATTTTCTGCGTTTGGAGGGAACTTAGGCAAATCTTGGGCAAAGAATCCCTTGTCCAAAAGTGCTCCAAGCTCTCCGGCTAGCCTATGACTGGAGAATGCCCCCGTCATTCGCCACGAAAGCGTAAACAATACGTCATGGATGATTGGCAGCGAGCCGTCCACGATCATCACGTGTCGGAGGTCGTCGCCTGCCAAATGCCCTGTAGAGATTATGCGGAAGTAGTCTGTGTTTGATTCTTTAGTTTATGGACAAAGGCGAAATATGCCACCATCACGCGAAATGTTTTGGACTTATTCACGCCGCCGAGAACCTCTCCGCCAACTCGATACAGTTCATCGACAATCTCGTGTGTCAAGGGTGGTCATCAGTTCACCCGTCAGAGAAGACAACAGCGTGGAGCGGATTCCGAATATCGATGAATTGTTTTAGGAGATCAGGCATGGAACTCAACCAGGAAGAAACCAAGAAGCGCAAAGAACTTGTGGACTACGGCAGCCGCATCGTTGAGAGCGAGGGCTTGCCGGTCACCGACGAGATGCGCGAGATGGACAGGCTCTACATCGCCGGCCAGATCGACTTCGAGGAACTCGGACGACGAGCAAGACAGCCGTAGGTGGAAATGAGAACGGACCGCCTTTGCATCCACCATGCTGGGGGTTACGTGTCTACTCTCAACTGGCGCAAAGCGGCACCCACCTAAACTGGGGGCGGTTTGGGCAGCGTGGCCTCCATCCCCGGTCCCCTAAGGCGAGGGACCGGGGCACCCTCAGCGTGGTTTGGAAATCTCAGCGGGACCGGGGCCACCCGCCGGATCAGGAGAAGTGTTTTTACTTGACATCCCCTTTTATAGAACCCGCCGCGAGACAACCTCAGTTCCCTAAACAATATCAGTGCGGAAGTATGGTTCGAAACGAAATATGCCAGGCTGCAATTACATTTATTGCTGTATATGCAGCAATCGAAGAGATTAGTGACTTACATATCCAAACGAAAGTGACAGAGAGGATAATCTGCTGGGTCAATGCTGTCCAAAAGAATGGATGTAACCAAGCCCAAAGAAGGGCAGTTACGAAAATCCCGGTTGGCGCTCCTATGCGAAGCATACGCAAACCCCTGGATCTGGCCGACAAAGCCTGCATCACCAATGGACGTGTGATCTGCCATGCGAGCGAGGTGGAACTGTGAGCGCCGTGCCAGGCTCGCTTTCGCCGGCATCTACGGCGCGGGATTCATTGGGGACATGTTTCTGGTTACCGACCTGGGCTCTCAAGTCGTGCTCACAGTGAACGCTGACGAGGATGCTGTACTTATGCGGCTCATGCCGCTACAGATTGTTGCCGACCCGGCCGGCGGCTTCCGGCTCGATGCCGGGCGCCGGTATGTAATCTTAAGCAGGTAGGTGAAGTCGAACCAGTTGAGAACCAGTCCATCGAATCAGCCTACTGTGATACAGCAAATGAGCCAATGACCAGTCGTTACTTTACCAGCAGTAGGTAGCAACGACGTCCGGAGCGCTCGGAAGCTGGTTTATCACGCTGGTATGCAAGACAATCTGTATGTTCTTCCTTTCCCAGCCTTTGGGGAGGGACTTGACTAACGCCGAGATGGATTGTGGATTGGTGAGGAATTCAGCAGCGGCACGCGTTCCAGCATGTCCGATTCCCGCGGCTGTGATAACTGTTGTGCCGGTCTTGGAGTTCAAAACCCGGGACACGATCGCGTAGTCCTCTGCTAATTGATGAGAAGTGGTAGACCAGTGCTTTTGAGAGTCTGAACGGTCCACGATGGCGTTCTGCCTATCGAAGACATAACGCAGATTCTCAGTCATGGTAAGGGTCCACGAGTTGTTGTGAGCGCCAATCAGGATCGTGGGGTGTTCGCGAAGATCGCCAAACGCCACATCGTTGCCGAATCGAACGTCGAATTGCTTATTGCGGCGCACCAGCAGGGACACGATTTTTGTGGTTGCCGCGACATCGCCGATGGTAACGAAGGTATCCTTTACGGGTATTAGGTCCTGAGCATCGATCTTGGCGCCCGGGGGCAATGGGATAAAAGATTCCAGTCCCATTTCCTCAGTTTGGCTCCGGGGGTGTTGCTTGTAATACGTATCTAAATACGAGGGAGACAATTCATAGACAGCATTGCTGCCGATATAGATCAAGGCTGTATGGGAGTTATCAAAAACGGGCGACCAGAATTGATTGAAGGCGCGCTCCTCGGGAGATACGTAGTAGTGCTGTATTACCATAGTCAGGATCACCACTGATGCGGCAATCATGATCCACCATATGCGACCTCGGAATCTTGCGGTGGATGGCGCAAGGCCGGGCCCTGCAACCTCGTGGGGAGCCGGCGGGGTTATAGGTTCGACCGGCGGCTGGCTCGGTTCCGGTCCGTGCGGAGGAACAGACTGCAACTGAATCGGATTCCTTTCAGCCCATTCGAAAATGGCCTTGAACGAGCCAGAGGGCACGGTGATCAGTACAGATTCTTCACGCGCTGTTTGATAGTAGACCGCGAGCCGCTTCCTGACCTCAGCCGCACGTGCGCGAACGATCGGATCGTCATTTGTGTCGTAGTCTGGGCGTCGGTTAAAAACATTTGCTCCGATGATCCGTTCCTTGAGCATCTCAAGGTGGCCGGCGAGAGTCTGATCGACGATGTACTGCAACAACTCCTGAGACTGTTTACTGGAGTGAAAGGGCGAACTTTGCAGGATTACCGACAACGTATTCTGGACTTCGGTCGCAGGAACCTTGTCAGGTCCCTCTTGCCGCTCCGAAGAATCGATCTTTTCAACCGCATGCAACATCGATAGCCTCAAATTCTCTGTTACAGAGGGACTGTACCCCTTTTGATTGCTCTTGACAAGTCAGAACCGGAGCATGTTGTCTTCATTATAATAAACTAAGCAGAATCAATGAATTACAACGACTCACCTCGTTGCCTTGCGGCGATTAGGCTCACTTTCGCGAGACGTTAGATGTAAGTATTGTTCTATCAATAGCTTGCACGAGGCTAACAGCAGGCTGCAATCGCCAGAACGCTCTCGAACAGTACCGTACAGTACGTTGCCATCTGTTACACGGGACTCGTTTCCTAGGGTGAGTTTCACAGCAATGCGTGTGTTGTGCAGTTTGGCCTGCGGAGTGTGCTGGCCGATAATCAGCGTGATGCATAGACACCGCCGCCTCGCAAAGGGGCGCCGGGTCAATGATAAGCGCGACCAACAAGGAAAAACTCAGGAGGCAACATGACCAGGTTACGTCTCGTTCTTTTGGCAGTCTTGATGGTCACCATGGCCCTTGGACTGGCATTCTGTCCTGCGCTTCATGCGCAGTCGATGAGTACCACAGCATCACTGTCGGGCACGGTTTCCGACCCCGCCGGGGCCAGAATCCCTAAAGCTACAGTGAAGCTCACCAATCCCGAACAAGGGATCACCCGTGCCATCACCACCGGTTCGGCAGGCGATTTTTCTTTCGCCTTGCTGCCTGTCGGCACTTACACGCTGGAGGCAACCGCTCCGGGCTTCAAAACTACCAAGCAAGCGGGAATTGTCCTCAACATCGGCGACTCTCTTGTTGAGAACGTCGCTTTGTCCATCGGCGCGTCCGAGCAGGTCACGGTGACCGCATCGGGGCCCCTGATGCAAACCGATGACGCTGACATCGGCACCGAGATCGCTTCAAAGCAAGTTGAGGAATTGCCTCTCAACGTCAGGAATGTGATCGGACTGGTGCTGTTGAACTCCTCGGTGAACAACCAGGTCCAGCAGCAGAGTTTGACGGCGGGAGGCCAGGACGATACGGCCGACCAGGATATGTCCTTCCTGAGCTTTGGCGGCGGCTTCTTCGGAACCACGGCTTGGCTTCTGGATGGCGGCTGGAACGTGGCCTCCGGCTGGGGCGGGTCTATTTTTGTGCCCGCGGTGGACGACGTTCAGGAATTCAAGGTCACGAACAACTCGTTCTCGTCTGAATACGGATGGAGCACCAGCAATGTGATCAACATGGTCACCAAATCCGGCACCAGCGACTTCCATATTGTGATGGACGAGTACCTTCGCAATCCGAAGTTGGACGCCAACCTCTACTTCAATAAACTGGCCGGCAAACCCTGGATTGGCGACCATCGCAATCAGTTTGGAGTTGCCGGCGGCGGGCCGTTGTATATCCCAGGCATTTACAAGCAACGCAACAAGACCTTCTTTTTCGCCAATTACGAGGGCTTGCGGATCAGCAATGCCGGCTCCTATTCCGGCAATATGCCCTCCACCGCCCAGGAGGGTGGCGACTTTTCGGCAGGGTACAGTGCCACCGGCACTCCGATAGGCACGGATTGCCTGGGCAGAAACATCTATGCCGGCGAGATATTCAATCCCTACACCACAAGGCAACCGGGTGGTTTGTGCGGGGCAACAGGATGGGTTCGCGACCCCTATACGAACAACAAAATCGGTGCGGGAGGATCAGGGACAGTTGACACGCTGGCGAAAGCCTTTGCCACGGGGAACTACTGGCCGGCGTCGAATGCTACAGGCAAACCCCTCAACTGGTATGCCACGGCCGCAGCCCCATCGAGCTCCAACGAGTACGGCATTCGCATCGACCAAAACTTCGGCGCCAACACGCGCATGTACGGGCGCTGGTCGAATAAGCACGAGTCTAAAAACGGTGATCCTGACTATTACGGAACCAGCGACGTTGCTGGGCCGGGCGACGTCAACCCCGACAACCGGTACAGTGCCGTTATTGGCGCCTCGCACGTCATTTCGCCCACGTTAGTGATGAATGCCAACGTGGAATACAATCGATGGATTGAGGGGAACAACGTGCAAGGCAGCGGGTTCCAGGATTCCACGCTCGGCTTGGCTGGCATCCTCAACTCGTATAGCCCGGAATTTCCGGAGGTCAGTTTCTCCGCCGGCAACTATGCTCCGTTGGGACCAATCAGCGGCAACGGCGTAATGACTACGGCCAACGATGTGGGCACCGTTAGCCTGGACTTCAACAAGTCGCTCCGAAACCAGTCGCTCTCGTTCGGGTATATGGGCATTCTGACCCAGCTCTTCGGCGGCAGGGTCGCCCCCGTGGCATATAACTTCTCCAACGACAAGACGTCAGGTATCAATGCAACAGGTAACCTGGTGTCCGGCACCGGAGATGCCTTCGCTTCCATGATGGCGGGCGCAGGCAACAGCGGCTCCGCCGGCTTCAACGCATTGCCGGCGACATCGTACGACATGCATGGAGTGTACCTTCAGGACGATTGGAAGGCGACCCGAAAGCTGACCCTGAACCTGGGCTTCCGCTATGAAGTGCAGACCCCGTTCACGGAGCGGCACAACTGGCAAGCGGCCTTCGATTACACCGCCCTCAATCCGATCAGCTCGTCTGGGACTCCGGCTTACGGAGCAATCTCCTACAGCACTTCAGGCCACCGCAATCTCTATAACTACAATTGGGATGACGCGGCCCCGCGCATCGGATTCGCGTATGCCGCATTGCCCAAGCTGGTTATCCGCGGCGGCTTTGGGTTGTATTACTCGAGAAACTTCCTTCCGTTTGGCGGAATACCGGCACCCGGCTTTTCTTCAGCGACGACATGGTCTGCTACGGCCCCCAACGGGGTCCAGGTTCAGACGCAGCTCCAAAATGCTTTCGCTACCAATGCCGAAATTCTGCCGGTTACCGGGAACGCGTTGCAAGGCATGACGAACGTCGGTCAGGCTGGCGGCGGAGTCAATATAACCCGTCACGATCCCCGCACCAAACAGTACATGTTTGGAGCGCAATACGCCTTCACTCCCAACGACGTGCTGGATGTCAACTACGTGGGCAACCTCGGAACGCGCATCCTCCTCGGGGGCATGAACTACGGTCAACTGAATCCGAATGATCTCGCCCTGGGCGAAACGGCGCTGACCGCCGAGGTGGCCAATCCGTTTTCCGGCACCTTGAGCCATCTTGGCCTTCCCTCCATGGCCTGCCAAAATTCTGATGGGACGCTTGCGAAGGGGCAAATGCTGGAACCGTATCCGGAATTCTGCGGCGGCGCTGTCGCCCAGCAGGAGCCGGTGGGCATCTCCAGGTATGACTCGATGCAGATGACCTACAACCACCGCACCACCTACGGGCTGATCTTCTTCGCCTCCTACACCTACTCAAAGTTCCTCACCAATGCCGGCGACGCGCTGGGCTGGTCCAGTATCAACAGCGGCGGCGCCTCCATCCGCAACTACTATGACTTGAAAGCGGATCGAACTGTCGACGCGACGGATGTCCCGCAGTCTCTCGTCCTGAACTACGTGTACGAGTTGCCGATTGGCCGGGGCAAGAAGTTCGGCGGCGGCATGAACGCGGCTGCGGATGCGGTTGCGGGCGGCTGGCAGTTCTCCGGAATTACCCACTGGCAGAAAGGTTTTCCGCTGTCGATCGGCAATGGAGGAATGAATAACGCAAGTGTTTGGGGCGGAAATCAACATGCGACCTTTACCGGGGCCAGTTTTGCGCCCACCGCTCCATGCACCATGAAATATTGTATCTTCAACCCGTTGGCCTTTGCGAAGTCGCCTGCATTACCGTCTGGGGCGGCGACCTCTGCGCAGATAGCGGCGACATTTGGCAATGTCCCCCGTTACATGTCCAATCTCCGGGCTCCCGGTTACGTCGACGAGGATCTGGGGATTCAGAAGTGGTTCAACATCCCGCAGAAATTCCGCCTGCAGTTCACCGCGCAGTTGTTCAACGCTTTCAACCACGCCAACTTCACATCACCCGATTCTGGTATAGGGGATGCCATATTTGGCGAGAGCGGTAACACCATGGGAGCGAGACAGATTCAGTTGTCGCTTAGGCTGGTTCGGTAGCGTCCCATGCATCGACTCGCACTTGTTCTCTGCCTGGCGACCGCGTTCACGAATTCAATCGTGAGCGTGATCGCCGCTGCGGAAGAGCCGGCGCAAAACCTGCAATCCCTCCTGGCTGAGGCGCGTGACGCTCAGTCCAGGAGGGACTTCAACGCCGCCGCGGAATCCTACCGCAAGGCCGTCGAACTAGAACCTTCGATTCCGGAGCTATGGGCCAATCTCGGACTGATGTATCACGAGTCCGGGAAGCCGGCTGAGGCAATCCGAAGTTTCAAAGAGGCAATAAGACTCAAACCGTCTCTGTTTGTCCCGCAATTGTTTCTGGGTATTGAATTCCTTGGGGCCAAGAACCCCGAGGCTGCCATTCCCTACCTTGAGAAGGCTGAAAAGCTCAATCCCGATGACTTGCAAGCTGCTCTTAGCCTCGGAAAGGCCTACGGAATGTTAAACCGCGCCGATCATGCCGCTGATGCCTACTTTAAGACGACACAATTGGCGCCGAATGACGGAAGCGCCTGGCTGAACCTTGGGTCTGCATATCTGCAACAGGTGGAGGACGATGCGCGTCTTATGACCTCCGAGTACAAACATTCAGCCTATTTCAACCTGCGGGCAGCGGAAACCTTTGCCGAACAGGGCAAGCTGGTTCAAGCCGATGATGCGTTCAAGGCTGCTATCGCCTCTGGCTCGCCTGCGCCTTGCGCGCACGCGGAGTTTGGGATCACGCTTCTTCGTAAGAAGAGGATTGCGGAAGCGCGTGAGCAATTCGATCTTGAAACACGGACCGTTTCTCATTGTGGATTGACTTCGCTCGGTACCGCCATGACGGAGCTTGTTGAAGAACATCCGGATGTTGCGCTCAAAGGGCTGACCTCGATTGCGGAGGCCGATCCCGATTTCGTTCGATCGAACCTACCCCTGTTTCGCGATGCTGTTTCCGCCGGCCAGGCGAGGCAATTGATCGAGTTAGTTAGATCGCGACAGACTTCGGGCGCTTTGAAGCCGGAAATAGCCTCACTCATCGAGAAGGCTTTCCTTTCGGATGACACGCCGGTCACGATGAGTTCCGACGAGGAGGGCCGGCCTTCTGGGATGAGAGCAGTGTCCGCGACTGCCCAAGCGCAACACTTTTACACCGAGGGTCAATATGCGAAGTGCAACCAGGCGTTGAACCCGGCGCTTCACACACTAGGCAGTTTTCAACTTCAGATGCTCGCGTCGTGTTCTTTTTATACGGGCGATTTTCGAACCACTTCGATTGCGGCTCAGCGCCTGAAATCAAATTCAACAACGCGGGTGCAAGGCTTGTATTGGGAGAGCAAGGCCGATCAGAAACTGGCGATTGCGGCGCTGATTCGCGCCGGCGATATCGATGCTGACTCTCCGCGCATGCATGTTTTGCTCGGGGACATCTTCCGGCAAAAGCGGCGGTGGAACGATGCCGAAACGGAATACAGAAAAGCCGTCGCTCTCGATCCAAAAAGCCACTCCGCGCGGCTGAGCCTGGCGATAGTGCTGTTTTCCCAATTGAAGTACGGCGAAGCACTCGATATCGACCGCAGCCTCTTGGCGGAAGATCCGAACGACTCTGAGGCAAATCTCCTGGCGGGCGAGATCCTTGTCCAACAGAACCTCTACGCGGAAGCTGAGCCATATCTGTCCAAATGCCGGAGTCTGCAACCCGAATTCGTGCCTCGTTTACACGCTCTCTTGGGGCGGGTATATGCGGCGACCGATCGAATTCCAGCAGCTATTTCGGAGTACAAGGAAGGACTGTCATCCGATGAAGATGGAAGCATTCACTACCAGCTTGCACGCCTGTATCAGAAGTCAGGCGACAAGATCGCGGCCGAAGAGGCTTTCAAAGAATCAAAACGCCTCAGCCGCCAATGGGACGATCACGCGAAAATTGCGCTCGAACAGAGTTCCACTGACTTAAGCCATCAATAGCGACCTCCTGTGGCTGATTGTATTGCGACATCGGACCGCTATCAAGCAACCCAAGGTGTCTGTGCGCACAACAACTCGCGACTAGCATCCACTCGCGAAACCTTTTATCGATTTTGCTTTCTCACCTTTATCAGGAGCCATAATCATGTCCTCTGCCTCTTTCGGAAAGCTTCTTCATACTGTCTTCGTCGTCTTGTTAGCGTCCGCCACTGGCCGCGCTGGCGCTCAGACCATCGAGCAACTGGCCAATGGCGCGATTGTGCATTCCCAAACCGGCATTGTCCATGTTGAAGTCTGTTCCGAAAGCGTGATTCATATCTTCGCTAGCGCATCCCTTATGCCGATCAAGTCTCTTGTACCGGCGGTGATTCGCCCGTGTGACGGCGCGCAATTCACGACTTCCTCGGATGACTCGACATTCCATATTCAGACCAGCAAGTTGAAGATCGAAATCGCCAAGGACACGGGGTCTGTCCGTTTCCTGGCGCCCGATGGACATACGATCCTCAGCGAGCAGCCGGATCATGGAAGAACAATCGTGTCGGCGGCCGCGCAAGGATCGGGTAACGGAGTCCGGCAGGATTATTTGCTAGCCCCTGGAGAAGCGCTCTACGGACTGGGCCAACATCAAGAGGGTTTCTTCAACCTGCGCGGCATACCGCTCCGGTTGCTGCAGGCAAACACAAATATCGTGATTCCGTTTCTCATTTCGACCAAGGGATATGGCCTGCTATGGAACAGCGCATCTCTGACGGATTTCAATCCGGCGACGGAAGCGATTCCTCTGGACGGCACAGGCGCGGGGACGTTCAAAACCGGACCCGAGGGTGAATACGGATTTTTGTTGAGCGGGAACTTCCAGGACAAACTCCGGCTGGCGGTAGATGGGCGGCAGATTCTAGATATTATTAATATGTGGCTTCCTGGGTCAGTCGGCGCCAAGATGCACCTCGCGGCAAATACAACCTACAAGGTGATGGCCGAAACGGGAGGCGACACGAAACTCTCCGTACGCGCTCCTTCGGACACGATGGCCTTTCGTTCCGAAACGGGTGAAGCAGTTGACTATTACTTCATCTATGGGCCGGAACCAAGCCAGGTCATTGCTCAGTACCGGGATTTCACCGGCGCTGCTCCATTGCTGCCGCGCTGGGCATACGGCTATTGGCAATGCCGGGAACGCTACTCAAGCCAGCAACAGATTCTTGATATAGCAGCTGAGTTCCGCAAGCGGAAGATTCCAGTCGACGTCCTGGTGCAGGATTGGCGGTACTGGGGAAAGTA
>Ga0182013_10009034_pt1 | contig 10579 bp, 5 predicted proteins | sample 612S2MmetaG_FD_120487 | JGI IMG/M metagenome (GOLD analysis project Ga0182013, IMG submission 120487) | Permafrost microbial communities from Stordalen Mire, Sweden - 612S2M metaG | ecosystem: Environmental > Terrestrial > Soil > Wetlands > Permafrost | place: Sweden: Stordalen | collected...
AGCGTCGCACTGGCGCTACGCGGTTTCAGCTACATGAGCTTCGCGTGGGCGGGCGCCGCCTCGACCGCAACGACCATGCTGTCGTACTGGATGTGGTGGGAGGATCGTTCGATATTCAGGCCGACTTTCAGGCGCTGGGGAAGCCTCCTCAAATTCGGCGTCTACGATAGCGCCACGGCGCTCATCACCCAGCTCGGGGATACGCTCCCGTATTTCATCTTCGGCAAGCTGTTGACGCCGGCCGCCGTGGGACTGGCGCAGCGCGCGGTGATGCTGTGCATGATGCCCGAACGCGTGGTCCTGGCGGGCGTCAGCGCCGTGGCGCTGCCTGCGTTCGCGCAGGAGGCCCGTGAAGGCCGCGGCGTTCGCGGCAGCTACCTGCGCGCCATCGAGCTGGTCACTGCCGCTCAATGGCCGTCGCTGCTTCTCCTGGCGCTCCTGGCCCAACCCCTGGTGGGGATCGTTCTCGGCTCGCAGTGGCTGGCCGTGGCGCCGCTGATGCGAATCCTGGCCGTTGCCTTGATGTTCGCTTTTCCCATCGTGCTTCATTATGCGATGGTGGTGTCGGTCGGCGCGATCCGCTACATGCCGGCGATCATGATCCTGCAGGCGCTCTGCTCGGTCGGCGCGTTGACGCTCGCGGCCCGTCATGGGTTGTACGTGACCGCGCTCAGCACCTTGGTCATCATGCCGTGCAACGGACTTCTCGCGATCGGCATCGCCCGGCATTTCCTCAAGTTTCATTGGCGTGACCTGTTCGTGGCGACGCGAAAGAGCATGGGCGTAACGCTGCTCTGCGCCATGGGGCCGGCGCTGATCTTGTCCGCCCATGGCGGCCCGGATCTTGGATTCGCGGCCACGGCGTTGGCGCTGGTGGGCGCCGGTGCAGGGTGGCTCGTGGGATTGAAAGTCACGCACCACCCGCTGCTCGATGAACTCGGCAGATTCGGGAATGCGGTTCGGTTGCGGCTCAGGTCGGCGACAGGCCGGCCAGCCAATCCTTGATGACTGCGCGGAGCCGCGCGCGTTCTTTGCCCGGCGTGAACAAATGGTCGCTCTCGGGGAAAAACTCGAGTCTGAGCGAGTCGCCGAATTCCACGTCGCGGAATGCATCGTGCATCTGCTGCCGGTAGGTCGCCCGCGGCGAAAGCGCGGAGAATACGCCGAACATCTTGACGCCGCGGCGCACGGCCTCGCGATAGGACTGCTCGAGATAGGGGCTGTATTCCAAGCCATCCAGAGTGAGCGTATCCGGCTGTTTTTGCGGCAGCACGCCGTGCCTGACGTGCGTCAGCAGGCGTCGGAGCAGCCCGCTTCGCAGGGTGGCGATGCTGATCCAGTTGCGCAGCCGCAGCAGGCGTTGCGCAATGTAATGATAATAGTAGCGCGCCGTCGGCGGAATGGTCGGATTGATGAGCACCAGGCCGACAACGCGCGGATCCCGGCGGGCGTAAAGCACCGCATGGTCGGCGCCCGAACACAGGCCGACCAGTACCACGCGTTTCACCTGATGATGCGTCTCGAGCGAATCCAACACCTCGGCGATGTCGGCGAGACAGGAGTTCACGGGCGACAGGTGATCGACCCGCTGGCTCGAGTCGCCGATACCCGAGAAATCGAAGCGCAGCACGGGATGGCCGGCCGCGGCCAGCTGACGCGCCATGAGGACATACATGCGGTGGTGTCCCACGCGATGCACGATCCCGGTATTCAAAATCACGATGGCCGGCGCATCGGGCAGCGGCCGCGCGGGTCGCGAGAGTATGCCCACGAGCGATTGCCGCCGGCCGAACGCGACGATGTGCTCGGTGAACGAACCGCTCATGCCAGCCACTCGACGATGCGCTGGATGGCCTGCACCTGCACCTCGCCGGTCAAGGTTACATCTTCGCGCCAGGGGCAGCGCGCATCGATGAACTCGAGCGCGGCGTGCGCGCCCGCCCGGGGCATGTCGCGTTCGAGATCCGCATGCGAGGCAAGCCGCTCGGTCACCAGCACGAGAGTGCGCCGCTTCGCGGCTGCGAGATCCGCGCGCAAGTCGATGGCCTGGAACTCCCGCAGCATCCGGGCCGATAAGGGAAACCCGTCGATCTCGGCGACCCCGGGCGTATCGGCGATGTTCAGGCTGCGCAGATATTCCGGGCCCGAGACGATGGGGTCCCAGAGGACCAAAGCCTCGATCTCGTCGGCAAGCCGCGCCGCCGCCCTCGCGGCCACCGTGGCGCCGATGCGCATTCCGACCAGCGTCACGCGGGGAGCGCCCGCGATGTCCTTGAGCCCCTCGATGGCGGACTCGGCGTCGCCCTCCCAACCGGTCAAATCGGCATCGATCAGATCCCCCGCCGAGTCGCCGGTGCCGAAGTAATCGAAGCGCAACGTATGGAAGCCGGCTTGCGACAGCTTCGTGGCGAGATGGCGCATCGAACGATGCGCATTGACGTATTCCGAGCCCCAGGGGTAACAGAGCGCCGCCGCCCTGGGATGCGCACGCTTCACCGCCGGCGGCTCGTAGATCGCGAACAGGCGCCGATCGCCGGAGCCTACATAGAGCGGATTCACCGAGGCGCCTCGGCATCGATCAACGCGGCAACCTGGCGCAGGTTATTGAAGAACAGAGCGCGCGGATCCATCCGATACTGGGTGCGCTGTTCCAGCATATTGGCGACCCGCAGCGACAACAGCGAGTAGCCGCCGAGCTCGAAGAAATTGTCGCCGGCATCGACGCGCTCGCAGTTGAGCACCGAGCGCCAGATCTCGGCCAGGAGTTTCTCCGTCTCTGTCGTCGGGGGATCGTGATGCGGCGCCTGCGCCTGAGACGCGGAGAACGGATCCGGCAGCGCGCCGCGATCCAGCTTGCCGTTCGGCGTGAGCGGCATGGTCGGCAAGGCCATGACGATGGACGGCACCATATAGTCGGGCAGCTCGCCGCGGAGGTACCGCTTCATGTCGTTGAGTGTAGGCTCTTCGCCTTCGCCGTAAACCACGTACGCGGCCAGACGGGGGTCGTCCTGCTGCGCTTCGCGTACCACGACAACCGCTTCGCGAACCGCCGGATGGGCGCCGAGCACCTGTTCGATTTCACCCAATTCGATGCGAAACCCCCGAATCTTGACCTGCAAATCGGACCGGCCGAAGTGATGGAGCCTGCCTTCATGCCATCGGCCGAGATCGCCGGTGCAGTACAGGCGCGCCCCCGCGGTGGGGGCGTAGGGATCGGGTATGAAGCGCTCGGCGGTGAGCGCCGGACGACGATGGTAACCGGTGGCGACCCCGGCACCCCCGATGCAGATCTCGCCGATGACCCCGATGGGAGCCGCTCCCCCCGATGCATCCAGAATGTGCACCTGGGTGTTCGCAATGGGCACGCCGATACTGACCGGCGACGTCCCGCGCTCGACCTTCTCGAGGGTGGACCACACCGTCGTTTCGGTGGGGCCATACAGGTTCCACAACTCGCCGACCCGCCCGAGCAGCGAGTCGGCGAGCGCCCGCGACAGGGGTTCGCCGCCGCTCAAGGCGCGAAAACCGGCACGCGGCGACCACGAGGTCTCCAGCAGCATGCGCCAGGTTGCCGGAGTCGCCTGCAACAATGTCGCGCCGCTGCTTTTCAGCAGGTTCGCCAACGCCTCGCCGTCCGTGGCCGTCTTGCGCGCTACCAGTTCGATATGCGCTCCCACCATCAACGGCAGAAAGAGCTCGAGCGCCGCGATGTCGAAGGAGATGGTGGTGACCGCGGCCAGCACGTCGGTCGCACCGAGTCCGGGCCGGTCCCGCATGGAACAAAGAAAGTTGAGCAAGGCACCGTGCGACACCGAGACGCCCTTCGGACGTCCCGTGGAGCCCGACGTATAGATGACGTAGGCCGTATCGGCGGGACCCGGTTTGCCGTGGAGATTGGCGACCTCGGCCGCGGGGGCGGCCGCGTCGGCGTGCGCCAAGGCGATCGGCGCCACGTCGAGGATGACGATCCCTTCGGGAACCTCGAGTCCCGGCGGAACGCCGCCTGCCGTCAACAACACGGCCGCGCCGCTGTCGGCGAGCATGTATTGGAGGCGCGCCGCAGGGAAGTCGGGATCGAGCGGCACATAGCCGCCGCCGCTCTTCAGAGTCGCGAGCAGGCTCACGAGGATCAGGGGCGAGCGGCTCATGCACACCGCCGCCAATCGGCCCGCTCCCATGCCGAGATCGCCGAGCCGCCGCGCGACTGCGTTGGACTGGGAATCGAGCTCCGCGTAGGTGCAGCGGGCGCCTTCGTAGGTGATCGCCGTGGCGTGCGGGCATCGCTGCACTTGTTCCTCGAACAGGCGGGGAAAGAGCCGATGCTGGGGATAGTCGACACGGGTGGCATTCCAGGCCGCGAGCGTCGAGGACTCCTCGGCCGGCAACAGCGGGAGCGCGCTGATGGGGAGCGTTGCGCCCGCGGCCACGGCCTCCAGCAGCGTGAAGTATTCCGCAATCCAGCGCTCGATGGTCGCGCGCTCGAAAAGGTCCGTGTTGTACTCGACATTGATCTTGCGGCTGATCTCGGTGTCGACCGAAAAGCTCAGTTCGAACTGCGCCCCGCCGCGATCCAGTTCCACCGGCTCCCAGTCGACACCCTGGATGGCAATGCCATGCATGGGCGCGTTGGTGACGTTGAACATCACCTGGGCGAGCGGGGCGCGGCTGCGATCGCCGCGTTGTCCGATTTCCTGCACCAGGCGGTCGAAGGGTACGTCCTGCCGTGCGAACGCCTCGAGCGCCGTGGCGCGCACCCGCCGCAGCAGCGTCTCGAACGTCGGATCACCGGATAAGTCGTTGCGCAGCACCAAGGTATTGACGAAGGTGCCGACCAAGCCTTCGAGCGCGCTGTGGGTCCGGTTTGCGACGGGCACGCCGATGGGGATATCCGTTTGACCGGTGAGTCGCCGTAGGAGCACGGCAAACGCGGCGAACGTGCTCATGAACAAGGTCACGCCGGCGCGCCGCGAAAAAACTGTCAGCTGCTCGAACAGGGTCGCAGGAATCTGCCGCTCGTGGTACGAGCCGTTCGTGGTCCACACGCGCGGCCGCGGATGATCGGTGGGCAGATCGACGGTGGGCAAGGCGGAGAGCTTGAGCCGCCAGAAATCGAGCTGCTGCTCGAACTGGGCACCGAAGGCGGCGCTGCGCTGCCAAATCGAGTAGTCGCGATAGCTGACCGGCAGTGGCGGCAGCTCGAACGTGACGCCGCTCCGGCGATGGTTGTAGAGCGACGCGAGCTCGCGGCCGAGCACGCCCATGGACCATTGGTCACCGGCAATGTGATGCAGAACGATGGCGAGTATGTGTGCCTCATCGCCAATCCGAAACAGCCCGGTGCGCGCCACCGGCTCGGCGCCGAGATCGAACGGCGTGCGGTTCATATCCGCGGCGCGCTGCAGGGCGGCCCCATAGGGGTCCGGTTGCCCGCGCAAATCCACGTACGGCAAGACGTCGCGTGTCGCAGGCTCGACGGTTTGAGCCGGCCGGTCGTCGATCAGGCGAACGCTGGAGCGAAGAATGGGGTGCCGTTCGACCAGCTGCTCGAAGCTCTCGGTCATGTTCCGAGCGTCGAGACTGCCGCGAATGTGGAGCGCCGCACCCATGTTGTAGGCGGTGGTGCCGGGGTTGAGCGATTGAACCAACCACATCCGCTCCTGGGAGTACGACAGCGGCGCGGGTCCCTCGGCGGCGCCGGCACGAATCGCAGCGAGGACCGGCGCCTGCTCGCGGGCGGCGACGGCGAGGTCGATGCGGCGCGCCAGGGCAGCGAGGCTGCGCTCGGTGAACACATCCTTCAGCGGCAGCTCCAGCTCGAGCAGGTCGCGCACGCGCGCGACGACCTGCAAGGCGAGCAACGAATGGCCGCCCAATTCGAAGAAATCGTCATTCCGGCCGACGCGCTCGACGTGCAGTATCTCGCGCCAGATCGAGGCCAGGCGCTCTTCGGTGAGACTGCGCGGCGCCTCGTACGCGCCAGAGTCCGGGGCGTTTTTATCGGGTTTCGGCAGCGCGCGCTTATCGAGCTTGCCGTTCGAGGTGAAGGGCAGCTGGGCGAGCCGCACGAACACCGCGGGCACCATGTGATCCGGAAGGCGCGCGGCGAGAGCGGAGCGAAGCTCGGCGACATCGAGCTCGCCTTCAGCTTTCGGCACCACGTAGGCGGTCAGGATTCGAGCACCCGGCTCATCCTCCCGCACCAGGGCGGCCGCCTGCCGCACGCCGTCGATGTCGCGCAACGCGGCCTCGATGTCGCCGAGCTCGACGCGAAAGCCGCGCAGCTTCACCTGTTGGTCCGCGCGCCCCGCGAATTCCAGACTGCCGTCCGTTCGGCGCAGCACCCGATCGCCGCTGCGATACATGCGGCTGCCGGGCTCGCCGTAAGGGTCGGGTACGAAGCGTTCGGCCGTGAGCGCCGGACGGCCGAGGTAACCGCGCGCCAAGCCGATGCCCGCGATGTACAGCTCGCCGTGGGCGCCAAGCGGCACGGGCTCGAGCGAGGCGTCGAGTACGTAGACGCGAGTGCCGACCAGGGGCTCACCCAACGGCGCGACGATGGCGCCCTGGAGCGGTGCGCTCACCATCGCGGAAACCGTGCATTCGGTGGGTCCATACGCGTTGATCATGCGCACCGACTCCGACCATTCGGCAATCAACGCGGGTGGACAGGATTCGCCGCCGACGATCAGGCACTCGAGCATCAAATCGTCACCCGGCGTGAGAGTCGGCAGGACGGAGGCGGACACAGCCACATGAGTGATGCGTTGGTCGACCAGGAGCCGGCGCAGCGGAGCACCGCCGGAGGCGGCATCCGGCCTCAAGACCAGCGCCGCGCCGCTGCTCAACGCCGTCACGACATCGCAGACGGACACGTCGAAGTTCAGCGAGGAGTATTGCAGCACGCGCGATGCCGCGCCGACACCGAACTGACGCACCGACTCGGCGGCCAACGCGCTCAAACCGGCGTGCGTCACCACCACCCCCTTGGGCGCTCCGGTCGAACCGGACGTGAAGATGACATAGGCCGGGTGTCTGATATCCAGCGGCGCACGACGCACCCGGTCGGAGGGGTTCTGTGCCTCGGTGTCGATGTCCATCGGCACGGCGAGCGCCGCGTCCAAGATCAGCGGTTGGGCAACCGGGGGCAGCTCTTGCTCGAGCCACATTCGTGCCGTTGCCTGGCTGAATAGGACCATCGCGGGCGACGCATCGTCAAGCATCCGATGCAGACGCGCCTTTGGATACGAGGGGTCGAGCGGAAGGTAGGCTCCGCCGGCTTTGGATACCGCCAGCAGCGCCATGATCATCTCGGGCGAGCGCTCGACGCACAGGCCCACGATGCTCTCCGGCCCGACTCCTGCGGCGATCAATCGATGCGCCCAACGATTGGCGCGCGCGTTCAGTTGGGCATAGCTCAAGTGGCTGCCGCCGTCGATCAGTGCGACGGCCTGGGGCGTGCGGGCGGCCTGGCTCTCGAATAGCTCGTGGAGAAACCGGGCGGGTGGCGCCGCAACGTCCCGGGGTGACGGAGCGTACAACAGGCGCTGCCGCTCTTCCGCACCCACCAAGGGCATCAACGCCGTCGGTCCCGCCGCAGAATCGGCGACCGACTCGAGCAGACAGATGAAGCTTCGCCTGATCTGATCCAACGATGCGGCATCGTAGCGGGCGCGGTTGGCGTCGAACCGCACTCGCAGGCCGGACGCTCCGCCCACATGAAGGGTCACCGTCACGTCCTCGACGCGGCTGGCCTGCGTGAAGAAATGCAACTTGCCGCACTGCGCGCCGAAATTCGTTTCTGTGTCCTGCCGCAGGATGTTGACCACGGTGCCGTAGATGTTGGGGGCATCGGCCGCGAGGCCGAGATCACGCCGCAAGGAGTTGGCCGGATAGCGCTGATGCCGCAGCGCCGACTGCAACCGCACACCGGCCTGCTCCACCAATGCCGCAAAGGGTGCATAGGGATCCACATCCAGCCGGAGCGGAACGACGTTCGACAAAAACCCATAGACGCGGCGGAGCGTCGGACTCGTGCGCCCCGACATCGGCACGCCGAGGACGATATCCCGCAGGCCGCTGAGGCGGGACAGGTGAACCGCCGTCGCCGCGAGGACGACCGCCGCCAACGTGGCGTGCGCCGCGGCTCCGACCTGCTCGAGGCGCGCCACCACCGCCGGAGCGAGGTGGCCGATGCTGACGATGACGTCGCCCGGCCTGGCGGGCGCGTTGCCGGATAGCGTGGCGGTGTCGGGTCGAGACTCGAGCTGTTTGTGCCAGTAGACCCCATCACGTTCGTATTCGTCCGACTCGAGATAGCCCGCTTCATCGAGTAAATAGTCGCGCCACGAAGTCGCCGGCTTGAACTTTCGCGGCGCGCCCAGCTGTTCGCCGTACACCGCGCCGAGGCGCCGTACGAGCACACCCATGCCGAGAGCATCCGACACCAGATGGTGCACACACGCAAAGCAGACGTACCGATGATCGGCAATCTCGAGCAACGCAATCCGAAACAGCGGGCCGGCGAAAAGGTCGAAGGGCTTCGCGACTTCCCCCCGCATCCACGCGAGCGCCGCGGCGTCGCCGTTCGCGTGCGTACTGAAATCCAGGAATGGGATGTCGACGTATCGGCGGTTTATGCGCGCATGCGGGCCCGCGGGCGTATCTACGAATATGAGATGGTGCGAGTCCGACTCGTCGATCACCTGGCGCATGGCGCGCTCCAACGCCGCGCGATCGACCGCTCCGTCGATGGCCACATAGCCGCCGATGTTATAAATCGAGCGGTTGGGTTCAAGCAGTTGCGCATGCCAAACATCCCTCTGCGCCGTCGAAAGGGGCAGCAGCGGCTCGGGCGCCGAAGACGGGTCGTGGTGGGCCCCGTGCAACATCAGTCTTCGTTCGGTGCGGCAGTTCCGAGGAGGGAAAGCGGGCGAATGTCCGTCCAATGCGTCTCGATCCAGTTCAAGCAGGCCTGCCGTTCGCCACGTTGACCGACGACCTTCCAGCCGGCGGGAAGCGCACGAAACGTGGGCCAAATGCTGTATTGCCCCTCGTGATTGACCACAACCTGAAATTCTCCACGGTCGACTTCAAATGGGTTGGGCATATCGACTCCGAGGGGAGAAAAACGAGACTATCGGGTGCCGTGCGATGCAGCAAGCAAACGGCGCAGCGGATGTTGCAGACTGTGAAATGGATGCGATTGTTAACATCTTGCAACGTAAGATCAAGCGTCGTTAGGGTCGCGGGTGAGTCACCTCAATTCCCCAGCTGAACCGCCAACATGGAAATCGATCCCCCAGCGCCGCATCCGCCCCGAGAGTTTCATAATGGATGAGCGGTTGGTTATCGCCGGCGAGCATCCTATCTCGGGCGACGGTTTCGAAGCGAACCGCGATGGAGACCCATTCAGGACGACCCGAGGCCGCCGATCGCGGCCTGGCAGGCCGCGATACCCTGACCTAAGGCCATGCCCTGCCAGAGAGGGTCGTCATTGTGGAAGGCTCCGCGAATTGCGTGCTTGATCGGCTTGGCCGCGTCGGAGAGTGGATCGCCGTGCGCATGAAGCCACGCATCGGCTCTGAGCGCCTGGGCGACCTCCATGATGGGCCGGATGCCGCATTCGAGAGCGATCGCATCGACTGTGGCGCGCGGCAGGAGGCCGGGTAGCGCCGTGAGACCATCCCCCTTGATCTCGGCGGACACCGAGCCGTCGCCGTACAACGATTTCGCACCGCCCCCGATCCAGGAGCGGGCCCGTACGAAGGCGGGATCGGCGCGTGGTTGGCCGATGATCGGTTCGGCGTAACCGTGGGGGCCGAGTCCTGTGTGAAAGTCGAGCAGAGCGATGCGCGAGGCGCGAGATAGCTCCGCCGTGACGATGCCCGTCAACGTGTTTCGGGACCACGAAGCACGCCGACCGCCGTAGAAAAGCCCCGTGGGATGCGTCCACTGTCCGCCCGAGACGGCCTTCTGAAACGCCGCGAATCCGTGGCGGCCGATCCATCCCTGCAGTCGTTCCCAGGTTTCCTTTTGTGCGCCGGCACTCCAGTCCGAAGGGCAAAGATCCCCGGAGATTTCGTCATAGGCCGGATTGGCCGGCAACGCGGTGTCGAAGTCCATCCAGTTGCGGTTGATGTCGACATTGTCCTCGTTGGTACGCCTGAGCCAGGAAAAGCCGTAGGGATTGATGGCATGAATGTGCAGCGCGGCGATATCACCGGCGAGCGCCACTCCCTTGATCCGTCGCAGCCACTCGACCTGGACAGCCGAGCCGAAGAACCCCTCGACCCCGTGTGTTCCCGAGACCGTGACGAGCACGGCCCGTGCGTCGCGCGGGCCGATCCACGCCGTGTCGGTCGTGAGATCGAGATCGTCGGGCCCGCGATGCTCGAGGGAATACGTCTGTATCTCGGCGCCGGCCGCCGTGGCGGCGGCCCGAAACTTACCCCGGGCCTCAACGTAATCGCGGCTGAATGGGCTGTCCATGGAGTCACCTCGGGCGCATCTCATCCCGGCGACTAGCCTACACCCTGTGATCGCCATCGCACGCCGATCCATCAAATGGCGCGATGATCCG
>Ga0182013_10009035_pt1 | contig 10576 bp, 9 predicted proteins | sample 612S2MmetaG_FD_120487 | JGI IMG/M metagenome (GOLD analysis project Ga0182013, IMG submission 120487) | Permafrost microbial communities from Stordalen Mire, Sweden - 612S2M metaG | ecosystem: Environmental > Terrestrial > Soil > Wetlands > Permafrost | place: Sweden: Stordalen | collected...
CTTGCCGAAGTTCTCGATGCGGACCTGGGCGAGGTTGGCGGCTGCGATGCGGTCGATGTACGCCACGGTCTCGGCGTAGTCGGGGGTGGTGCGGTAGAGGCTAACCTCGGCGGGCGTGAGCCAGTCGGGGGCCTGGGCGGAGAGGCCTAAGGGTTGAGAGGCAAGGATAATGGCTGCAAAAATCAAATGAGCACGCAAGATCATCGGTTGAAAGCCTCCGGAGAAGCGGAATGACAAGCACTACACATCAGCGTTCGCTGTTTCCCATCCTGTTCCTGCAGCACAGGTAAGAGAGGGGGTGATCTGACTTCTGATCTCTGACCCCTGCCTGGGTGCCCCACCCTCGCCGCGTCTTTGTTTTTGCGGCTAGGGTGGGTTCGCACAAATCTGTAGGTTGCCTTTTTTATTGGACTTTCATTTTATGCTTCCTAGCGTTCACTGTCTCCCGCCCTGTTCGTACAGAATGCGTAAGGGTGAGGATGACCTGACTCCTGACCCCTGATCCCTGCGTCACCGAAGATCGATCAGCCTAATCGTCTCAAGGAACACGTCGCCGTCGATGGTCAGGCTGCGGGCGCCGATCTTGTCCAAAGTGTCCTGGGCGGTGTGGTGGTAGCTGTTGTTGGGGCCGTAGTCCAGGTCGATCACGTCGATCGAAGGCACGCCGCGATTGACGAAGGGCAGGTGATCGTCTTCGACAGCCCCCTCTTTCTGAAAGAAGTATTTGTCGTAGCCGAATTTGTGGGCGGCCTGCGTCATCAGCGAGACCAGCCAATCCGCGGAACGGGACTCGCGCAGAATGTCGAGATCCTTGTCGCCGATCATGTCGGCCAGGATGAATGCCTTGATGCGCCCCAGCGTGCCGTCGCGCGCCCATTTGGCGGCCAGGTGGCGGGTGCCGTAGAGGGAGTCGGAGTCAGTCCATGTGGATTCAATCGACTCTTCGCCATCATCGAAGACGAGCCAGACCGAATAGCCATCCAGCTTCTTTCCGCCCGCGGTCTCCGCGCGCAACAGGTCCGCGATGGCCAGCAACAGACCGGTTGTCGAGCCGCCGTCGTTTGCGCCGACAAAGTTGATCTTCCGCAGCCAGTAGTTGGTTTCGTAGTGCGTGGCCAGCACGATGACGCCATCTTTATTACCTTGAAAGCGCACGATGAAATTGCGCATGGGCACTGCCCCGATGGGCGTGTCGGCCGTGAATGTGTCTTCTTCAAGTTGGTCGTGCTTGAACTGGTTGCGAAGAAACTCCTCGGCTTTGGTGTGGCCGGGGCTGGTGGGCCAGCGTGGGCCGATGGCCACAAACTGGCGGGCATACTCCAGGGCCTTGGCGCCGTTGAAGTGCGACTGGGAGCAGGCAACAAGCGGCGCAAGAAGAAGCAGTCCGGCCACGGCGCTTCGAACGAACGGAGAACGGACCGAGCGTTGTGGTGCCACATCCTTGCCGCAAGAACAAAGTCGCGGCAAGGATGGGGCACCCAGGAATTCAAACCAAGGGTTATGCATAAAGGCCTCAGGGGCTAAAGCCCCATTGATTCTGCCCGGTTTATGTACGGGCTGAAGCCCGTACCCTTCATTCGTAGCCCACTCGTCTCGGTGCGACGGGTCACTTTGCGGCCTCCTTGGCTTCTTTGGCCTTGCGCCGCGAGGGATGCACCCACCAGGCCACGCCGATGCCAACCACATAGAGCGCCAGCATGGGGAGAGCGTAGATGCACATGGTCCATGGGTCGGGACTGGGGCAAATAACGGCCGCCACCAAAAAAACCGCCAGAATCGCGTAACGCATGTTCTTCCAAAGGAACCTGGGGCTGACAATGCCGAAGATGGCCAGGAAGAAGATCAGTATTGGCATCTCGAAGCTGATGCCCAGGCCGAGGATGATCGAGAGAAAGAAGCTGCTGTACTCCTCGATGGTCACCATGGAGGTGAAGTTATGGCCGAAATCGACGATCAGAATCTTCAGCGCCCCCGGCAGCACCCAGAAGTAGCCGAAGGCGGCGCCGGCCAGAAAGAGGCTCACCGTGGCCGCCATGAAGGGAACCACAAAGCGCCGCTCTTTCTGGTAAAGCCCCGGCGCGATGAAGAGCCACACCTGGAAGAGGATGAAGGGCGAGGCCAGGATGGCTCCGCCGAGTAGCGAAACCTGCAAGTCCAGGTTCAGCGGGTCCATGGGGTGTGTGAAGACGAGGCTCTTGCCGATCTTGGTCAACGGCGCCTGGATAAAGCCGACCAGCCGATCATGAAGGAACCAGGCCAAAAAGAAGCCCACGGCAAGGTAAGCGGCCGAATGAACAATGCGGCGGCGCAACTCCTCCAGGTGCTCCATCAGGCTCATGCCGGGGAGTTCCGCTCGCTGGCTCACCGCCTCGCGCGCCCTGCCGATGGCCTCAGCCGGATCAACCATGGCGGGCTGGCTCCGAGGCAGAGGGCGTCTCTTCTACCGGTCCCGCCTCCACGGCTGCCGGTGGTTGTTCTTCCGTTGCGGCGATTGTCTCCGTCTGGGTAGTAGGAGCAACCCCGTTGCCGTCCGCGGCCCCGGAGATCTTCACCAGCTCTTCTTCCAGGCTCCATGGCCGCGCCGCCGGCACCGGCTCCCCGGTCGAAGGCGGCTGGATGCGGAGATAGGGCTCTTCGGCAGGGACTTCGGCTACGGGCGCTAAAGCCGAGCGATAAGCGGCCTCTTCCGGGTAGGTGGTTGGATAGGGACTTTCGTTGCTGGCCGGGAGTGCCAAAGGACTTTCGGTTGCCCCGGGTGGCCCAGGTCTCGCTTCTGAGACCTGGAAATCGATTACCGGCTGTGCCGGCGCGGCCAGCGCCAGCGTCCGCAGCCGCTCCTCTTCCTTCTTGCGGCGATCTGCCTCTTCGGCCGAGCGCAACTCTTCTTCCATCTGGTACTTGAAGTCGTTCGAGGCCTTGCGGAACTCATACATCAGCTTGCCGATCTGGCGGCCGATCTGCGGCAGCCGCCGCGGCCCGAAGACCACCAGCGCCAGCACCATCAGGATCAGCGAGTCGGCCCATCCCATGGTGGCGAGTTCGATTGTCTGCCGTGTAACCATGAAGGTTCATGATACCTGCCCGCGCAAGGCGCTCACAAACATGCGGCGCAGGACAGTCAGCTTGATAGAGCTTTCGCCGGATGCAAATTCATTCGAGTAAATTGAACCGGAAGCGCTTTTCCTTCGACTTAGGGTACGAATGCACATGAATGGTGGGGATCGAATCCGGTACGAGTGGCTCGCGCTCCGCTGCCAAAGCGGCGAAACGGGGGCATTCGAAGACCTGATCGCGGTGATGGAGCGGCCCTTGCTCTATTACGCGGCCAGTTTGACCGGCAATCCGGATAGCGCCCTCGACGTGCTACAGGAGGTTTGGATCAAGGCCTTCCGCGGCATTCGCAAGCTGAAGGATCCGGGCTCGCTGCGCTCTTGGCTGTACTCGATCACACATGGAATCGCGGTCGATCGCATCCGCAAGAACTATGCGCGGGAGCAGGCGGAGAAGGTTCAATTCGACGAGTTCGACGAGGCGGCAGAGCCGTCGTTTGCCGGAGAAGATGCCGCGGCCATTCATCAAGCGCTGAACGAGATCGGTCTCAAGCATCGCGAGGTTCTGGTCCTGCATTTTCTTGAGGACTTGTCACTGGCGGAGATCGCAACGGTAGTGGGCTGCTCGGAGGGCACGGTCAAATCCCGCATCCATTACGCAAAACGAGCCATGAAGGAAGTTCTAAGTGGAGGGGTTTATGGAACAGGAAAATAGCAGTGTGCGCGACCGTCTACTGGCGCGCTTGCCCCAGCCGGAAAACCTTGCGGCTTACCGGGAAGAGACAGAATTACTACTGGCGAAACACGAGAAGGCGCTGGCCACAGAAAACTGGACGAACATGGTACTTGCCCTCTGTGCGCTTGCCGTTTTTATGATGGCCAATTCAATCTGGGGCTCAAATGCCAATTCAAGCTGGTTCCTAAGACTCGACAGGACTCATACGATCATCTTTGATATTGTGGCGGGCATCCTATTTTTTCTTGCCCAGCTCAACCGTCTGCAGCAATTCATCTATCGAAACCAAGTGAAGCTTTTGAAGGAAGTCAAGCAGGTCCAGTTGCAGGTGCTCGAACTCCGGGCCTCGCTTCAAAAGAGCGAAGACCGATAGACAACTCCGCTGCGCCGCCGGCTTGGAATGCGGCTCCAGACCGGAGCCGCAATCCAAGCCAGTTCCATCCCGGTCGGTGAGCTTTTGGACCAACTATTACGCCTGCGTTACAATAAAAGTCAGTAGAAGCGGTTCCTGCCGGGCTGCAACTCAGCGACCTCCGGCTTTGGATCGCGTCTAATTTGTGAAAGGGCTGCAACACCCCCGTGGGTGGGGGCTCTCCCGGAGCGGCAATCGGCCGGTTTTATCGCCGGCTGGCTTGGGAAGGGTCAGCGCATCCACTGCAGGCCTCGGAAGCTTTCAACATCCCCGTTCGCTGCCCCGGCAAAGCAAGTAAGGGGCGAGCCGGACTGAAGGCGGAATACGGTGAACCTGGTTCTTGACGATCCAACGGCGGTCGCCGCTGCGGCCGACAGCAGCAGTTGCAGCCTCGAAAACTATCTGGCGCTCCCCGATCATACGATGGATGCGCGCGTTGCGGCAGCTCGCGCCAAGCTCGGCGCCACCACATTGCTGCTCGGCCACCACTACCAGCGCGACGAGGTGATTCGCTTCGCCGACGCCACCGGCGACAGCTATAAGCTCTCCCGGATCGCCGCCGATACCGACGCCAAGTACATTGTTTTCTGCGGCGTCCACTTTATGGCCGAGAGCGCCGACATCCTCGCCCACACGGGCCAGCAGGTGATCCTGCCTGACCTGAACGCCGGCTGCTCCATGGCCGATATGGCCGAGATCTCCCAGGTGGAAGCCTGCTGGGAAACGCTGGAGCACCTTGGTCTTGCAGACGAGACCGTGCCGCTCACGTACATGAACTCCGCCGCCGCCATCAAGGCCTTTTGCGGCGAGCGCGGCGGGCTGGTCTGCACCTCATCGAATGCCGACAAGGCCTTTGAATGGGCCTTCGCGCGCGGCAAGCGAGTTTTGTTTTTGCCCGATCAGCACCTGGGCCGCAATACAGGCTACGCCATGGGCATTCCGCTCAATGAAATGGCGGTCTGGGATCCGTGGGGACTACAGGGAGGGCAGACGATGCAGAGTTTGGCCGCCAGCCGCATCCTGCTCTGGAAGGGCCACTGCGCGGTCCATCAGCGCTTCCTGCCCAGCCACGTCGATCAGGTGAGGGCCAAGTATCCCGGCATCAAGGTCATCGTTCACCCCGAGTGCCGCTGGGAGGTCTGCCAAAAGGCCGACGCTCTAGGCTCGACTGAGCGGCTCATCGCCCTCGTCGATCAGGCCCCAGAGGGCTCCATCTTCGCCGTCGGCACTGAGATTCACCTCGTCAACCGCATGGCGCGCCGCTTTGCCGCAGATGGCAAGCGAGTGATTACGCTGGACGACACCGGCTGCCTCTGCACCACGATGTACCGCATCAGCCCGCACCACCTGGCCTGGGCCCTTGAAAACCTGGTCGAGGGCCGCGTCGTCAACCGCATCCAGGTGCGGTCCGCAGTCAAGCGCTGGGCCAGAGTAGCGCTGGACCGGATGCTGGAGGTTGGTTAACGACAAGGGTCGGGGATTGGGAGACAGGGAACGGCACTCCCCGTTCAGCACCGGTCTTGCTAGCAGTCCTGTCCTCTCGCCCATTCCCCACGCAAGTGCGCCGTGCCCCAACCTTGCGCCTGTCTTGTGGCGTAAGTTCGTGAGGTCACAAACACCAATTGGGAGTGTATTGAAAGGACGCGGCTAACTGGTCAGGCTCTCAACCCTGACGGCGTCCGGTACAACGATTCATGCGAGATTCCTTGCTAGGAAGCCTTCCCACGCAGTTCCTGCTCCGCCCGCAGCCAATCCTGCTCCGCTTGTCCATCCTGATAGCCGCGGCTTGCCCAGTACTTCTCCGCGAGCTGCTTGATCTCGTCAGGAGACGGCGCGACCGTCCTTGGTGCTACAGCTAAGGTCAGTTTCTTGGTTGGGGCCTTGCCTGGCTTCGCGGTTCCCTTCGTCTTCTTTCCTGTCTCTGCCATGAAAGTCTCCTTTATCAAATTTGCCGCCAAGAAGCGGGCTTCTCCTCTAGGATACTAAATCTCCAGCTTTCGCGCGACCCCGAATTCGGCCGGCCGTACCATTTCCTTCTTTGGGAACACTGCCGAAGCCGCGTCCCGAACGAGGACGAAGGGAAGATTCGTACGTCTCTAGAGCATTTTTGCTTTTGCTATAGACTTCCGTGCCCCATCCATTTCCGCGTCTTTTTGCGGAAATGGGTGGGATTGCAATGAAATTCCGGTCTACACAATTTCAGAAAATGCTCTAGACGCATAGCACCGGCGGCGAAAACATTGTTCTCCACCGCACGACGGCGCATTCGGGCGCACTTGCCATTTAGAAACAAAGAAGATAAATCCCACCGGCGCTCGCGTTGTCTCCGCTAAACTCGCATATGTCAGCGCCTTATTGCAGCAATATCTCAGTAAGTGGGAACTTGGCGATATCCACGGTCACCTGCGATGTGAGCTGATTGATGAGGCGGAAGACATCCCTGTTCCAGTATTGGTTATCCGTAATGTCCGGGTTCTTCTTGTCGGTTATGCGATAGGTCGTCCCGCGGTAGGTCACCTGGACGATCGGCTCGATCTCCGCGTCCTCGGAGGTTCCCGTCAAGCGCAACAGCGGAATCCGCTCGATGGCCGGGACTGCGTTCATGAACCTGGGAGGTTCCTTCATCTGCAACTCCGGCGGAAGATAGCGGCTGCTTGGAACAATCGGGTTGGCGCTGGCGAGCGTCTCGTAGGGAACCTGTTCCTGAGCAGCAGCCGCCATCAGTCCCATCAAGGAACGCATAACCAGATGGGCCGATATCTTCGGGGTTCCGGCGGTCGAATTGCACGAGTCGTGTTTGTTTGACTCTCCCTCGATAGCAAAACCGTCAGCGAGGCTCACAAGGATTGCGTCAAGCGCAGGCCCCTGCTGGAGTTCCTTCATATCCGGGTCGTCCAAAATCTCCTTCTTGATCTTTGCAATGTCCGAAACGGGCTTTGGGCCTCCCGATTCCAGAGGATAAAGCGTGAAGACGGGGCTGAACACCTTCTCTCCCAGGAGCCATTGCGCGCCCACATGTTCCCAAACGGCGTTCTTTTGCGCCGCGCTCACAATATCCTGGGCCTTCGGGGCGTTGGCCCCGCTCTCATCCAATCCAGACTTGCTGTCAAAAGGTCTGAAGGTCTCCGAACCACGCAGCAGGAGGTAACCATGCTTCTGCAGCCAGTAGACGACCGCGTTGATCCTGAGGAAAGTCACATAGCTCGAGAGTGTGTCGGGATCGCGAAGATAATTGGCGTCGGCGGTACCGTCCGGCTTGAGAAGAACCGCCGGGGGCACATTGCGAATCGTCTCCACCGTGCAGCTTTGCGCCGTTGCCCTGGTAAGTTCAATTCGATCCACCATGAGGCGAACCAGTTGATCCGCGCGCCAGCCCTGCTCGTAGAGGATATAGAAGGTCTCCGCAGGAACCGGCTTCAATAGCAACTGCGCGTTGGTCTCGTCGTTCACAGGGATGAACTTGAAGATGGGATCGTTCTCATAACTCGCCCCCGTAGTGCCGCCCCCGGTTGGTGCGCCGATCGCAATGTTGCTGGCCTGGAGCGCATAGGATCCATTTCCGTTGACGGACGCCGCCATCTTGTATTGGTTCGTAATCTCGCCGATCTTGAAGAAATAAGTAGGATCGCGGTTTTCGAGCCGCGCCAGATTCAAGAGCATCTCTCGATTCGATGTCTCGGCATAGGCCTTTTCAAAGCCCGTAAAATCCGTCCTCAGGCGCGTTGCGGCGCAGCCGGTCAAACCCAGCGGCACTAAACCGATAAGTACGAGCAGCAAGCAAACTCCCCTGCGCCTGGCCGGCGGCGAGAGCTTCGCTGCCGTCATTACGATGCAATCTTGCGATCCTGGTTTCATCTCTAACTCCATCGACTAGATCTGTGACCAAATGATTTCGTACCTTGAGATCAAGCTACCCCAGGTCCCAAAATCGGGACCTGGGGCACCTAGAGTTGGAATAACTTCATTCAAACAGAGACCTAGCAATCGATTGTTTTGCGGGGAAGGCCAAAAATACCTTCTCCGCTCCTATACTAAATGCTCAATTTGAACGTGTTCCTGCGCATACGCACGGCCTATCTCGCGCAATGAGGGGATTGCCTCGACCGCGTCGAGGCGGGCGACTAGCGGATTCCTGCTAAGCAACTCCTTCCCCTCGCGGCCCATGAACGACTTGTTATAGCGCACGTAACTGAACCAACTGCGTCCCGGCAGCGCGGCTTCCTTCAGGCTGCCGATCTCCGAATCCAGCTCTTCCCCGTGAATGCACTCACCCAGGCACCGGCAAAGGTAGTCCTGTTCGAGCGCGATTCCCTGCATTAGCGCGGCCGGGATTCGCGGTGCGTTGTATCCAATCCACATGCGGCTCACATCCACGTCCGCCTGCGCCGTCGAAAACCGCATCGTGCCCAGCGAAACCACTCGAATTTTCTCCGGCCCGGTCTCCCATTCGAGCCGGTAGCTCGGCAGAATCGCCGTCAGCGCGGCGATCAGCGCCGGATTGTTGTAAGGAGTAATCGCCCCATCGACAAAGACGTGACGCCGGTCTCCCAGCACGATCTCTTCGGGATCGAAGAATGTTGGCGCGGCCGTGCTGGCCCTGACGAGCTTCCAAAGCGGAATCTTCAGATTGCAATCGAGCAGGCGAGAATCGTTGTACAACGCCATTGGATTATTGGTTACGGGCCAGGCCGAGCCGGTCGAGTGATTTCTCAACACCACTAGCAAAAGCTTCTTGAGTCGCTTGGAATCGAGCAGGGCGGGAACCTCTCCCTGGCCGTCCTCAGAGAAGGCCCGGCGCAGCATCTCCGACAGAGGTTGCGCTTCGTAGCGCGAAACCAGGAAACGCTTGAAAGGACGGTACCAGGGCACCTGCTGAAACATGGTTGTGCCATGGCGCACATAGAATTCAAGGATCTCCTCAACCGGCATCCCCCAGCAGAGACCCGTAGCAATGATGGCGCCGGTGCTGGTTCCCGCGAAAAAATCGAAGTGGTCGGCCAACACAAGTTCGGAATTCTTGAAATGTTCACGGAGCAGAGTTTCGATGCGAAGAAGTATCTCGAGGCTGAAGACGCCCCGGATTCCGCCACCGTCCAACGAGAGAATGCGCTTCATAGCCCTATTTCCTCGCCTGCTTTTGGTTTCGAATCAGAGATCGCCACTCGATCAGCTCAGCCAGAAGCGCCCGTTCGATCCGTCCTGCGACGCCCAGCACGGTTGGCCAGGTTCGCAGCGCCGCCAACTGCGCATCCCAACTCTGGAGCCGCTGGTAAAGCTCGCGATAGCGCAGTCTTCGCCTGTCGCAGTCGTTCACCGCAAGCAGCGCTCCAGCGACCGTTGCAATCTGGAATGCGATCGACGCGCCCAGCGCCAAAGCATGTTTCCGCGGCTCTGGACCTACGCCTCCGAAGATGTGCGCGCCAACGAAAAGCCACAGGTTCAACGCCGCAGCCACTCCGATGCTGACCCAGGTCACAAGTCGGTAGTGGCTGGCTTGGGCGGCCGATCGCGCCGCATGGCGGATGAGATAGTCGATCTGGCCGGCAACGCGTTCCTGGCGATAGAGCCGCTTGAACTCGTCCAGCGATGCCTCGCCGCGCTCCCTGTCGAGCGATTTGAGCAGATTCAAGGAGGTCAGCATCCCGGATAGTTCGGGGACCACCTCCGGGCCGATCGCATCGTAGGGGGTCGGCGTGTGCCAGAAAGCCAAAACGGAACGGCATACCTCAGCCGCGGTACGCGTTCGCGCCCACAGAACCTGACGTTTGCCCAGCCGCAATACCGCCGGCAGAAAGGCAGCCAGGATTCCCAGGACAGTTCCGATCGTCAGCCAGAGTCCAATCTCATGCGCCCAAGTTCCTGCCCCGCTGAACAGAGCCGCGGCCGCCGTAAAAATGATGGGAATGGACGCCAGCCGGCGAAACTGTGGCGCGCACCGGGTGGCGCTCTCGTCCACCTTGCGGAACCAGGCCCGGGCCAGGGCTTCAGGTCCATTCGCTTCAGGCGCCGGAGCCGGATCGGGCAGGTTGTTCAGGAACTCAAGCTCATGATCGGCGCGAAGTTCTTCTTCCGTCTCCTCATTGAAGATCTGCACGTCTTCGTTGACGCTGTGCAGCCAGACCACCGGCCTGCCGAGTCCCTTGGCAAAGGAGACGATGTCTTCGGTGCCGCCCAGCCCGTGCGCCGGCTTTCCATTCCACAGCGCCAGCAGCAGTTGGCTTTGCAAAACGGTCTCGATGCCGCATTCGTAGTAGCATTCCTCGCGCGACTGATCGCCGCCAATCACTACAACCGAAGCGGCCTTGCTCAGAACCCGCTCCACATGTGCCCAGCCGGCCTCATCGAAATCCTTGCGAAACTCCTCCGCAGGCAGCGGCA
>Ga0182013_10009036_pt1 | contig 10575 bp, 9 predicted proteins | sample 612S2MmetaG_FD_120487 | JGI IMG/M metagenome (GOLD analysis project Ga0182013, IMG submission 120487) | Permafrost microbial communities from Stordalen Mire, Sweden - 612S2M metaG | ecosystem: Environmental > Terrestrial > Soil > Wetlands > Permafrost | place: Sweden: Stordalen | collected...
CCCAGCGTCACCAAGCAGATGCTGGATAATTTCACCGCCGGCGGCGCGGCGATCAACCAGATATGCAAGAGCTTTGGCGTCGGCCTGAAGGTTTTCGAACTCGCACTGGAGCATCCGACGCAGGACTTCACCGAAGGCCCGGCGATGGAGGAGCCCGCCGCCGCCGCGACGCTGGCCTATGGCATGGAGGCGATCAACGGCGGCGTCGACCTCTTGGCGCCGGGCGAAATGGGCATCGGCAACACTACTTCAGCCGCCGCCATCTACGCCGCGCTTTATGGCGGTCCCGCCGCGCGCTGGACGGGACGCGGCACGGGCGTCGACGACGCCGGGCTGGCGCGCAAGAACGGCGTGATCGACGCCGCGCTGGCGCTGCATGGCCCGCATCTCTCGGATCCGCTGGAGATATTGCGCCGCCTCGGCGGCCGCGAGATCGCCGGCATGATGGGGGCCATTCTGGCGGCGCGGCTCAATCACGTGCCGGTGCTGCTCGACGGCTATGTCGCCTGCGCGGCGGCGGCGCTGCTGCACGCCATGGATGCGAACGCCATCGCCCATTGCATGGCGGCCCATGTCTCGGCGGAAGGCGCGCATCGCGAGGTTCTGGAGCGCCTGGGCAAGAAGCCGCTGCTCGACCTCGGCATGCGCCTCGGCGAGGGGTCTGGGGCCGCGCTGGCGATCGGCGTCGTCAAGGCGGCGCTGGCCTGCCACCGCGACATGGCGACTTTCGAGAGCGCGGGGGTGAGCGGGAAGGATTGAGCGGCCCCTACCCCCTCCGCGCCAATGACCGCAAAAAGCCTTCCATGTCCTCGGTCAGCTCCATGTCCACGGCGGGGGCGGCCTTCAACAGCAGATTGGCGATGAAGGGCGGATCGTTGCGCGTTTCGGCCAGGGCCTCGCGCAGGATCGGGACATTGTCTTCAATATGCGCCAGAAAGGCGACGCCCTTCTCGGCGGTCTCGCTCCAGCGGTCGCGATGCCATTTCGCCAGCGGAAACATGATCTCGCTAACGAAGTTAGAATTGCGCCCCCGCTCGAAGAAGCGCAGCCCCGCCATCCAGTTTTCCTTGGCGCGCATGGGCGGCGGCGGTATGTCGCCGGTCAGCATCTTCTTGCCAGCTTGGCCCACCACGTCGTCCAGCGATGCAGGGGATTCTATATTCGACCGGAAAGGCCACAGAGCCGCCGCGCCCGGAAAATCCTTGCCGTAACTCTCGGTCAGGGCGGCTTCCACCTTGTCCACTGCCTCCTTGTTTTCATTGAGAGCCGCTGTCATGCAGAAGGCGTATATCGCGTCGCTGGCGTATTTGGACACGACGCCGCCCTTCAGCTCTTGCTCGGATAATTTTGGAACCGCGCCGTCGGCAGGCGTCTCGACGTCGCCGGCCTTCAGCGCCGTGATGAAATTGGTGATTTCCAGCCAACCCGTGAAATTGGCGACAAACGCCTCCGGGTCGACAAAGACGATCGCGAGATTGAGAGGCTGCTTGCGCTTCTTGAATTCCGCGACATAACGCTCGTCCATCGACTGCTCCTCCCGCCCAAATTCGCACGCCCCGGCTGAACGGAAGCGGACAAAGACCTTGGCGAAGCAATCGACGCGCCAAGAGGCCGCGCCGATTGTTGGTTCAGGCGATCACGCGCAGGAGATGGTCTCGCGCTCTGTGATTATGTAATCCAGTTTCTGGTCATGAGGCTCGGTCGGAACCGCGTCCGCCTCCTGCACCGCATAGGCGAGGCCGATCGCCGCCACCAGATGCTTCGCCCGTAAGGCGGTCAGAGTCGCGTCGTAAATGCCGCCGCCATAGCCCATGCGAAACCCCTTGCGGTCGAATGCGGCCAGAGGCGCAAAGACGATCGAGGGATCAAGCGCGGGCTTTTCGGGCGAGGGTTCGGAAAGGCCATAGGGGCCTTTCATCAATTCGTCGTCGGGGGCGAAGGCGCGGAAGATCAGCGGGTGCTTGACCGCGATCATCACCGGCAGGACCACTTTGAAGCCGCTATCGTAAAGCGCCTCGATCAGCGGCCGGGTGTTCATCTCGCTGCGGATCGGCCAATAGACGGAAACCACCGGATCGCGGTCCACCGAGAGTTTTTCGACAAGCTCCAGCGCGCTGGCGCGAATCACCGAGGCGGCCGCATGCGCTTCATGCGGCGTGATCAGATCGCGGCGTTCGAGGGCGTGGCGGCGCAGATTTGTCTTTACGTCGATCATCGCAAAACTATGCGCCAAGAGAAAAGTGCGGGCCACAAAGGCCGTGGGACATCGATCCCGGGAACCTACAACGTAGGTGGGCGCCGTGTGGCCAAGCCCACGGGCGAGGTCAGGGACAGCTCCCTAGGAGATCGATAAGGCCCCGGGGAATTAAAGTCCAACACGCACCCCGCAGCGCCGCTCGCCTAATCTAGTGCCGCGCGCGGCAAAACGCCAGAGCCCGGCGAGAGCGGCTAAACTATGCTTTAACCTGTCCGTACCGCGAGCGGGCGCCTTCCTTGATCGCGAAAGAAACGATCAGGCTGAACATCGCCGCCGACATGCACCAGAGCGAATACCAGGCCGCCAGATTGTGCAGCAGCGAATAAACGAAGGTCGCTAACACCGTTGCGCCAAACAAGCGCAGCGCGCGATTGTCGAAGCCGACAAGCGGCGCCACCGTCAAAATGAGATAGGCGAGATCGACAACCAAAGGTGGGCGCTCGAATTGCGGGTCATAAGCAAGCGAATGCTTGACGACGCTCACGTCGATACCGTCGGCCCCGGCTAGCTTGATCGACAGATAGAGCGCCAGCAGAATTCCGCAGCCGGTCATGAGAGCCCAGACGCGGTTGCGGCGCGGGTCGATCTCCGCAAGCGTGGCGGCCAAGGGGGTCAATACCGGCCAGACCAGAAAAGCGATGATTGTGTATAGATAACGGAAGAACTCCTCTCCCGCGAAAGGACTTTCCAGCGACCACCACACGACGCCTTCGACGAATTGGTGGATCGAAAACACGAGTGGGAAGACGGCGAAACCCAGCATGCGCCTGTCGTTCCGCAAGGCCTTGTACACCGTGGCGGCGCCCACGACCGCCAAGGACAACCCCGCATTGACGCTCGCCGCGAGGGAATAGCACATCGAGTGTCTCCGCCTTTCCTTTAAGCCTCCCTGTCCCAATAAAATTTCGACCGGACAGGACGGCGACGCCGACATGACCTGCTGAAATTCCGAGGCGAAAATTAGCTTTAGCGACGCTCATTTCAACCTCGTATGTTCCACAAGTGGCGGCCTGCGCTCCCGGGCTGGCGGATAATGCTCTTGCTCGGCGGGGAGACAACGCCTACATCCGCTTTCTAAACAATCGTTGCGAGGCGTGAATGGACACTGATCGGACCCAGATATCGTCGGGCTGGCACGCCACCACGATTGTCATGGTGAAAAAGGACGGCAAGACGGTCATCGCGGGCGACGGCCAGGTCAGTCTCGGCCAGACGATCATGAAGGGCAACGCCAAAAAGGTGCGCCGTCTCGGCAAGGGGGACGTGATCGCGGGTTTCGCGGGCGCCACCGCCGACGCCTTTACCCTGTTCGAACGGCTCGAAACCAAGCTCGAACAATATCCCGGCCAGCTCACGAGGGCCTGTGTGGAGCTGGCGAAGGACTGGCGTATGGATCGCTATCTGCGCCGCCTCGAAGCGATGATGATTGTCGCGGACAAGGACGTGGGACTTGTTCTGACGGGCTCCGGCGACGTGCTGGAACCGGAGGCGGACGGCGGCGGCGCGGTAGCCGCGATTGGCTCGGGCGGCAATTATGCGCTCGCAGCGGCGAGAGCCATGATCGACAGCGGGCACGATGCGGAGGCAATAGCTCGCCGCGCCATGAACATAGCCGCCGACATCTGCGTCTACACGAACCACAATATCGTCGTGGAGACGATCTGACCGCGGGCTGCTGCGTTTTTTAAAGGAAGAAAAAGATGGCCGATTTCTCGCCACGCGAGATTGTCTCCGAACTCGACCGCTACATCGTCGGTCAGAAAGACGCCAAGCGCGCGGTCGCGATCGCCCTGCGCAACCGCTGGCGGCGCCTTCGTCTCGAAGGCCAGATGCGTGAAGAGGTTCTGCCCAAGAATATTCTGATGATCGGCCCAACCGGCTGCGGCAAGACCGAGATAGCGCGCCGGCTGGCGCGGCTGGCCGACGCGCCTTTCCTTAAAGTCGAGGCGACCAAATTCACGGAAGTCGGCTATGTCGGACGTGACGTTGAGCAGATCGTGCGCGATCTTGTCGAAGTGGCGATAAGCCTGGTCAAGGAGCGTCGACGCAAAGGCGTCGAGGCGCGCGCCCAGCTCGCTGCGGAAGACCGCGTGCTCGACGCGCTGGTTGGTCCCGCCGCCTCGCCACAGACACGAGAATCCTTCCGTAAGAAATATCGGGCTGGCGAACTGGACGACAAGGAGATCGAAATCGAAATCGCCTCCGCCGGACCGAGCGGACCCGTGTTCGAAATGCCGAATATGCCGGGCAGCGTAACCGCCTTCTCGATCGGCGACATTTTCGGCAAGGCGTTCCAGAACCGAGCCAAATCCCGCCGCCTCCACGTCAAGGACGCCATCGGTCCGCTTGTCGCCGAGGAAAGCGAGAAACTCATCGACCAGGAAGAAAGCGTGCGGGAGGCGATTCAGGACGTCGAGAACAACGGCATCGTGTTCATCGACGAAATGGACAAGATCTGCGCGCGCGAGGGGCGCAGCGGCGGCGACGTCTCGCGCGAGGGCGTGCAGCGCGATCTCTTGCCTTTGATCGAGGGCACCACGGTGACGACCAAACATGGCTCGGTGAAAACCGACCATGTTCTGTTCATCGCCTCCGGAGCCTTCCATGTCGCCAAGCCTTCGGACTTGCTGCCAGAATTGCAGGGGCGCCTTCCGATCCGCGTCGAACTCGCCTCGCTCAATGAAGATGATTTTCGCCGCATTCTCACCGAGACGGAAGCATGCCTGACGAAGCAATATGTGGCTTTGCTCGGCACGGAAGGCGTCGAACTGGAATTCGCGCCGAGCGCCGTGGACGCGATCGCGAAAGTCGCGGTGGAGGTCAACACTTCGGTCGAAAACATCGGAGCCCGCCGCCTGCAGACGGTGATGGAGCGCGTGCTCGACGACATCAGCTTCACGGCCTCGGACCGCAATGGCGAGAAAATCGTCGTGGACGGCGAGTTTGTTGAGAAGCACATCGGCGACCTGGCGCGCAACCGCGACTTGAGCCGGTTTATATTGTGACACGCCGGCTGGACAGGCGGTCGCGAAACTGACCCGGATTTCCTCCGCACTTGCGCGAAGAGAAAAGCGTTGCCATAAGAACCGCCAGTCTCCCTCACCCGGCGCATCCCATGTCCAACTTCTCCGAACGCGTCTTCTCCGGCGTGCAATCCACCGGCAATCTGCATCTTGGCAACTATCTCGGCGCCATCGTCAAATTTGTCGAATTGCAGAAGAACTACGATTGCCTCTATTGCGTCGTCGATCTGCACGCGATCACCGTGCCGCAGGATCCGCTGAAACTGCGCGACAACACGCGCGAGATCGCGGCCGCCTTCATCGCCTGCGGCGTTGATCCCAAGAAGAACATCGTCTTCAACCAGAGCCAGGTTCCGGAGCACGCCGAGCTCGCCTGGGTGCTCAACTGCATCGCGCGAATCGGCTGGCTGAACCGCATGACGCAGTTCAAGGACAAAGCCGGCAAGGACCGCGAGAACGCCTCCATCGGTCTCTATGACTATCCCGTGCTGATGGCCGCTGACATTCTGATTTATCGCGCTACGCATGTGCCGGTTGGCGAGGACCAGAAGCAGCATCTGGAGCTTGCCCGCGACATAGCGCAAAAATTCAACAATGACTTCGCGGAGTCGATCATACGAAATGGCCACAATGACGGTGTGTTCTTTCCCCTGCCAGAACCCTTGATTTCTGGCCCCGCGACGCGCGTGATGAGTCTTCGTGATGGCTCCAAGAAAATGTCGAAGTCGGACGCATCCGAATATTCGCGCATCAACCTGTCGGACGACGCCGATCAGATCGCGCAGAAGATCCGCAAGGCCAAGACCGATCCGGAGCCTCTGCCGAGCGAGGAGAAGGGACTGGAAGGGCGCCCCGAGGCCGCCAATCTCGTCGGGATTTTCGCGGCGCTCTCGGGGCGTGACAAGGTGGGCGTGCTCGCGGAATTCGGAGGCGCTAATTTTTCGACCTTCAAGAACGCGCTGGTCGATCTCGCAGTGGAAAAACTTTCGCCGATCACCGCTGAAATGCGCAAGATCACAGCCGACCATGATTATATCGACATGGTGTTGCGCGACGGCGCCCAGCGGGCGCGCGCGCTTGCCAGCGAGAATATGAATGCGGTGAAGGATATCGTGGGGTTCTTGAGATAAACGACGCTCGCGAAGGGCGTCATTTCGACCTAAACGCCAAGCGCCTCCGGCTTCGCGCCGCCGCTGGCCCAGTCGAGCAATTCCACTGTATGCACGACAGGAATCTTCGTGCCCGCGCCAATCTGGATCATGCAACCGAGATTGCCAGCAGCGATCACATCGGGCGTTAAGGTTTCGATATTCGCCGCCTTGCGCGCACGCAACTGCGTGGCGAGTTCCGGCTGAAGCAGATTGTAAGTCCCCGCGGAGCCGCAGCAGATATGGCCTTCAGGCACGCTCAACGCATCAAACCCCGCGGCCTTCAACAAGGCGATCGGCTCCTGCGTGATCTTCTGCCCATGTTGCAGCGAGCAGGCGGAATGATAGGCGACTCGCAGCGCCGGAGCCAAGCCCGTAGCCTTGAAATCCAGCGCGGCCACGACCTCGCAGACATCGCGCGCAATCGCGGAAATTCGTGCGGCCTGTTGCGCGAGCCTTGGGTCATTGCGGAAGATGAAGCCATAGTCTTTCACGCTCACGCCGCAGCCCGAGGTGTTGATGACAATATGATCAAGGCCGCCAGCTTCGATTTCGCGCGTCCAGGCCTCTATGTTGCGCGCGGCGAACGCGTGCGACTCTTCGACCTTGCCAAGATGATGCGCCAGCGCACCACAACAACCTGCCCCCTTCGCAACGACGACATCGGCGCCGAGCCTTGTCAGCAACCGCACCGTGGCTTCGTTGATACGCGTGTCGAGCATGGTTTGTGCGCAGCCATTGAGAAGCGCCACGCGCATTTTGCGCGCGCCTTGCGCAGCGAATACCTGCGGTCGGTCGACATCGGAGGCAGGCGGCAAAGTCCTTGGCGCCATGGCAAGCAGCCCGCGCAGCCGTCCTGGTAGAAGATCGCCAAAGGGCCTCGCAAGACCCGCCGCTCGCAAGGCGTTACGAAATATCGTGGGACGCGCGAGCACGAAAGCCAACAACGCGCGCAACAGGCGATCTCCGATCGGACGCGCAAAGGTCTGTTCGATATGGGCGCGCGCATGGTCGACGAGATGCATGTAATGCACGCTCGATGGACAGGTGGTCATGCAGGAAAGACAGGAGAGGCAACGATCGATGTGATAAGCGGTGCGCGCATCCGCCGGGCGCTCGTGTTCGAGCATTTCCTTGATGAGATAGATGCGTCCGCGCGGCGAATCGAGTTCGTCTCCCGTGAGCAGGAATGTCGGGCAGGTTGCTGTGCAAAAGCCGCAATGCACGCAGGAGCGTAAAATCCCTTCCGACTGCGCCATTTCAGGATCAGCGAGGGCCGCGAGCGAGAAGTGCGTCTGCATCCGTCAGAACTCCGCCCGCATGCGCCCGCGCTCCAGAATATGCGCGGAGTCGAAACTCTCTTTCACGCGCTGCGTCAACGCCGCCAAGGCCGACGGTTGGGGATGGAACACATCGACAGAGGCGCGCACATCCGCGCTCGCGCGAATGAGCGTGGCGTGGCCGCCGAGGCGATCGACGATCGCGCGCAACGTCGCGGCGTGGGCGTCGGGCGCGCTCTCCAGACAGAGCCAGACAAGGCCGCCAGCCCAATCGTAAAAATGCGCCAGCAAGGGCACGGACGCAGAACGTAAGGCCGAGAGAAGCGGAAAACCGTCATTCGGCGCCACCGAGACACGCCAGACCTGCCCCGAGAGCTCCACCAACGGCGTGGCGTCGCGCAAAGCCAACCACAAGGCGCCTGAGTCCTCCTGGGACAAAATCTCCATTGTCCCGCCTCGCGGCTTGAGCAAGCCATGCAAATCCTCAAGCCTCTGCGCCACGGAAATCCGAGGTCCTTCCAGACGGATCGCCGCCGTGCTGACGCCTAGACGCAACGGAGAAGCTCCCTTTGGCAGCAATGCGAGCCCGCTCGCCTCGACTGCGGCGCCAGAGACCTGACGAAGCGCCGTCAGGCCCTCCTCCTCATCCAATCCGAGCAGCAGCAGCGTCTGCTCGGTCTCCGCCTTCGGCAGCACCTTGAAGGTGACTTCGGTCAGCGCCGCCAATGTGCCATAGGAGCCCGCGACGAGCTTGGAGAGATCATAGCCCGTGACGTTCTTCATCACGCGGCCGCCGGATTTCACGATTTCGCCGCGTCCGGTGACGCAGCGAAAACCGAGCAGATGATCGCGCGCCGCTCCCGCCTTCAGTCGGCGCGGCCCTGAAGCGTTGACGGCGACAACGCCGCCGATGCTGCCCTGCCCTGGCGCGCCGCCGAGCAGATGGCCATAGTCGATCGGCTCGAACGCGAACTGCTGGTCATGCACGCCGAGCAGCGCTTCAATCTCGCTGACCGGCGTCCCGGCGCGGGCGGAAAGCACCAGCTCTTCCGGCTCGTAGAGCGTGACGCCGGACAGGGCGCCCAGCGACAGCTCGTCGCCAACGGAAGGTCGGCCGAGCATCGCTTTCGAACCCGCGCCGGCAATGCGCAGAGGCGATTTAGCGGCGTTCGCAGCGCGAATGGCTTCGGCGACCCCTTTTTCGTCGGCAGGCTCAACGCGCATCAGAACCTCGGCAGATCGGGGAATGGTACGGCGCCGCCGACGACATGCATGGCGCCTAGCTCCGCGCAGCGGTGCAGCGTCGGAAACACCTTGCCCGGGTTTAACCTGCCAGCAGGATCGAAGGCGCATTTCACACGCATCTGTTGCGCGAGATCGACTTCGTTGAACATCTCGCCCATCAGATCGCGCTTTTCGACGCCAACGCCATGCTCGCCCGTAAGCACGCCGCCGACCGCGACGCAAAGCCGCAAAATGTCCGCGCCAAGATTTTCCGCGCGCTCAATGTCGCCGTCGATCGAAGCGTCGTAAAGGATCAGCGGATGCAGATTGCCGTCGCCGGCGTGAAACACATTGGCGACGCGCAGTCCGTGCTTCTTAGCCAGTTCATCCATGCCCTTCAGCACCTCCGGTAACCGCCCGCGCGGGATCGTGCCGTCCATGCAGAGATAATCAGGGCCAATGCAGCTTACCGCCGGAAAAGCGTTCTTGCGCCCGGCCCAGAATTGCAGGCGCTCCGCTTCGCTGTTTGACGCCTTGGTGGTTGTCGCGCCCTCGGCGCGGGCGATTTCCTCGACGACGCCGACCAGATGATCGACTTCGGCGGGCGTTCCGTCGAGCTCCACGATGACGATGGCCGCGGCGTCGAGCGGATAGCCGCAGGGCTGGAAACGCTCGACGGCGTGAATGGTGGCCTTGTCCATCATTTCCATGCCGCCGGGAATGATGCCGCGCGCGATGATCGCGCCGACGCAGCGCGCTCCCGCCTCGACGCTGGAAAATCCGAGCAGAAGGCCACGCGCGACGGTCGGCTTCTGCAATATGCGCACGGTGACTTCAGTGACGACTCCGAGAAGCCCCTCGGAGCCCGTCATCAAGCCAAGCAGGTCATAATGTTCGCTGTCGAGATGTTTGCCGCCGAGGCGAATGATCTCGCCGCCCATCAGCACGACTTCAAGACCCAGAATATTGTTGGTCGTGAGGCCGTATTTTAGGCAATGCACTCCGCCAGCGTTCTCCGCGACATTGCCGCCGATCGAGCAGGCGATCTGAGAAGATGGGTCGGGCGCGTAATAAAAGCCCCCATGTTCGACGGCCCTGGAGATCGCCAGATTCTGCACGCCCGGTTGAACCCTGGCGCAGCGGTTCTCAAAGTCGATTTCCAGGATGCGGTTGAACTTCGACATTCCCAGGAGAATGCCGTCTTCGAGCGGCATGGAGCCGCCAGAAAGAGACGTGCCGCCGCCGCGCGGCACGATCTTCACATTCATCTCCTGCGCCAGCGCCATGATCGCCTGCACCTGCGGCACGGTCTCCGGCAGCGCGACAACCAGCGGCAGCGCGCGATACATGGTGAAAGCGTCGCATTCATAGGCGCGGCGCGCCGTCTCGTCGGCGATCACATTTTGCGCGGGGAGAATCTTGCGCAGCCTCGTCAGGAGCTCCTCGCGCCGCGCGAGGATTTCCGGCTCTGGCGCTGGCATTGCAAGGGGCATTCGCGAGGCTCTCCCTAAGGGGCGCAATCCTCCCTTGAAAGGAAGGCTCCTCGCTTCTTACACCCTCTTCGGCACGAGGATCACGCGAAAATCATTCACATTGGTGCGTGTTGCGCCGGTGACGATCAGATCCCCAAGCTTCTCGAAGGC
>Ga0182013_10009040_pt1 | contig 10568 bp, 11 predicted proteins | sample 612S2MmetaG_FD_120487 | JGI IMG/M metagenome (GOLD analysis project Ga0182013, IMG submission 120487) | Permafrost microbial communities from Stordalen Mire, Sweden - 612S2M metaG | ecosystem: Environmental > Terrestrial > Soil > Wetlands > Permafrost | place: Sweden: Stordalen | collected...
CGGGCCGAATGTAGGTCGGCGGCCTCGATGTTCAGTGATACCCACCAGCGGCCCGCCCGGTAGCTGATGGTGGCGAACAGGATCTTCGCGCGGTTCTTGGCGAGCATGCGCCGCAGTCGGCGGGTGTCGTCATGCACACCGATCTGGCCGATACCGGGCAGTGTGACCGACCGCGGCCGATCGTTGTCGCCGACCCGCATCGCCGCCGGGCGGCACTTAGGGTGCTTGTTACGTAGCCGAACTGACGGCACCGCACCGGTTTTCTTCTTGAACCGGGGGAACCCAACTCTGTTGCCTGTGCGTTTACTCGAGCGGGAGTCCGACCAGGCGCCCAGCGCGCGCCCGCAATCCACGGCGGCCTCTTCGAACACCTGCTGGTACACGTGGGACCGCCACCGCAGGCCGGTCACCACAGTCTGGGCTAGGCCCTCGGTGTCGACGGTGAATATGCGGCCAGCGTTTTCAGTTTTCTTCCACGCGTTGAACGCGTTAATCAGATCGAACCCGGTCCACGGTGCATCTAGACCCGGATCGGTTTTGCGTTGGTTGAGCGCGGTTTTCACCAACTGTAGGCACTGGTTGAACGCAAACCGTGACGCTCCGGCATGCCGGGCCAGCACCTCGCGCTGCTCAACCGTGGGGTCGAGGCAGAAACGGAATGTGGTGTGTCGGGACATCTCACCGGTGAGTTTTCCACGGCCCACCGACAACCCACGGGACCAGCCGTGACGTGTCCGAGCGCCGTGATCACAAGACGGTCATGTGACCCGAACCTGGTGCGCCGGCGGCCGGCATCGATTAGGCCTGTCCGGCACCGCGTGGGCACACATCGCCAGACTTACCGTGCCAACCGTCCGCATGCCGGGCGGCCATGGCCGCCCCAACGGGGCTCGAATATCTGAGGCCATCGTGTATGTGCGTCGCAATCGGTGCGTGGCGACAGTTGTCCCACCACCCACCGTGAGCTGGTCGGCCGGCCACGCTGTTCGACACCCCTCTAGGATTCGCCCATGGGCGGTCCAGTTTCTCCTGACGACGCAATGGCAGCGATCCGAAGCACCGGGGGAGCGCAGCCGGGCTGTCGGGCGTTGCACGCGAAAGGCACCCTGTACCGCGGCAGGTTTACCGCGACCACCGAGGCGGCCGGGCTGTCCCGCGCCAAACACCTCGACGGTTCGCCGGTCCCGGCGCTCTTCCGCTTCTCGAATGGATCGGGTGACCCCGCGCAGCGTGACGGCTTGCCGGGGGTGCGCGGACTGGCGGTGAAACTCACCCTGCCCGATGGGTCCACCACCGACATATCGACGCAGACGGCTCGGCTGTTCGTCTCGAGCACACCGGACGGATTTATCGACCTGCTCAAGGCGATGCGCCCCGGCCCGACCAAGCCGCTGCGGATGGCCAAATACGTTGCAACCCATCCCGGATTGCTCGGCGCGATCCCAGTACTGCGCGACGCCAACCGGGTTCCGGCAAGCTACGTCACACTCGAATACCACGGGCTGCACGCCTTCCGTTGGGTCGCCGCCGACGGGAGCGCCCGATACGTCCGTTACCACCTGCACCCAGTAGCGGGTGAGGAATTCCTGTCGGGCTCGGCTGCCAAGGGCAAGGCGCCCGACTTTCTCCTGCACGAACTCAACCACCGACTCGCGGGCGGCCCGGTGCTGTTTTACCTCCGCGTCCAAATCGCCGGACCGAATGATTCGACGGTCGACCCGTCAGCGCCCTGGCGTAGCACCGAGACAGTCAACGTCGGCACGCTGGAAATCACCGGCCTCGACACCGAGCGCGAGCACGGCGACGACATCGTCGTGTTCGATCCGATGCGCGTGACCGACGGCATCGAACCCTCCGACGACCCCGTGCTCCGATTCCGCACCCTCGCCTACTCGGCGTCGGTCAAGCTACGCACCGGCGTCGACCGAGGGCCCGAGGCGCCGCAGACCTGACGCAAAGACGCTCAGCTGCACGATTATTGGAGGGGCGCCGCGGCGAACTAAGGTCCACCAGTGGTGGTTTCCCACTTGCTTTTAATCGGGTTGGCCGGATTCGGTGCCGGCGCAATCAATGCGCTGGTCGGATCCGGCACCCTGATCACGTTCCCGACGCTCGTCGCCCTCGGCTATCCGCCGGTCACGGCCACCATGTCGAACGCGGTCGGCCTGGTCGCGGGCAGTGTATCGGGCACCTGGGGCTATCGCGCTGAGCTGAGCGGTCAGTGGGATCGGTTGCGCTGGCAGATTCCGGCATCGCTGACGGGCGCCGCGCTGGGCGCCTATCTGCTCCTGCATTTGCCCGAGAAGGTGTTCATCCGGATTGTGCCGGTGCTGTTGGTACTGGCCCTGGTACTGGTGGTGGCGGGGCCGCGGATCCAGTCCTGGGCGCGCCGGCGGGCCGAGGATGCCGGGCGGTCCCCGGAACACATCACGCCGGCACGGATGACGGTGCTGGTGATCGGCACGTTTGCCGTCGGTATCTACGGCGGCTACTTCACCGCTGCGCAGGGCATCCTGCTGGTCGGCGTGATGGGCGTGTTGCTACCGGAGTCGGTGCAGCGGATGAACGCGGCGAAGAACCTCATGACTCTGGTGGTGAATATCGTTGCCGCGGTTGGCTATACGCTGTTGGCATTCGATCGGATCAGCTGGCCCGCTGCCGGGGTGATCGCGGCGGGATCGCTGATCGGAGGATCGCTCGGGGCGCGTTATGGGCGTCGGCTGTCACCGAACGCGTTGCGCGCCACGATCGTCGTGGTTGGCCTGATCGGGCTGTATCGCCTGCTGGCCCTGTAGCGGCGGCGCCGCGGTTATGCGGCCGTCGCGAGCGCGGCGTCCGCGGACGAGTAGATCGGCAGCACGCCAGTTAGGCCACAAGCCCTGACGATCCGGGCGACGATCGGCTGGCGGGTCACCAGGCGCAGTTCGATGCCACGGCGTTGGCACCGTTCGGCTTCCTCGGCGAGTACGGCGAACGCGCAGCAAGCCATGAAATCAAGCCCGGTGACGTCGACAATGAATGGCCCGGGCGCGGTCGCAAGATGGGCCGCTTCGCTCACCAGCTGGCGCCAGGTGTCCTCGTTGGAGGCGTCGATTTCGCCGCCCGTGTGGATGAGCACCGCCGGTCCGTTGCGATCGGTGGTTGCCCTCAGCTTGCTGTGCTCATCGGCAAGGTCGATGACCAGTCGCGTGCTCAACATCAGGTGGGGGCTAGACATCGGTGAGATGGCTTCATTGGTGACGGTGCTCATCTGGGACTCCCTAATCGACTGGCGCAGATGCACCAGGATGGATGCCCGTCCTGTTGTCTAAAGACAGACTTTCTCGCTTCCAAAAAAGGCTGCGGAATCTCAATAGCATAACAAGACAGGGCGGTCTGTCTACCCGAGGCGACTTAAGAGTACTGTAAGTCCGACATGGTAAGCCTCGACGTCGCGCCCACCCCGTCAGCCCGCGAACGGATCCTTAGCGCCGCGTACGAGCTGTTCGGCCGGCGCGGAATTCGCGCGGTAGGCACCGACGAGGTGATCGCGCGCGCGAGCGTGGCCAAGGCCACGCTCTACCGGCATTTCGCGACGAAAGACGATCTGGTGCTGGCAGTGCTGGAGCGTCGGGAACAACTCTGGACACACGGTTTGATCGAGGCGCAGTCAGAACTACTCGGCAACACTCCCGAGGAACAGCTGCTGGCGATCTTTGACGTCATGCACGACTGGTTCCAAAGCCGCGACGGCTACGAAGGCTGCTCGTTCATCAACGTGCTACTCGAGTTGGGGGCGGATCATCCCGCCGGACGTGCCAGCGTCGCCCACATCGACAACGTCCGCGACATCGTGCGTCAACGCGCTCTGGCAGCCGGGCTGACCGACGTCGAGGACTTTGCTTCGTCCTGGCACATCCTGATGAAGGGCGCAATCATTCTCGCGGCGGTCGGTGACCTTGAGGCCGCGCACCGCGCCCAGAAGATGGCCCGCAGTCTCATCGAACAACACCGGCCTGCCGAATAGCCGACCTGTACGGGATTTCAAGCGGCGTCGGCCGCGGTGCTGTCCGCCTTGTGTTGGTGCTCGCCCTCGAGTTCGGCGATGGCGCGAGATGTGCGTTCGCGCAGCAAGGTTGCGGCCGCGACACCCACAACGACAGCGATGACCAGCGCGATCCAGGAAAACCGCTGCAGCCAGCGTTCGGCGGCCATTCCGGCGAAGTAGACGAGCGCGGTAGTGCTGCCCGCCCAGCAGATGGCGCCCGACATGTTGGCCGCCAGGAAGCGTGGGTAATGCATTTTCAAGGCGCCGGCCAGCGGCCCGGCGAATATCCGCAGCAGGGCGATGAACCTGCCGAAGAACACCGCCCGTACTCCCCAACGGCTGAACAATCGCTCGGCCAGCGCCACATGCCCGGGACCGAAGTGCTTCGGGAACCGACGGCCCAGTCGGTCGAACAGCGGCAGGCCGAATCGGCGACCAATGGAGTAGCCGATCGAGTCGCCGACTACGGCGCCGATCACGGCGGCGGCGCCCACCCCTACCGGGTTGACGGCCAGGTCGTGATGCGACGACATCAGCGCCGCACTGACCAACACGATCTCACCGGGAAGGGGAATGCCCAGGCTTTCGACCCCGACCACGCCGCCGACCACCAGGTAGACCGCGAGCGGCGGGATCGACTGCAGCAGCGCCTCTACGTTCATGGGTTAAAGGATGCCTGACGGATATTGGATTCGTGCCAGGTCGGCTGCAAACTTTGTGTAGCGTGACCTCCGCGTCCGACCGATGGGTTGGTCCGAGAGAGCCAAAGGAATTCAACGTGGAATTCAACATCGCGCAAGTGTTCGCGGCGGTGGCGGCGGCGAACCCCGACCGGGACTGCATCGTGTTCGGCGACCAGCGATTCACCTTCGCGCAGACCGACGAACGCGCGCGCCGATTCGCCCGCGCGCTGCACGGCTGGGGGCTGGGCGCCCATCGTGAACGCTCGGAGTTGGCCGCCCACGAATCGGGTCAAAGCCATCTCGGGTTGTACATGGCCAACTGCAACGAGTTCGTTGAGGCGATGCTCGGTGCGTACCGCGCCCGGGTCGCCCCGTTCAACGTCAACTACCGCTACGTCGCAGACGAGCTGGCGTATCTGCTGGAAAATGCCGGCGCGGACGCGCTCATGTACCACGCGCGGTTCGCCCCGACTCTGGCCCAGGCCTTGGCGAAAGCGCAGCTGCCGCCTGTCCCGCTGATCCACGTCGACGACGGGTCCGGACACGGTCCGCTGCCGGGTGCGGTCCGCTATGAGGACCTGCTGGCTTCGGTTTCCGACGAACCACTGGACGTCGCGCTGTCGCCGGACGATCTGTACGTGCTCTACACCGGTGGAACCACCGGGATGCCGAAGGCCGTGCTGTGGCGCCAGCACGATATCTACGCTAATGCCATGGGGGGCAGGGCCCTCGGCACCGGCGAAGTGGTGACGAGCCTGGAGGAAATCGTCGAGCGGTCGCGGTCTGAGGGTCCGGCTTCCATGACGGTCGCGCCGCTGATGCACGGAGCGGCTCAGTGGGCGGCTTTCCTCAGCTTGTGCAGCGGTCGGCCGTTCGTGATGCCGCCCACTACTACGCACCTCGATCCAGCCGAAGCGTTGACGCTGGCCAGCCGCGAACGTGTGATGACGTTGTCGATGGTCGGTGACGCGTTCGGCCGGCCGTTGCTCGATGAACTCGAGTCCGGCGATTACGACCTCTCCGGGCTGCTCATCCTGATCACCGGTGGGGCCGCGCTCAGTGCTCCGCTCAAGCAGCGATTCGTCGAGTTGCTGCCACAGCTGACGATCCTGGACGCGGGCGGTTCCTCGGAGTCCGGGACACAGATGACCCAGGCGTCCACTCGCCTGCAGAGCGCGTCCGGCCGGTTCGCGCCGAACCCGGGTGCGGTGGTCGTCGGCGCGGACATGACGCGAATCTTGTCGCCGGGCGACGACGAGATCGGCTGGCTGGCGCAGCAGGGCCCGATTCCACTGGGATACCTCGGGGATCCGGCGAAGACGGCGCGGACATTCCCCGTCATCGAAGGGATCCGGCATTCCGTTCCTGGAGATCGGGCCCGCTGGGACGCCGACGGCCAGATCGAGCTGCTGGGCCGGGATTCGGTGACCATCAACTCCGGCGGCGAGAAGATTTTCGCCGAAGAGGTCGAGGCTGCCATCGCCGGGCACCCCGCGGTCTATGACGTTGTGGTGACGGGCCGGCCCAGCATCCGGTGGGGGAACGAAGTCGTAGCGGTCGTCCAATTGACCGACGGCGAAAACGCCGATGCCGACAGCATCATCGCCGAGGCTGCGCGCCACCTTGCCCGGTATAAATTGCCGAAAGAGGTTGTCTTTCGTAGCCGGGTGCAACGTTCACCATCCGGCAAGGCCGACTATCGGTGGGCGAAAGCTCAAGTCACACAGAGTCTTTGAGTTGGTACCGCTGTCAGGCGGACTACCCACGCCATGTCGTCGGCCGCGACAACCTCATCGAGCTCTTTCGCGGCTACGGCTCCGCGTTTTTCCTGGACAACTGCGGCGACCTGCAGGTACACCACTCGCCGTCCACATCGACCGTTGTTCTCGAGTACTCCTCGCACGGAAAGGTCGTCGCGACCGGCTACCCGTATGGCAACAGATATATCTCCGTGGTCACGATCAGGGACCGCAAAGTCATCCGGTGGCGCGACTATCTCGACCCGCTCCGCGTCTTCGCCGCACTCGAAGGCCGCCTCTTTGAACCGGGTGCCCCGAGCGCGGGCTGATCGCAGGTGGCCGTCTCTGCTGGACCGCGCCGGCTCACCGAGTCGTGAGGGCGGTGCCGTCAGCGTCGTAGATGCTGGCCATCCAGATATGGACCAGCGCGTCGATGACCCGCTCTTGGGGAATCGCGGACTCCTCGGAGGTAAACGTTGCAGCCATCATCCGCTCGTTCAACATATTCAGCGCGATCGACAAATCCGCGGCCGGGACGGTGTCGGGAGCGGCGCCCCGCCGGCGCTCGGCCTGAATAGCGGCCGTGGTGTAGGCGATCCACTTTTGCATGAGCGTCGACCACAGCTGTCGAACCTCGGGATTAGTGGCTTTCGCCGCTGCACCGGCTACAGCCACCGCGCGGTGCGATCCCGATACTTCGAAGAACGCCTCGATACGGTCCCGCCAGACCGTCGCGGGGTGGCCCGGCAGTTTGCTGCCGAGCGCCTTGAGCGCCGCGTGCGCCTTACTGATCATTTGATCCAGCAGCGAGAGCAGGACCGCGTTCTTGGACTGGAAATAGAAGTAGAAGGTGGGGCGGGAGATACCGGCGCCCTTTGCCAGGTCGTCCACGGAAAAGTCGGCCAGGGGGCGCTCCTGCAGGAGACGCTCAGCGGTCGCCAGGATCGCCTGTTCGCGGTCGTCACCCGAGTGGTGCGCCGAGCGCCGGCCTCGAGAGGCGTGCGCGTAGTCAGTCTGCGTCGGTAGCTCAGACACAGCACTTACCTTAGGCAAGCGTCGATCTAGCCGACAGGACCGTCGGCTAAGTCGACTGACCGTTGATTCGCTCGACCGTCCGTCGCAATCCTCTAGTCACGTACCGGACACGTTGAATGACTCGAGGGCTGTGGAAGTGAAGGGCCCTGGGGCGAGCATGCTGCGTCCGATTGGACGGATACGGGGTATTGATCCAAACTATAAACGTCGGCAATAATTAAGCACGAAGGCTAACGAGATGACTTTGCCGAGGAACTTCAAACCCCGCTCGGACCGACACCGGGACGGTCCTCATCGAGAAACCCGTCGGGTCGATGCAACGGCTCGCCACGATCGCTGTGCTGTGCCGCACGTGTGCTGCCGCGCAGCCCGCAGACGCGGATCCCCCAAGGAGCGTGAGCAGTCGTATGTTGTCGAACGGAGACTTACCGAGTCGCCGTCGTGAGGTGTTGCGGGTGTTGCGGGCATCGTCTGATCCGATGACCATCATCGCGATCGCCGATGAGCTCGTCGTCCATCCGAACACCGTTCGCTTCCACCTCGAAAGCCTGGGCGGCGACGGCCTGGTAGAGCTTGTCGAGTCCGGCCGCAAAGGCCCGGGGCGTCCGCCGCTGACGTTTCGGGCGGTCCGGCAGATGGATCGCGGAGGAACGCGGCATTATCAGTTACTCGCCGAGATCCTGACCAAGGCCTTAGTCACCGACCGGCGGCCAGGCGCCAAGGCGCTGGCTGCGGGGCGAGCGTGGGGCCGGAGCATGGCGAGTCTGGAATTGGAGCTGGAATCGCCGCCGGATGCCGCCAGCGTCGACGAGGCCATCGAACGCCTGATCGGCGTGCTCGACGAGCTGGGCTTTGCCCCCGAGCGCCGGGAATCCAACGGAGAACAAGGTGGCGCGCAACAGATCGGCCTGCGGCACTGCCCGTTCCTGGAACTTGCCGAGCGCGGAAGCAATGTCGTCTGCCTGGTCCACCTCGGGCTCGTCCAAGGAGCCCTGGAAGCCTGGGAAGCACCGGTTAGCTCAGACCGGCTCGACGCATTCGCCGCTCCGGATCTGTGCCTACTCCATCTGAAGCCAACCGGAACCGACAAGTGAGCACCGGAGCGGCGATCGCTGTTGCGGTCGACTGACCCGCCGCTCCGACGACGTGTCGCCGGACTGGATGCACCCCGCTCCCGTTGTCGACGGCGGGGATACTGTTACTGACTGGCTGAAAGGACTCACCCATGGAATCCATTTCGCTGACCAGCCTGGCTGCCGAGAAACTGGTCGAGGCCCAAAAGTCGCACAGCGGCCGGGCCGCTCACACCATCCACGGCGGTCACACGCACGAACTTCGGCAGACCGTGCTTGCGCTGCTCGCCGGCCACGACCTGTCCGAACACGACAGCCCCGGCGAGGCGACACTGCAGGTGCTGGAGGGTCACGTGCGCGTTACCACCGGCGACGACTCCTGGGACGGCAAAGCCGGCGACTACGTCGCTGTTCCGCGGGAACGGCACGCCCTGCACGCGGTCGAGGATTCGGTGATCATGCTGACCGTGCTGAAGAGCATCGCCTCTGATCAGTAGCCGGATGTTATCGACGCCCTGGTCAAGAAGTTTCGGCCTGCGGCTGCCCATCGTCAACGCGCCGATGGGCGGAGTCGCGGGTGGTCGGCTGGCCGCTGCAGTCACCGCGGCCGGCGGTCTGGGCATGGTCGGTATGGGCAGTGTCGCGACAAGGGAGTTGCTCCGGACCCAGTTAGAGCAGGTGCACGGGACGTTCGGAATCGGCTTGGTGGACTGGGTGATGCGAAACGAGGCGGGCCTGCTGGAGGATGCGCTGGCCGCGCGGCCCGCCCTGTTGTCGGTCAGCTTTGGCACCGAATGGTCCTGGGTTGGTGCGGCGCATGACGCCGGAATCACCACCGTCACACAGGTATACGACAGCCTGGGTGCACGTCAGGCGGTCGACGCCGGCGTCGACGTCGTGGTCGCGCGCGGGTCAGAGGGCGGCGGCCACGGAGACGCGAAGCTCGGCATACTGCCGTTGCTGGACGCGGTGTTGGATGCCGTCGCGGTGCCGGTCCTCGCGGGTGGCGGAATCGCCTCGCCCCGAAGCCTTGCCGCCGTGTTGGCCGCCGGGGCCAGCGGAGCATGGGTCGGTACCCGCCTGGCGGCGTGTCCCGAGGCGCTGACCGGCGACGGCAGCCGCCGCGCCCTGATCGCGGCCGGGGCCACCGACACCGCGGTCACCCGAATCTTTGACGTCGCCAAGGGCCTGTCCTGGCCGGCGCGTTTCCCGTCGCGCGTGCTGGCAAACGACTTCGTCGCGCGCTGGACCGGTAGAGAGGACGAACTTTCCGCCGATCGGCAGGCCCGCGACGAGCTGGCCGGCTCGATCGCGGCCGACGACCGCCGGATTGCCCCGGTGACTGCGGGTCAGGGCGTCGGGATGATCAGTGACGACGCGCCGGTGGGCGAGGTCATCGAGCAGATGTGTGCCGGCGCGGAGAAATTGCTGGCCGGCTGGGGGTCTTAGACCGCGCGCAGGTAGCGGTTGGCGATGATTCGCTGCGCCACCGATACCACTGGCCCACCCGCCTTGCTCCACCAGGTCGCGGGCCGGGAGAACGCCGACACCTCCGCGAACACCGCGGAGGTGGTCGGGTCCCGGCGTACGACGAAGCGTTCTTCGCCGGACTCCGGATGGCCCGGCAGAGTGCCGTAGGCGAACCCCCGCACATCGGGTTCATCGACGACGTACACGACGCGGCACGGTGCGGGCAGAAAGCCCATTCGCACCAACACCACCGCGGAGACAACCGCGACCTCGGAGCTGGCCCGCACCCGCAAGCCCGCCCCACGCTGCATGCCCCAGTGCATGACGGCGTCGGCAGCTTGGTCGAAACGCTGTTGGCCCGTGCCGATCTGGGTCTCCACGCGGAGATGGCCATATCCCGCAGGCAGCTCGCCGCCCGCGGTCGCGCCCACCTCTGGGTAGGTGAGCGGAAGTTCTTCGAGCGCTGCTAGGTCCACCCGATTAGCTTGCCACGCCCAAGGTGCGGGTATGCGTTTCCGGCGTACGGTCGTAAATGTGACCC
>Ga0182013_10009042_pt1 | contig 10568 bp, 10 predicted proteins | sample 612S2MmetaG_FD_120487 | JGI IMG/M metagenome (GOLD analysis project Ga0182013, IMG submission 120487) | Permafrost microbial communities from Stordalen Mire, Sweden - 612S2M metaG | ecosystem: Environmental > Terrestrial > Soil > Wetlands > Permafrost | place: Sweden: Stordalen | collected...
GCGTCTTCGAGAAGACGACCGCCGCGACGATCACGACGATCGGCGCGAACAGCACGCCGAGATGCAGCGAGCCGCCGTCGATGAGCAGCGGCAAGGTCGCCTCGGGATCGAAAACGACCGAGACCGGCAAATTGTGGCCCGCCGGGTCCTTCCACGGTCCGCGCACCAGCCAGTCGAGCCCGAGCTGCGCGACATAGACCAGCATCAGGCTGGTGAGGATTTCCGAGACGTTCAGCCTGACTTTCAGCAGCGCCGGGATCAGCGCGTAGAGCGCGCCGCCGACCACGCCGAGCAGCATCATCGCCGGCAGGATCCACCACGAGCCGAAGACCCCCTGTCCCGCGCCGTCGTGGGTCAGAAGCCCGAGCCAGCCGCCAAGCGCGCCGCCGGCGATGAACTGGCCTTCGGCGCCGATGTTCCACAGATTGGCGCGGTAGCAGAAGGCGAGGCCGACGCCGATGAGCACCAGCGGCGTCGCCTTCACCGCGATCGCCTGCAGCGAATAGGACTGCGTCAGCGGCTGGACGAAATAGACGTCGAAGGCGGTCAGCGGCGAGCGGCCCATCAGCGCGATGACGATGCCGCCGACGACGATTGCGACCGCCATCGCCGCCGCCGGCGCGAGAATTTCGCGCAGGCGCGAACGCTGCGCTCGGGCGACGAGATCAACCCGCATGCTCGTCCTCGCCCATCCCCGTCATCAACAGACCGATCGCTTCGCGGGTCGTGGCGCGCGTCTCGCGCGGCGCCGACAGCCGACCGCCATGGATGACGACGAGCCGATCGCAGATCTCGAACAATTCGTCGAGATCCTGGCTGATCGCCAATACCGCCACGCCTTGGGCGGAAAGGTCGAGCAGCGCCTGGCGGATCGCCGCAGAGGCGAGCGCGTCGACGCCCCAGGTCGGCTGGTTGACCACGAAGACGCCGGGGTGGGCGAGAATCTCGCGGCCGACGACGAACTTCTGCAGGTTCCCGCCCGACAGCGTGCGGGCGAGCGGGTTGAACCCGGACTTGCGCACGTCGAACGCGGCGACGACTTCGGCGGCCTTGGCGAGCGCGCGATCGGCGACGATGAAGCCGCCGCGGGTCATCCCTCGCTTGCCGTGGCTGGTGAGGACGACGTTCTCCGACAGGCTGAAGTCGGGCGCGGCGGCGTGGCCGTTGCGCTCTTCGGGCACGAAGACGGCGCGCCGCGCGCGCCGACCGTGAACGCCGACGTCGCCAACCGCGTGGCCGTCGATATAGATCGCGTCGGGTCGGTCGGCGATCAATTCGCCCGACAGACAGGCGAACAGTTCAGACTGGCCGTTGCCGGCGACGCCGGCGACGCCGACCACCTCGCCGGCGCGCACGGTCAGCGACACGTTCTTCAGCGATACGCCGTGCTGCGAGGGCGAAGCCGCGCTCAATCGGTCGACGACGAGGCGCGGCTTGCCCGGCTGGCGCCCCTCGTCAGCCCGCACGTCGTTGATCTGCGCCCCGACCATCAACGCAGCGAGCGAGCGAGCGGTCTCGGCGCCGGGATCGCATGAGGCGACCACCTTGCCGAGCCTGAGGATGGTCGCGCGGTCGCACAGGCGCTGCACCTCTTCGAGATGGTGGGAGATGTAGAGCACCGCCCTGCCCTCGGCCTTCAGCCGCCGCAGCGTCTCGAACAGCCGCTCCGCTTCCTGCGGCGTCAACACCGAGGTCGGCTCGTCGAGGATCAGCGCCTTCGGGTCCTGCAACAGGCAGCGCGCGATTTCGATACGCTGGCGCTCGCCGGCGGAGAGCGAATAGACCGGGCGGCTCGGTTCGAGGGAAAAACCGTAGGCGCGCGAGATTTCGGCGATGCGGCCGGGCAGCGTATCCAGCCGCTCCGTCTTCGGCAACGCGAGCGCGACGTTCTCGGCCACCGTGAGATTGTCGAACAGCGAGAAGTGCTGGAACACCATGCCGATCCCGAGCGCGCGGGCGGCGTTGGGGCTCGGCAGGACGACCGGCTTGCCCCGCCACAGGATTTCGCCCTCGGTCGGGCTCAGCAGCCCATAGAGGATCTTGACCAGAGTCGACTTGCCGGCTCCGTTCTCGCCGAGCAAGGCGTGGATTTCGCCGCGCGCCAGATCGAGGTCGACGCGATCGTTGGCGACGAAATCCCCGAACCGTTTGGTGATCGCCCGCGCAGCGAGCAACGGCGCGCCGCTTGGGTCATTTGCCTCGATCTCCGTCGCCTGATCCACCCCTCCTCCTCGCAGCCGCAGCAATCTACCTCGGCCGTCGCTTCTGGCTAGGCCGTCGCCGGCTGAATTTCACTATGTCACGGCAGGAGGACGGTTGTTCCTGTCGTCTGGCGCGCCTCGAGAGCCGCGTGGACGCGGGCGGCGTCGGCGAGCGGCGCCTCGATCGGCGGCGGGATCTTCACCTTGCCCGAGGCGACGACGGCGAACAGCTCTCGCGCCATCTTTTCGAGCCGCGCGCGGTCGGCGAGAAAGGTGAAGAGCGTCGGCCTGGTGACGAACAGCGAGCCCTTCTGCGCCAGCAGCGCCAAGTTGAAGGATTCGACGCCGCCGGACGCCGAACCGAAGCTCGCAAACATGCCGAACGGACGCAGGCAGTCGAGCGAAGCGGGGAAAGTCGCCTTGCCGACGCCGTCGTAGACGACGTGGCATTTCGCGCCCTTGGTGATCTCGGCGACGCGGACGGCGAAGTCCTCCTCGCGGTACAGGATGACGTGCTTGGCCCCGCATTTCTTGGCGATCTTGGCCTTCTCCGCGGAGCCGACGGTGGCGATCACCGTCGCCCCTAACGCCTTGCCCCACTGGCACAGCAGCTGGCCGACGCCGCCCGCCGCGGCGTGAACGAGGATGACGTCGCCCTTCGTCACCTTGTGGGTCTGACGCAGCAGATATTGGGCGGTCAGGCCCTTCATCATCATCGCCGCGGCGGTCGTGTAGGAGAGCGATTTCGGCAGCTTGACGAGGTGCCTGGCCTCGACATTGCGCTCCTCGGCGTAGGAGCCGAGGGTCGAGACGTAGGCGACCCGGTCGCCGGGACGAAAGCCTTTGACCCCCTTGCCGATCGCGACGACCTCGCCCGCGCCCTCGTTGCCGGGCGTGAACGGGTAAGGCGGGGGCGGATAAAAGCCGGTGCGGTAATAGACGTCGAGGTAGTTGACGGCGATCGCGTGGTGGCGAACCCGCGCTTCGCCGGGCCGGGGCGGCGCCAGTTCGACCTCCTCCAGACGCATGACGTCGGGGGCGCCGATGTGATGGATTCGTATCGCGCGCATGATCGCGGCCTCCCCCGCCCGACTGGCGCGCCATGATTCTCCCTCGACCGGGCGGCGCGCAAGGCGCGATGTGAATTGGCAAGCGGCGAATGCGGCTTATCCCCTTGTTCGCGCCGGGCTCCCGCGAGGGCCTTAGGAAAGCGGCGGCGCAGCTTGCCAGCCTGCGCGTCCGACTTTATAGCAGGCCTCGTTCCGCCGGCCTGCAGCCGACCCGCGCCCATCGTCTAGCGGTCCAGGACGTCGCCCTTTCACGGCGAAAACAGGGGTTCGATTCCCCTTGGGCGCGCCAATAAATCAACAACTTAACGCCGTCGCCACCAGGCCCTGTCCAATATCTGGCCAATACACGGACGCGGATTAGGGCGGATCAATGTGGACAATTGAAGGGCATTCGAACGGCCGCCGGGGCGTCTCGGCGGCCGGCCTGAAAGAGCCGCGCGCCTCGGCCTCCCCGGGCTATGCGCGCGCGCCGCGTCCCAACGCCTGCGCCAAGCGGCTCGCGATCGCCATCCGTCGCGCCTTGGCCGGGCGTGAGCCCCACACGGCGCCCGGCGGCGCGCCAAACCGGCCTTGCGGGTGCAATTGCGCGGCGCGATGATGAACTTGCGGCTTTACCGCCGGCGTTCGCCGTCCACCGCTCGGTCGCATTCGCCGGCGTCGAGTTCATTGCCGAGAACGGCGGCGGGGCGCGCGTGAGGCCGCGGAAGAGGGCAGAATGAAGGACCAGGACGTAACAATTGACCCGGCCGAAATCCGTGGGGTTCTGTTGAAGGCCTTGGATGGCCTTGCCGCCGGACTGATCGACACGCGTACCGCCAACAGACTTTCGAAAGCGGTGAAACGCACGAACTCACTTATGCGCGCGAGCCACGAGGGAGCGACGGCCGATCAGCGCAGCGAGTTTGCCTCAATCGTCGCAGAGTTACGAGAGGCCAACCGAATGCTTACCGATCTTCTCGCTCGCAATCCTGACTCGACGATCGCCGCCGAAGATCTGAACGCGAGCAACGACGAGTAGGCGGCGGCGTTCGGCAAAGAGGCTCCGATGGCAGGATACGCACGGGTCGCCGGAATTTGGATCAGCGGCCTTTTGGGATCGACGATCGTCGGCTCAATGCTTGGGACGCTCTTCTTCAACGCTTTCGGAGACCCCAGCATTCTCGGGGGTATTGCAGGCTTCCTCCTGTTCACTTGCTTCCGGCTTTGGGTGCGCGAGGCGAGGGCTGACACTGACCTCGCGGCAAGGCTCTCGGACGACTAATTTGCGGGAATTACGGTATTACGGAATTGTGCTGAACTGCGCCCCTCGACTGAGACAAATCATTTGAGGGACAAGTCCTTGGTTATGGCCTTTCAGACAGTTTCAAGTTGGCGGAGTTCGTTCTCGAACTCGACCGGGAATTACGGAATTACGGTGACGCATGCACAAATCCCTTTTCGGCGGTTCGCGGGGTTCGCAGGGCGCTCAACTCAACCTTTCATTGCGCCGCCGTCCGCTGGGGCGATGGCCACGCAGTCCACCGCCCCGGCGGACAATTTCCACGCAACCCGCTGAAAACAATTCATCGCGCCCGAAAATGGCGCCCCCGCTATTCGTCGAAGACCGCGCGGCGATAGTCGGCCGGATCGGCGGCGACTAGGCGGAGCAGGCTGCATCGGCCGCCCTCGCGCTCCGCTGCTTCCTGTCGAGCGCCACCGACACGGCGAAGACCGCCAATCCCGCCAATGCGAGCAGCGCCCCGACCCAGCCGGTCGAGGCCCAGCCGTAGCCGGCGCTGATGACCGCTCCGCCCAGCCAGGCGCCGACGGCGTTGGCGATGTTGAGGGCCGAGTGGTTAAGCGCCGCCGCCAGCGTCTGCGCCTCACGACCGACATCCATCAGCCGCGTCTGCAGCGCCGGCACGGCCGCGAAGCCCGTGCCGATCAGCAGCACGAACGGGACCGCGGTCCACGCCCAATGCACGGCGAGAGAGAAGAGCGCGAGGACCGCCGCGTTCCAGACGATCGCTCCGAAGATGGTCGGCAGCAGGCCTCGATCGGCGAAGCGCGGGCCGACGACGTTGCCCAGGATCATGCCTGCGCCGAAGCAGGCCAGCACCGCGGGAACCCACGCGAGCGGGATGCCCGACACCTGCACCAGGGTCGGGGTGATGTAGGTGAAGACCGCAAACATGCCGCCGAAGCCGACCGCGCCGACGGCGAGCGTCAGCCAGACTTGCGGATTGCGCAGCGCGCCGAGCTCGCGCAGCGGTCCGGCGTCGGGATGCGGCGCGTCGTGCGGAACCAGGACGGCAGAGAGGACGACGCCCAAGAGGCCAATGGCGCCGACCAGCGCGAACGCCGCCCGCCAGCCGAGCAACTGTCCCGCCCAGGTGGCGAGCGGCGTGCCGAGCAGGGTGGCGATGGTGAGCCCGAGCATCACGCGGCCGACCGCCTTGGCGCGTCCGCCCGGCCCCGCCATGCCGGCTGCGACCAAAGAGGCGACGCCAAAGAACGCGCCGTGCGGCAGGCCGCTGACGAAGCGAAGGCCGACGAGCATTGGAAAGCTCATGGCGAAGCCGCTGGCGATGTTGCCCAGCCCGAACATCGCCAGCAGCAGCAGCAGGAAATTGCGCCGGGCGAGTTTGGCGCCAAGGACCGCAAAGACGGGCGCGCCGACCACCACGCCGAGCGCGTAGGCGCTGATGATGTGGCCGGCCTGAGGCACGGTGACGCCGAACCCATCGGCGACGCTCGGCAGGAAGCCCATGGCGGCGAACTCGCCGGTGCCGATCGCGAAACTGCCGACCGCGAGCGCCGCCTCGGCGGCGCGGGCGCGGCCAAGTGAAATCGACGCCGATGGCTCGACGGACATGACGTGTTTCCCCGAATGTCGGAATTGGCGAAGCGGCGGAGAGCCCGCCGCCGATTGGCGCCACTATGCCCGGCGCGCGTTCAGCAATAAACGGTGAAATTCGGAATTTGGTCGCGGAACCATCGCGAATTTGTGATGTCGTTCGCCGACCGTGGAGCTGCGCGTTCCCTTCCGCGGCGGCGCGGCCTAGGCTTTCGGCGCAGCGAAGGAGCGAGACATGGGCGACCAAATCGGCGTCATCGGCTACGGCGCGGTCGGCGCGGCGACCGTCGAACGGCTCGCCGCGGCGGGACGCGCAGTCGTCGTCGCGCAGCGTCAGCCGCCCGCGAGTCTGCCCCCGGGCGTCGATTTTCGCCGCTGCGACGCGCTCGACGCGGCAAGCGTGCGGGCGGCCGTAGCGGGATTGTCCCAGGTCGTGCTGGCGATCGGCTTTCCCTATGTCGGCGCGCTGTGGCGCGAGGCCTGGCCGCGCACGATGACGAATTTTGTCGAGGCTTGCGCGGCTGAAGGCGCGCGCCTGGTGTTCTTCGACAATCTCTACATGTACGGCCCGCAGACGGCGCCGCTCAGCGAATCGACGCCGCTGCAGCCCGTCGGCGTCAAGCCAGCGGCGCGGGTCGCTGCGACGCGCATCTGGATGGCGGCGAGCCAGGCCGGGCGGCTGCGCGTCGCCGCTCTGCGTGCGCCCGACTTCTACGGCCCCGGCGTGATCCAGGCCCATCTCGGCGACACCGCCTTCGGCGCGCTGGCGCGTGGCGGCCGCGCGCAGTTCATCGGCTCGCCGGACACTCCGCACGACTTCGCCTACGTGCCGGATTGCGCGCGCGCGGTCGTCAGCCTGCTCGACGCGCCCGACGACGCCTACGGCCAGGCTTGGCACGCTCCCAGCGCGCCGATCCGAACGCCCCGCCAGATCCTCGCCCTTGGCGCGGCGGCGATTGGCGTTGCGCCGCGCGCGATCGGCCTGCCGACCGTGCTCCTCGGCCCGCTCGGCCTGTTCGTTCCGCCGCTGCGCGAACTCGCCGAGATGCGGTTCCAGTGGGATCGGCCGTACCTGGTGGATTCGAGCCGCTTCGCCAAGCGTTTCTGGGCCGACGCGACGCCGTTCGAGATCGGAGCGCCGGCGACCGCGCGGTGGTTCCGCGACCGCGTCGGCGCACGATAGCGGCGGCGGTCATTTCGGTGGCAAGGAGCGCACGAAGCGAAGAGCGGCGTCGATCAGCCTGCCGCGCAAGGCGTCGTCGCCGAACGCCGCCGGCCCGGCCCGCACCCAGCCGCGCATCCGTCGACCGCGCGAGATCATCGGTGCGACGTCGGGAATTTCCAGCGCCCAGCCGTCCCTGTCCGCGCCGAGCCGGACCAACATCCCGTCGTCGCGGGCGCCGCAAAGCAGGGCGCCATTGAGCAGCCAGGCGCGCCCTCCGAACATGGGCTTTTCCGTCAATCCCGGTTCCGACGCGAGACGCTCCCGCAACAGCTCCTCCAGACCCTCGTCGCGCGCCATGCCCGCCTCCGTCGATCCGGCGCCGATGCTAACCGAAACCGCGCCGCGGCGCGCGGACTTGGCGCGCGGCCGTAGCGCGTTATGATGAGCCGGCGCCTCCCGAGCGCCCCTCCCACAAGACGTCCCGCATGCCCGCAGAACTCGCCGTCCGCACCGTCGCCAGCCTCGCCGAGATCGCCCCCGAGGCCTGGGACGCCTGCGCCAACCCGCCTGGGCTGACGGCGGAGGGAAACGCCGGCGAGCGTTTCAATCCGTTCGTCACGCACGCATTCTTGCGCGCGCTCGAGCAATCAGGCTCGGTCGGCGGCCGCTCGGGTTGGACGCCCGCCCATGTGATCGTCGAGGACGCGAACGGCCGGCTGGTCGCCGCCGCGCCGACCTACCTCAAGACCCACAGCCAGGGCGAATACGTCTTCGACCACGCCTGGGCCGACGCCTATCAGCGCGCCGGCGGCCAGTACTATCCCAAGCTGCAGATCGCCGCGCCGTTCACGCCGGCGACCGGCCGCCGTCTGCTGGTCGGGGCCGATGCGCCTGACGGCGCGGCGCTGGCGCTCGTCGCCGGTTGGCGCGCGTTGCGCGAGGCGATCGAGGCGTCGTCGATCCACGTCACCTTCTGCGATCGACGCGACGCGGAGACGTTGCAGCGCGCCGGTTTCGTCTTGCGGACGGGCGAGCAGTTCCACTTCATCAACGAAGGCTATCGCGACTTCGACGACTTCCTCGCCTCCCTCGCCTCGCGCAAGCGCAAGGCGATCAAGCGCGAGCGGCGCGACGCGCTGGGCGACGACATCGAAGTCGGCCTTCTCACCGGAAGCGAGATCAAACCAGAGCATTGGGATGCGTTCTTTGCCTTCTACATGGATACCGGCTCGCGCAAATGGGGCCGCCCCTACCTGACGCGCGCGTTCTTCGACCGCATCGGCGCGACGTTCGCCGACCGCGTGCTGCTGGTGATGGCGCGCCAGGGTCGGCGCTATGTCGCCGGGGCGATCAATTTCCTTGGCGACGACGCGCTCTACGGCCGCAACTGGGGCGCGATCGTCGAGCGGCCGTTTCTCCATTTCGAGATTTGCTATTATCAAGCGATCGAATTCGCCATCCGACGCGGCATCGGCCGAGTCGAAGCGGGCGCGCAGGGGGAGCACAAGCTGTCGCGCGGCTATCGTCCGGTCGCGACCTACTCGGCGCATGAGTTTGGCGACGTCCGTATGCAGCGGGCCGTCGCCGACTATCTCGCCCGCGAACGGCCGGCGGTGGCCGAGGCGATCGAGGAATATTCCGAGCGCCTGCCCTTCCGTCGCGCTGAGTCGGAAAGCGATTGACAGTGGAGACACACGTGAGCGCGTCCTACGATCCGCAGAACATATTCGCCAAGATCCTGCGCGGCGAGGCGCCGTGCGTGCGCGTCGCCGAGGACGAGGCCTCGCTCGCGTTCATGGACATCATGCCGCGCGCCGAAGGCCACGTCCTCGTCATTCCCAAGACGCCGGCCCGCAACCTGCTCGACATTTCCGCCGCCGAACTCGCGCGCTTCATCCCGTCGGTGCAGAAGATCGCCCGCGCAGTCAAGGCGGGCATGGCGGCGGAGGGAATCGTCGTCCAACAGTTCAACGAGCTCGGCGGCGGACAGGTCGTCTTTCATCTCCACTTTCACGTTCTGCCGCGCTGGACCGGCGTCGCGATCAAGCCGCCGGGCGGGCCGGTCGTCCCCGCCGACCAGCTCGAACCGCACGCCGCCAAGATCCGCGCCGCGCTGAAGGGCTAGGCGCGCAAGAAAACAGCGGTGCCGCCCGTCGCTGCGCTCCTCGCAACGATGGCGCCGCGATTCGATGGATTCCTGCCGCACCGAACGCCGGGCGACCGATGTATTCAAACCATCTGCATTACCTCCCCGCGCAGATCCTGCTCTATCTGCTGGCCGGCGGGCTGCTTCTCGTCCTGGTGACGCTGCTCGAGATCGGCATCCTCAACAGCGCCTATCGCCGGCTCGGATTGCCGCCGCGGGCGGCGATGCTGGTGCTGCTCGCCTCGCTGGTCGGTTCCTATCTCAACATTCCGGTTGCGCGACTGCCTGAGGCGCACGTCGTCGCCCGCGCCTTCGTCGACGCCTTCGGCATGCCTTATCTCGTCCCGCAGGTCGTCGACTGGCCGGGCACGATCGTCGCCGTCAACGTCGGCGGCGCGCTCATTCCGGCGCTGCTGTCGATCTATCTCGTCGTCGCCAACCGCCTCTATTTCGAGGCGGCGGTCGCGACGGCGATTGTCGCGGTGGTCGTGCACCTTCTGGCGACGCCGATCCAGGGCGTCGGCATTTCGGTGCCGATCTTCTGGCCGCCGGTCCTCGCGGCGGTCACGGCGCTCGTCCTTTCGCGCCGCTACGCCGCGCCGCTCGCCTATGTCGCCGGCTCGATCGGCGTGCTGACCGGCGCCGACCTCGCCAACCTCGACAAGCTGCAGGACCTCGGCGCGCCCGTCGCCTCGATCGGCGGCGCGGGAACCTTCGACGGCGTGTTTCTCGCCGGCGTGGTCGCGGTTCTGCTGTCGGGAATCGGCCAGCGGCGCGCCGTGTCAGGCGCGCCGCGGTAAGCTCAGCTCGCCTGCGGCTCGCTCGGCGATTCCTCGCTCGATTCGCTCGGTTCGCTCTCGGCGCGCTTGCGCGCCCTGCCCTTGCGCGCCTCGGCGGCCCCCTCGGCCCGCTTGCGGCCGGCGACGATCAGGTCGCGTTCGAGCCGCGGCTGCGCCGGGCCCTCGGGATAGACGAAGCTGAGCTTCTTGACCCCGGAATCGTCGGCGGTGACGACGACCTTGACGATCCCGCCATTCTTCAGCTTGCCGAACAGCACTTCGTCGGCGAGCGGCGTCTTGATCTGGGTCTGGATGACGCGCGCCATCGGCCGCGCCCCCATCGCCTCGTCATAGCCGTTCTTGACCAGCCA
>Ga0182013_10009048_pt1 | contig 10561 bp, 6 predicted proteins | sample 612S2MmetaG_FD_120487 | JGI IMG/M metagenome (GOLD analysis project Ga0182013, IMG submission 120487) | Permafrost microbial communities from Stordalen Mire, Sweden - 612S2M metaG | ecosystem: Environmental > Terrestrial > Soil > Wetlands > Permafrost | place: Sweden: Stordalen | collected...
CATGTCGGCGGCGCCGGCATCGGCGGCGGCGCGGGTCTGGGCGGAAAGGGATTTGGCGGAATCGGCGCTGTCCGCGTTGCGCTTGGTCATGCTGGACATTTCTTCCAGGGAAGCGCTGGTTTCTTCAAGGGAGGAAGCCTGTTCACTGGCGCCTTCGGCGAGGGACTGGCTGGCGGACGCAACCTGGGAAGAAGCCAGGGACACCTGCGTTGACCCAGCGTCCAGATTTTGGGCCATCTGGTCGAGGCGTCTGGCGACTGGACGAATGATCAGGGCGACCAGAGCGGTAATCGCCAGCAAGCCGCCAATGACAGTTACAGCGGCGAGCACGAGACTGCTGCGCCCGGCCTCACGAGTCACCAACTGACCATCGCTCTCGGCCTTTGCGAGGCCGGCTTTGGAATAACGAAAGAGCGTCACGCCCGCAACCGAGTCCACTTTCCATCCGGTATGGCATTCGATGCAGCTCTTGGTGACCACATAGGGCTGGTAGATATCAATTTGAGTGGCTGATTCCCGGACCAGACGGTCTGGCTTGGCAAATAGCTGCTGTTTCAGATCGGCCGTCAGCTCGCTTTTAAGGCGCGAGTGATCTGAGGAATAAGTCACGCGACCATCATCATTGTAAAGCGAGAATTCCTCCAGGCCGTGTAAATCCTTTTGCAGGCTGGCCACCTTGTCGAACACTCCCATGTCGCCGCCGTCCATTCCGGTTCTGATCCCGAATTCAACGGCGCGCTGCACATTGTCCGCATTACCGGCCAGATTGTCCTTCAGTATGCCGGCGTGGACCTTCTCCACCCGCCCAAAATCACTCTGGAGTTTGAAGGTCTGAACCGCTTGAAAGCCGGTGATGACCAGGGCGATGCCTGCCGCAAGCGTAATCGTCAGGCGAGTTTGTAATGTCATAATGGGATTGGTAATTAACTGGACCCGCATCTATTCCGGTTGCAAGCAGCCAAATATGAGCGGGTTGGCGACGCGCCGGTTCATAATTTAATATGGGCGGTTGCGGCATTTGGTTTTTGGGCCATACTGCTTCACGATTGCTAATCGTCGAATCTTGCTTTTACTGGAGCTCAATATGGCTGACGGGGCTGTAGTCCCCAGCCCTATGATCAAATTCGCAGACTTTGACATATGGATTTAGTTTGGTGCGGACGGCGTCCGGATGAATTATCTCTTGGAATAACCGCCGGGTCGGCTTTGAGTGTTTACATTTGCAGTTTGACGCTTCGTCGGTTACTTAACTGCCATGCGATTTATTGGCGGAGTGATTGAGAAGTTGCAACGGCATCCCAAACGGATTGTTTTTCCGGAAGGCTGCGAACCGCGCGTGCTGCAGGCGGCGCGGCAGTTTTACTCGTTGCGATTGGGCGTGCCGATCCTGCTGGGCGACCGCACGAAGATCAAGGAAGCGGCCCGCAGTTTGAATGTGTCGCTGGAAGGCGTCCGCATCATCAACCCGGCGGAAAGCGAGGACCTGGATTCTTTCGCGCGCCGCTTCGAGGCGTTGCGCCGGTTCAAGGGGATGAAGGAACAGGAGGCGCGCGAGGCGATGATCATTCCCAATTACTACGGCGCCATGATGGTGGCGATGCACCAGGCGGACGGACTCGTCTCGGGCACGAACCAAATCACCGGCAGCGTCTTGCGCCCGTTGTTCCAGATCATCAAGGTGGCGCCGACCATCGCCACGGCTTCAAGCTGCATGGTGATGGAAGTCGAGGATACGCGTTTTGGCGAAAACGGCATTTTGTTCATGGCGGATTGCGGCGTGATTCCGGAACCGACGGTTGACCAACTGGCGGACATTGCGGTTTCCACGGCGCAACTGGCGCGACAGATACTGGGCACGCGCCCGCGCGTGGCGCTACTCTCCTTTTCCACGAAAGGCAGTTCGAACCATCCATCCATCGGTCGCGTGCAGGCAGCGACGGCATTGGCGGTAAAGAAGGCCGCGGAACACAAGGTCGAGGCGGATTTTGATGGCGAACTGCAGGTGGACGCCGCGCTGGTCCCGGAAATCGCCTCGCGCAAACTGCCGGAAAGCAAGGTTGCCGGTCATGCGACGGTCCTGATTTTTCCAAATTTGAACGCCGGCAACATCGCCAGCAAACTCATTCAGCACGTCGCCCGCGCCAATGCCTATGGCCAGATTCTGCTCGGCCTGGACCGGCCGGCGGCGGATGTTTCGCGCGGCTCGAATGCGCATGATATTCTCGGCGTCGCGGCCATAGTCGGCCTGCAAGCCATTGAATATTCCAAACTTTATCCCGGAGCGGGCACGAGCCTGCCGGGCGAGTGAGCGGGTGAATAAGCTCCAAGCACCAACATCCAAGCTCCAGAGAATTTCCAAACCTCAACTTCCAATGCCGAATCGTTTCAATTCCGGCGCAACATTTTTGATTGGTGCTTGCGATCTTGGCGCTTCTCTGGATGTTGGCGCTTGGAGCTTGGAGCTTTCGCCCCGGCGCGGCCAATATTTCTCCACTGCCACTCCATGAACACCACCACCCCTCGCGTTTTCATCGCCGCCACGCGCCAGAATGACGGCAAGACGACCACTTCCCTTGGCTTGATTGCCGCGTTGCAACAGCATTTCCCGCGCATCGGTTACATCAAACCCGTCGGACAGCGGTTTGTGGAAATCGAGGAGCAAAAGATTGACGAGGACACCGTGCTCATGGACAGCGTGTTCCGGCTCAACTGCCCGCTGGTGGACATGAGCCCGATTGCGGTGGAACCGGATTTCACGCGGAAATATTTGCAATCCTCGAACAACGAGGCGCTGGTGAAGAAAATTCAAAAGGCCTTCGACCGCGTCGCGTGGGAAAAGGAATTTGTGCTGTGCGAAGGCTCGGGCCACGCGGGCGTCGGGTCGGTGTTCGATTTGTCCAACGCGCAGGTCGCCAAGATTCTCGGCGCGAAAGTGATCATCGTCACGCAAGGCGGCATCGGCAAACCGATTGACGAAGTGGCGTTAAACCAGGCGCTGTTTGAAAAGGAAAAAGTTGAAATCATCGGCGTGATCCTCAATAAGGTCCTGGGCGAGAAAATGGAATTTATCACGGAATTTGCCCGGCGCGGTTTGAAACGCAAGGGGCTCGAATTGCTGGGTGTGATTCCGCACCAGCATATGCTTTCAAGACCCACCGTTGACCTCATCCGCGAGGAGCTGGGCGCCACCATGCTGAACCAGACAGACGGCTTGCAAAATCTGGTGGCGGATGTGGCCGTCGGAGCGATGGGCGCGCACAACGCCGTGAATTTCTTCAGACCCGGTGTGCTTTTGATCACTCCCGGCGACCGGGAGGACATCATCCTCGCCGCTTCCGCCAGTTGCGAGGGTCAGGAAGGCAACCTGATGGCCGGCATTGTGCTGGCCGGCAATTTCCGCCCCTGCAACAAGATCATGAAGCTCGTCAAGGGGATGCCCATCCCGGTGCTGATGTCGGAAAAGGACAGTTATGAAGTTGCCTCGCGAGTTCATGATTTGACCGTCAAAACCCGGCCGGGCGACGCCCAAAAAATCACGCTCATCCGCGATTTGATTGGCCAGAACGTGGACGTGCAACGCATCCTCGACCAGTTATAAAATGACCCAAACCCTCCCCATCAATCCCGCTGTTTTCAGTCTGCCCGTCTATCAACCGGGCCGGCCGATCGAGGAAGTGGCGCGCGAACTCGGTTTGCGCGCGTCGGACATCATCAAGCTCGCCTCCAACGAAAATCCGCTGGGCCCGTCGCCCGCGGCGCTCGTGGCGATGCAAAAGGCAATCGCCCAATTGCATCTCTATCCGGACGGCAACGCTTTTTACCTGAAGCAAAAGCTCTCGGAAAAATTGAGCCTGAACCCTGCGAATCTCATTCTTGGCAATGGATCCAATGAGATCATCGAATTTGTCGGCCATGCGCTGATGAGTCCCGGCTCGGAAGTGGTGGTGTCGCAATATTGTTTTGCGATTTACCCGATAGTTGCGAAAATGTTTGGCGCGAATCCAGTGGTGGTTCCCGCGAAAAATTATGGCCACGACCTGCCGGCCATACTTGCGGCGATCACGCCGAAGACCAAAGTCGTGTTTGTGGCCAATCCCAACAACCCCACCGGCACGCTGGCGTCGCGCGAGGATGTGCTGCGATTGGTTGATGAAGTCCCGCCAAATGTCCTGCTCGTGATGGACGAGGCCTATTTTGAATTTCTCGATGACCCGGTGGATTTGCTGCCGCTGATCCGCAATGGCGAACGGCCCAACCTGCTCCTCATGCGGACTTTTTCAAAAATTTACGGACTTGCCGGTCTGCGGCTCGGCTACGGCATCGGCAGTCCAGAATTGATCGCCGCGCTGGAAAAAATCCGCCAGCCCTTCAACATCAATTCCATCGCCCAAGCCGGCGCGCTCGCCGCGCTGGAGGACACCGCGCATATAAACAAGACGCGCGCGAACAACGCAAAGGGTTTGAAATTCTTCACGGAACACTTTCTCCAGATGGGTTTGGAAATCATTCCGTCATTTGCCAATTTCATTCTCGTGCGCGTGGGAGATGGTCAGCGCGTTTTCAACGAGTTGCAAAAAAAAGGCGTGATCGTGCGGCCGCTGGGCGGTTATCAGATGCCCGAATGGATCCGCGTATCCGTGGGCACCATGGCCGAAAATGAGCGTTTCCTCACGGCGTTAAAATCTTTGATTTTGAAGCCGGTATGAGGTCGCACTGCCCTGACGCGCGCAGCTTCTGATTTTTCCGCTGGAAATAAATATTGAATAGCTGCCAAAAGCGACTACTTATCTTTCGAGCAAACTAATTGACCAAATAAAGTGAAACTGACCGACCTGCGGGGCATCCTGCAATACATTCCGCGCTTCCGCGAAAAGACGTTCATTCTCAGCATTGACGGCGCCATCATCACGGACGAAAATTTTGCCAACATCCTGCTGGATGTGGCTGTTTTGCGCTCGCTGAACATCCGTGTGGTGCTCGCCCACGGCGCGGCGGCGCAGGTCAAGGCCCTCGCCGACGAGCAAAATGTCAAAGCCTCGGACCTGGACGGCAGCGGCATCACGGATGCAGAAACGCTCAAACTCGCGCTCACAGCGGCGAACCGCCTGACGCACGAAATCCTGGAGGGTCTTTCCGCGAATGATTTGCGCGCCGCCTCCTCGAACGCCATCATCGCTCATCCCCTCGGCATTATCCAGGGCGTGGACCATCTTTTCACCGGCAAGGTGGAGCGCGTGGATGTCGAGCTTTTGCAAACGCTCCTTGCGCAGGGAATCGTGCCGGTCATTCCGCCGCTGGGTTTTGACGGCGATGGCAAAACGTATCGCGTGAATTCCGATGGTGTGGCCGTGGCCGTGGCGGATGCGTTGAAAGCGACCAAGTTGATTTTCATCACGACTCACGACGGCTTGTTTTATCAGGGCGAAGTTATCCGCCAAATGATCGTGGCGGATTTGAACGCGCTGCTGCAAAAGCCGGGGTTCTCGCCCGAGATGATTTCCAAGGCGCGGCACGCGGCGCAGGCCTGCAATGCCGGAGTTCAGCGAGTGCATATCATCAATGGCCGGGTGGATGAAGGTTTGCTCGCGGAAGTGTTTTCCAACGAAGGCATCGGCACGCTGATCTACGCCAACGAGTATCAACAGGTGCGGGCCGCCAAAAAGAAAGACATCCGCAGCATCCAGGTATTGACCAAGAGTTCCGTCGAAAGCGAAGAACTCGTCAAACGCACCCGCGCGGTGATCGAGAAACAACTCAACGATTATTACATTTTCGAGATAGACAAAAATCCCGTCGCGTGCGTGGCATTGCATCCGTACCCGGAAGTAAACAAGGGCGAACTGGCTTGTCTTTATGTGAGTCCGCTGCACGAGAACCAGGGCATCGGCCAGAAGCTGGTTCAATTTGTGGAAACCAAGGCGCGCGAAATGGGCATGAGCGAATTGCTTACGCTCTCCACGCAGGCGTTCACCTATTTTCAATCCAAAGCCGGTTTCACCGAAGGCACCCCCGACGACCTGCCGCCCGCCCGCCGCGAAAAATACGATCAGAGCGGCCGCAATTCAAAAGTGCTGGTGAAGAAATTGGTGAAGACAGCGTAACGGAACCATAGCCGGAGTTTGATGTCTAACTAATTGTGATTTTCAAACGATTTCCCTGGGTCCGCAAAATAAATCAAGGGGGGGCCGTGGGGTTGATTTGTCGGATTGGAGATTTAAACTATCCTTGATTCAGACGAAGTGGTAGATTCCTGTTGAAGATGAAACTCGGCACAGGCACCCGGACAGAATCGCAAACTCGCACATCACGGCCATATCCCGAGAAAACCGCCGGTTTTTGCCGTGATTGGGAATCCAGCCGGATTTCTTATGCGAATCCCGACTAGCTCAATATTCCGGCAAAACTTGGGAGGTTATGTCAATCTGCGGGTCGGTTTGTTCGTTTTCCTGGCCTTGACAGTTTCGTCTGGCTGGAATGTTTCATGCGCCTCGGAGTACCAGACCACCATTTTGAGAGTGGAGGACGGATTGCCACAAAGCACGGTTACCTCCATCGCCCAGTCTGCGGAGGGTTATTTGTGGCTGGGAACGCAAAACGGGTTGGTCCGTTTTGACGGAGTCAAGTTCCGGGTGTTCGATGAAAACAACACGCCGGCGATCAAGAACAGCCGCGTCGTGCAGTTGTTGAGTGACAAGAACGGAGCGCTTTGGGTGGGGACGGAGCAGGGTGGTTTGGTTTGTCTGCAGCAGGGCGCGTTCACCTCCTATGCAGCGCCGAGCCGGGGCACGACTCACGACTATGCCCGCGTCTTCGCCGATGATTCCCAGGGCGCGTTGTGGCAGGTGTCGTGCGAATGGCAGCTCATCAAATGTTTGAACGGGCAGTTCACCGTGCCGTCCGAGAATTGGATTTTATCCAGCAAGGCGGCGCATGCCCTGGCTTGTGATATCCAGGGTCAAACCTGGGTGGGAACCGATAATGAACTGGCAGTGCTTCGAGAAGGCGGTTTCCAGCCGGCTTGGGGCCGGACGAATGAGGAGAATTTTCAGGTGGACTGGCTCTCGCCGTGTCGCCACGGTGGTATCTGGGTCGCGGCGAACGGGCGGTTGAGAAAATTTGAATCGGACCGCTGGACCAGCGATTTGGGGGCGTATGCCTGGACCAACCGGCCCATTTACGATTTGTATGAAGACCGGGAAAGCCGCTTGTGGGTTGCGACGCTGGGCAGCGGCTTGTTTCGCTATAACACCAACGGCGAGGTGTTGCACCTGACATCAGAAAACGGGCTCTCGACGGATTTTGTGCGTTGCGTCATGGAAGACCGCGAGGGCAACATCTGGGTGGGAACTGAAGGCGGGGGCTTGTGCCGTTTGAAGCAATCCATTTTCCAGAATTATGGCGTGAAACAGGGTTTGGCGAGCGATCAGGTGATGGCGGTGGCCGAGGCACAGGACGGTGGTTTGTGGATTGGCACGGATGGCAACGGGCTGGACCATTGGAAGGACGGGACAGTCAAACATTATGGATTCAGCGAGGGATTGAAAAACGGCCACGTCTGGTCGGTGATTCAGGATCGCCAGGGAATTGTCTGGGCCGGGACCTGGGACGGACTTTATGAATTGGACGATGGAACTTTCAAGGGGCTTTCCGAAGGACAAACCATCGGCTGGCAGGTGCTGGCGATATATGAAGACCCGTCCGGCGATTTATGGCTGGGCCAGCAGGCTTTCAGTGGCCTGACGCGGTTGCGCCACTCGGAGCGAACGGTGGTCAAGGTTCCGGGAACTTCCGCAAATCTGGATGTGCGCGGCATGATGAAAGATCACGAAGGGAATTTGTGGATTGGCACGAGCGAGGATGGTTTGTATCGGCTCAAGGACGGTAACTTTACCCACTTTGACCGGAAGGATGGTTTGGGCAGCGATTCCATCTGGTGCCTTTATGTGGATGAAGCAGGCGAGCTATGGGTGGGGACGTGTCGCGGTGGATTGAGTTGCTGGCAGAACGGGCGGTTCAATACTTGGACGACCAAGAACGGATTGCTCAATAATGTCATCTGCCAAATTCTGGAGGACGCGCACGGAAATTTGTGGCTAGGCTCGTATGGCGGCATATTTCGGATCAACAAATCAGAACTAAACCAATCCGCCGGTGAAGCGGGCCGGACAATTCATTGCGTCGGGTACAACCTCGAAGACGGATTGCCGAGTCTTGAATGCGAAGGCGGCTTTCAGCCGAGCGGCTACAAATCAAAGGATGGCCGTTTGTGGTTTTCCACCATCAAGGGACTGGTGGTGTTGGATCCCGAAAAGGTCAACCGGAATGCTTCGCCGCCCACTGTCGTGATTGAAGACATCATCGCCGATGGCGCTCCGAATTCGGTCGCGGGAGAATCCCGAAAATCAGACCTGAGCTTGTCGGGCGCGACGGTCATTCCCGCCGGCAATCAACGCCTGGAATTTCGCTATACCGCCCTGAGTTTTTCCGCGCCCAAAGGAGTGCGCTTCAAATACCGGCTGGAAGGCTTGGAAAAGGAGTGGGAGGACGCCGGCACGAAGCGCGCTGCTGTCTATAGTCATGTCTCGCCAGGCAGCTATCATTTTCGCGTCATCGCTTGCAACAGCGACGGCGAGTGGAACGGGGCGGGAGCCGGCGTAGCGTTGAAGGTGCTGCCTTATTTTTGGGAGACCAAATGGTTTCTGGCCGTGAGTGTGAGCGCGGGGGTGGCGGCGGTGGTGATTATAGTGCGCCAGTCCGAACGACGCCGGATGCGCCGCCAACTGGAACAAGCCGAACGCGAGCGCGCCGTGGAGAAGGAGCGCTCCCGCATCGCCCAGGACATCCATGACGAGCTGGGAGCCAATTTGACGGAGATTGCGTTGCTGAGTGAGTTCGCCCAGGAATCCACCGCTTCGCCAACGCAAGTCCGGGCGGACATGCAAAAAATCACCGCCAAGGCCCGCAACCTGACGCAGATGATGGATGAAGTCGTCTGGGCCGTGACTCCGAAGAACGACACCCTGGAAAAATTCGTGACTTACACCTGCAGCTTTGCCGAGGAATATTTGCAGACCGCCAAAATCGCCTGCCGGCTTGAATTGCCGGAATTCTTGCCCGAGATCATTCTTAACTCGGACGTGCGTCACAATCTGTTTCTCGCCGTCAAAGAGGCCTTGAATAACATCGTCAAGCATGCTGATGCGACCGAAGCAAGACTTCAAATCGCGATCGAAGCCGGCCACCTGGTCGTGGCGATTCAGGACAATGGCCGGGGCATTGGAGTAAAATCATCAAGCAACGGCGATCAGAACATTTCCTCCGGCGCCCAACGGGATGGCCTGTCCAACATGAGCAAGCGCATGGCGAACATCGCCGGGAAAATGGAACTGGAAAGCCTGCCGGGCGGTGGGACCTGCGTAAAATTGGTTATTGCCCTCGGCGAAGCCAGGCCGCTGAAAAAGGGGGAGGCTAATATTGTTCCAAGCCCGGAAAAATGAAGTCACGCGCAGAAAGAAGCGCGTTTGTATCCATTTGGACGCATGCTGGCTCCCGCTTTTGTGATTGGCTGATGGCGGTCTGCCCGTTATAGAATAGAGTTTGTAGTTTGGAATTATGCCCATTCTGGTTTCCATTGTGGAGGATGACGACGGCGTTCGCGCCGGGTTGGAGCGTTTGCTCGGCAAATCCAAGGACTTCCGGCTGCTGGCCAGCTATCAAGACGCTGAAACCGCGCTCGAAGGCATCCCGAAATCCCGCCCGGATAATTTGTTGATGGATATTAATTTACAGGCGATGAACGGTATCGAATGCGTCCAAAGATTGCACGCGCTTGATCCTTCGCTGCGCGTCATCATGCTGACAGTTTATGAAAATCCCGAACAGATTTTCGACGCGTTGCGGGCCGGCGCCATAGGCTATCTGCTCAAACAGAAGCTTCTGGAAAACCTTCTAGATGCGATCCGGGATGCTCACCGGGGAGGCTCACCGATGAGCAGCCAGATCGCGCGCAAAGTAGTGCAATTTTTCCAAGCCAACCGCCAGACGGAGCCGGGCGACCAGCTTTCGGCCAGGGAAGTTGAAGTGCTGACTTTGTTGTCCAAGGGGCACCTCATCAAGGAAATTGCCGACCATTTGGGCATCAGCTTCGTGACCGTCCGCACCTATATCAGGCGCATTTATGAGAAGCTGCACGTCCATTCGAGGTCACAAGCGGTGGCGAAATTTTTCCCGCCGCGCTGATACGCCTGTGTCGTTCATTTGGACGGCAATACAAAATTGTAAAACCTGCTATAAACTTCACTATTGCGTCAACGCATCAGCCGCCAACCGTAAACCCAAACAACCAGATACTGATTCCGTATGAAGATCAAGACCATCCAGAACCTTTTGCCTGGCCTCGTGCTGGCTTGCGCTTTCAGCGCCAGTCTTCATGCCCAAGTTAGAGCGTGTTTTAAAACTCCCGTTGGACAGTCTTTGTCCAAGTGGGGTTGCGAGCATGGCGGATGCAAAACCAAACGTATCCGACTGATTTGACCGACGAGCAATGGAAAATAATCGAACC
>Ga0182013_10009049_pt1 | contig 10560 bp, 6 predicted proteins | sample 612S2MmetaG_FD_120487 | JGI IMG/M metagenome (GOLD analysis project Ga0182013, IMG submission 120487) | Permafrost microbial communities from Stordalen Mire, Sweden - 612S2M metaG | ecosystem: Environmental > Terrestrial > Soil > Wetlands > Permafrost | place: Sweden: Stordalen | collected...
GTCGGATTGCCGGGAAGGTTGGCCGGCAGATACGTCCGCGCTGCATTGATCGCCGCTTCTACGTCGCGTGCCGCCCCATCGATGTTGCGGCTCAGATCGAACTGGATGGTAATGCCAGTCGAGCCCAGTCCGCTCGACGAAGTCATCTCGGTTACCCCGGCGATATGCCCCAACTGCTTCTCGAGGGGAGTCGCCACCGACGAAGCCATGGTCTCCGCGCTCGCTCCAGGGAGTCCCGCATTGACCGAAATGGTTGGAAAATCCACCTGCGGCAAAGGAGAGACAGGAAGCACCTGAAACGCAATTCCTCCGGCGATCGCGACCGCGACCGTGAGCAGCGTAGTCGCCACCGGTCGATGGATGAATGGCGCGGAGATATTCACGGCTGGCCCGCCGGTTGCGGCCGATCGCCGGTGGATGGATGGGCCCGTTTGCGCGAGAAGCGGTGCCCCAGGTTGTCGAAGAAGATATAGATGACCGGCGTGGTGTAGAGAGTGAGCACCTGGCTGACGATAAGGCCGCCGACGATGGTGATGCCAAGCGGCCGGCGCAGCTCCGATCCGATGCCTGTGCCGAAGGCAAGCGGAATGCCGCCAAGCAGCGCAGCCATGGTGGTCATCATAATTGGACGGAAACGGATCAGGCAGGCGTCGTAGATAGCGTCGGTTGAGCTCTTGCCCTGATGCCGCTCCGCTTCCAGTGCGAAGTCGACCATCATGATGCCGTTCTTCTTAACGATGCCAATCAGCAGCACAATACCAATGATGGCGACGATGCTAAGGTCCTGGTGAAAAAGGATGAGCGCCAGGAAAGCCCCCACGCCCGCCGAAGGCAAAGTCGAAAGGATCGTGATCGGATGGATGAAACTCTCGTAGAGGACGCCCAACACAATGTAGACCGTGACCAGCGCGGCCAGGATCAGCAGAGGCTCATTGGACAGCGAGTTGCGGAACGATGCAGCCGTGCCCTGGAAGTCGGACTGCAGGCTAGCTGGCATATCCATGCTCTTCTGCAGCTTGTCGATGTCCGTGATGGCGCTGCCCAGCGAAGCGTTGGGCGCCAGGTTGAAGGAGACCGTAATCGACGGGAACTGCCCTTGATGCGTAATTGAGAGCGGCTCGGTGGTGGTCTCAAAGTGCGAGAACGCGCTCAGCGGGATGGCATGGCTGGGGACAGAGCTTGTAGCCCCGGCAGAGTTGGCGCCGCTGATCGACGCAGTTGCCCCCGAAGTGAGGACACGGGCCGGCGGTGCAAGCGTGTTCGCGCTGGGAGTGTAGAGCGCGGTTGCCGTGAGCGCATTCGACCCCGCTGAGGTGGAACCATTGCCCGAAGAGGTGGAGGCCCCGGCCCCGGTGGTGCCCGTAGCAGCGTTGGCTTGAATATAGATGTGGTTCAGCTTATTGGGATCGAGCTCGAACTGCGGCTGTGCCTCGAGAATTACATGATACTGGTTCAGTTGCGTATACATGGTGTTGATCTGGCGCTGGCCAAAAGCGTCGTACAGCGTGTTGTCGAGAGTGGTCGGAGCGATTCCCAGGCGGGACGCGGTGACCCGGTCGATCACCAGAGACACGGCGAGCCCGCCGGTCTGCTGATCGGTGGCTACGTCCTCCAGGTCCGGCAATTCCTTCAACCGGGCGACGAAGCGATCCGTCCACAGGTTCAGTTCGTTCTGGTCGGGATCTTCCAGCGTGTACTGATACTGGGTCCGGCTGACGCGGTCGTCCACCGTGATGTTCTGCACCGGCTGCATAAATAATTGAATTCCCTCGACCTTTTCGAGGCTCGTCTCCAGCCTGCGGATCACATCGGCCGCGCTCCGGTCGCGCTCATTGAGCGGCTTCAGGTTGATCGACATCCTGCCGCTGTTGGTGGTGGTATTGGTCCCATCCGCACCGACGAAGGACGAGAGGCTCTCCACCGCGGGGTCAGCCAGAATCACCTTCGCGAGATCTTGTTGCTTCGCCGCCATCCCCTTTGAGCCAATGGTCTGGGGGGCCTGCGATATGCCCTGAATGACACCGGTGTCCTGCACCGGGAAGAAGCCCTTGGGAATCACGATGTACAGGTATACAGTCAGGAGCAGGGTGCCGACAGCGACCAGCAACGTGACGGTCTGGTAGCGAAGCACGAACTTCAATGTTCGTCCATAGAACGAGATCATCGATTCAAATACGCGCTCTGAAGCCCGGTAGAGACGGCCCTGCTGCGCTTCAGGATTGTGTTTCAGAATGCGCGACGCCATCATCGGCGTAAGTGTCAGAGAGACGATCGCGGAAATAATGATGGTCACCGCCAGCGTAACCGCAAACTCGCGGAAGAGGCGGCCCACCACGTCGCCCATAAACAGCAGAGGGATCAGCACCGCGATCAGTGAAACGGTCAGCGAGACAATGGTGAACCCAATCTGCTCAGCGCCCTTCAGGGCCGCCTGCATCGGCGGATCGCCGGCCTCCAGGTAACGCGAGATGTTCTCCACCATGACAATCGCGTCATCGACCACGAAGCCGGTCGAGATGGTCAACGCCATCAGTGACAGGTTGTCCAGGCTGTATCCCAGCGCGTACATCGCCGCGAACGTGCCGACCAGGGATAGAGGCACGGCCACACTGGGGATGATGGTTGCGTAGAGACTGCGCAGGAAGAGGAACATGACCATGACCACCAGGAAGACGGTCAGCAGCAACTCAAACTCGACATCGTTGACCGACGCCTGAATCGCCGTGGTCAAATCGGTGAGCGTCGTTACCTGAATGCCTTGGGGCAGATTTGCTTCCAGCTGCGGCAACAACCGCTTGATGCTTCGCACCACTGTGATCGTGTTGCCGCCTGGCTGCCGCTGCACGTTCATGATGATCGCCGGCGTCAGGTTCATCCAGGCGGCCTGGGTGTTGTTCTCCACTCCGTCCACGATGTTGGCGACATCGGTCAACATCACCGGCGCGCCATCGCGAAATGCGACCACCACCTTCTTGTAATCCTGGCTCGTGACCAGCTGATCGTTCGAGTCGATCTGGTAGTCCTGGTGCGGGCCGTCGAAGTTCCCCTTGGCTGCATTCACACTCGCACTGCTGACCGCGGAACGCAGGTTTTCCAGGTCGATGCCATAGGAGGACAGCGCCGTCGGGTTGGCTTGAATGCGTACCGCCGGCTTCTGTCCGCCGCTGATGCTGACCAGCCCCACGCCGCTTAGTTGCGATATCTTGGGCGCCAGACGCGTGTCGACCAGGTCTTCTACCTGCGAAAGCGGGATGGAGTTCGAGGTGATGGCCAGCGTCAGTACAGGAGCGTCGGCTGGATTCGTCTTGCTGTAAATCGGCGGCGCCGGCAGGTTCGCAGGCAGGAAGCTCTGCGCCGCATTGATCGCCGACTGCACCTCTTCTTCCGCAATATCGATGTTGAGGCTCAGGTTGAACTGCAACACGATGACCGAATTACCGCCCGAACTGGTCGACGTCATCTGACTCAGCCCCTGCAACTGGCCGCACTGACGCTCCAGCGGGGCAGTCACCGTGGTCGCCATCACCTCCGGACTCGCCCCAGGATAAAACGTAAGAATCTGGATCGTCGGATAGTCAACCTCCGGCAAGGCAGAGACCGGCAGCTGGGTGTAGGCGACGATGCCAACCAACATGATTGCCGCCATCAGCAGCGAGGTCGCAACCGGACGGAGGATGAAAGGACGCGACGGACTCAAGGATTGCTACTCCCAGGAGCTGTACTCCCGCTCTTGCCTTTACCGTGCCCGTGACCACCGGAAGCGCTGCCCGCGCTGGCGCCACCACCCGATGTCGTGGCCGGAGAAATACTGATTGCCGTGTTGTCCTGGAGCTTGTCGAAGCTGCTGGTGGCCAGTACGTCTCCAGGATTGATGCCCTGAACCTGGGCGGTCTGCGCATCGGTGACGCCCACCGTGATGGGCCGCTTGTGGGCCTTGTTGTCGTCCAACACGTACACGAATGCGGCTTGCGAGTCATGTTGTACCGCAGCCGTCGGAATCAGGGTCGCTCCCACCAACGTATTCACCAGCAGCCGGGTGTTCACGAACTGGTTAGGAAACAGCGAGGAGTCCTTGTTGGCAAACGACGCGCGCGCTTTCACCGTCCCAGTCGTCGTGTCGATCAGATTGTCCAGCGTCAGCAGCGTCCCCGTCGCAATCTTCGTCAGGCCCGTATGGTCATATGCATCGACTGCAAGCTTTGCTCTCTTCTGCAACCGCGGCTGGATCTGGCCAAGGCTGTCTTCGGCCACGGTGAAGACCACGGTGATTGGTTGAATCTGCGTAACCACCGCAAGAACAGTGGTACTGTTGGCCGTAACCACATTTCCGGGATCGACCAAACGCAACCCGACGCGGCCGGTAATCGGTGCGACGATGTGGCAGTAATCCACCTGAATCTGGTCGTACTGCACCGTTCCCTGGTCGTTATGCACCGTCCCCTGCACCTGCGCGACCAGCTTCTCCTGATCGTCCAGCGTCTGCTTGGGAATCGCATTGCGCGCCCACGCCGCCTGGTAGCGCGCGAGATCCATCTGCGCCTGCGCCAGTACGCCCTGATCCCGTTCCAATATTCCCTGTGCCTGCAGCAGCGTTGCCTGATAGGGTCGCGGATCGATCTCAATCAGGGGGGTGCCCTTCTTCACCAACTGCCCCTCGGTGAAGAGCACCGCCGTCACAATCCCGCTTACCTGGCTGGTAATGTTCGAGGTATACACCGGGACCACCGTGCCGAGCGCATCGTCATAGACGCCGATGTTCCCCTTGCGGGCCGTGACCGATGTGACGGCGACCGGCCCACCCCCCGCGCCGGCGCCACGTCTCCCTGTCGGCGCTTTTGGGGCCTCCTCATGATGCAGAACAAGAAAGAAACCTGCAGCAAAGAAAAGCAGCAACGCAATCCATACTACTGCGCGAACTCCTTTACGCCGAGGTCTTTCGTGGTCAGTAGAAACAGGGAGCTGATGATCGGGGCCTACGTTTGGATACTGATCTGGATCGGATGGCAATGCACTCTCCTCCAAGCACGGAGGGCGAACACGTCCCCACGCAACTTGCGGCTACTGGAGATTGACGAATCAACCCCGCTGTTTAGTTGCAGGCTCCACTACAGGGTCATGGACAGACTACGTAGAACGTCACGGGCCTCCTTAATAGTAACGCAGGTCCTGCCGGGGACTTGTTACATTGGCTGGGGGTTTGTTACGTCGGCTGGATGCGGCGGGCGCGTGTCGCTGTTGCCAGGGATGCAGTCGAATGCTTCCCCACCGAAGCTGCCCCGAAGCGCGCCGGCGCGGAGCACCCTAACGCGCTCGTGGGTGGGTCTCGTCGTACACGCGCTGCACCTGGGCGGCGGTCAGTTGGGTGTATCGCTGCGTGGTCGAGAGGCGCTCGTGGCCGAGCATCTCCTGGATCGCGCGCAGGTCGGCGCCCTCCTCCAGCATGTGGGTGCCGAAGGCGTGGCGCAGGGTGTGCGGATGCACGTCCGCTGCCAGCCCGCGCGAGAGCGCGACGCGCTTGACGATTCTGCCCACGCTCCGTGTGGTCAGGCGCGCCGTGCCGCGCATACGCAAATTGGTCACCAGCGGGCCGTCGGCAACCAGCGCGAGCTTACCCGCGGCGCGCAACCGTGTCTCGCGCAGCGGCAGATACGCGCGCGTGGCGATCGCGGCCTCGTCGCCCAGCGGCACATAACGCTGTTTGCGGCCTTTGCCCTTCACCAGGATCGCGTCGTTCTTCCACTGGACGTCCGTCATGTCGATGCCGACCAGCTCCGAGTTGCGGATGCCGCAGCCATACAACAGCTCGAAGATCATTCGGTCGCGCTCGGGCCACGCCGCAGCCTCATCCTTGGTGGCTGCGCCACCGGCCTCCATGGAGTTCAGCAGGCCGTTTACCTCTTCCATGCTGGGCACGCGGGGAAGATGTTGCGGCAGCCTGGGTGTGCTTACCAACACGGCCGGGTTCTGCGCGATCTTGTGCTCCTTGGCCAGCCACTTGAACCACGAGCGCACTGCGGCCAGGGCACGCGCGGTGCTGGCCTTGGTCAATCCCCGTTCGTAGAGCTGACCCAGGTAGGCGCGGATATGCAGATGATCGACGGCGGCAATCTTCGCCTGCGCACCCAGCGTCTCGCGCAGATACGCGACAAAGCTCAGCACCTCGCGGCGATAGGCCCGCACCGTATGCACGGACGCGTTGCGTTCATTCTGCAGCATCGCCAGAAACGCCTCAGCAAGCGTGTCGCACTCAGTTGCACCAGGCTTCATTCCTGCACCGCCAAGGTTGCTTCAACAGCGGCGGCGCCCACTGTTCCCTGTTCCCTGTTCCCCGTTTCCTGTTCCCTGCTGTCTGTTCCCTGCCGTCGTCTTCCCCGTGGATGGTGCTCACGATGGACCCGTTTCAGGTGTTCCATAGCGACGTGGGTGTAGACCTGCGTGGTGGCAATGTCGGCGTGGCCCAGCAGCCGCTGCACGCTGCGCAGATCGGCTCCGTGCTCCACCATGTGGGTGGCGCAGCTATGGCGCAGCATATGCGGACTGGCCTTGTGCCCGCTGCCATCCACGCCCGCCGACGCCGATCGCACCATCTCCCAAACCCACTGGCGGGTCAGCGGGCGGCCACGCACACTCAGGAACAGCGCCCGCGGCTCCATTCGTGCCCGCTGCAGGCGACCGCGCGCCAACGCGGGTCGGCCTCGCTTTACATATTCGTCAAGCGCCTCGACCGCCCTCCGTCCCAGCGGGACAATTCGCTCCTTGTCTCCCTTGCCGCGCACCTGGGCGCGCGCCTGGTCGAGATGCAGGTCCTCTTCGCCGAGGGCGACGATCTCGCCCACGCGCAGGCCCCCGGCGTAGAGCAGTTCCAGGATGGCGTGGTCGCGCAGCGCCAACGCGGGAGCCAGTGGAGAGTTGTCCCCAGTGCCCGGATTGTGCGCCGCCGCGTCCAGGCGGTCCAGCATCTCGGAGACCTCGCTCTCGGCCAGAGACTTGGGAAGCACCTTCCAGCTCGCCGGGGTCTCGATGGTGACCGTGGGGTCGTGCGCGATGCGCTTGTCCAGCAGCAGCCAGCGATAAAAGCCGCGCAGACAGCTCAGCTTGCGGGCGATGGAGCGCGCATCCACGTGGTTGCCGCGCAGGTGGGCCATAAATCCGCTGACATCGCCCTCAACCGCAGTCACCAGAAGGCCGCCGCGGCCCTCCAACTGCTCGGCGAACTGCTCCAGGTCGCGCGCGTAGGCCTCGCACGTCGCCGGGCGCAAACCCCGCTCGACGCGCAGGTAGGCTAGATACTCGCGCACCGTCCTCGTATTTCCACCAAGTTCCACACGCGCTGCTTCGGGGGTCTCTACGCTTGCCCGCATACCTCGATTATCGGCGCGCTGCACGGAGAAACTTGGCGCATTGCCGGAGCCGCATCTATCTCGCCAGCATCCCATTTGATAGCATCCGGGCAAGCAATACCGTCCGGCGACCCGTTCGGGTTCTGAAATGCAGGAGGATCGGAATGCCGCTTTGCGAACATCTCGCGCACAGCCACTACGCAGCGCCCAAGACGCATGTCTGCGCGGAGTGCGTCGCGCTCGGCGACGAGTGGGTGCATCTGCGCACCTGCCTGACCTGCGGCCATGTGGGCTGCTGCGACTCGTCGAAGAATCGCCATGCCACCAAGCACTTTCACGCAACGGGGCACCCGGTGATCGCCTCGGCCCAGCCTCACGAGCGTTGGCTCTGGTGCTATGTGGATGAAGAGATGAAAGAGTAGCGGACGTTCCCGCATTTCATCCTAACTATTCTTTCGCGATCCTAGCTCGACCGGGCCAACTTACTCGACCGGGAGCTTGGCGTTGTAGCCGTCGCGGGCGATGACGGAGTACTTGAGCGGCTTGCCTTTTTCGTCCTGCATCTGCAGGGGATGGCCTTCGTTGTCGACCAGGATGACCTTGACCTTGCGATAGCTGCCGTCGTTGGCGGTGTTGGTGGGGCGGTAGGTGAGCACGTACTGGTTGCGGATGGAGTTGTTGATCTGATTGAAGTCGTCGGGCAACTCGCCCTGGAAGAGCGGCGAGAAGCTGAGGCCACCGGTCATCGCGGCGAAGGTCTTCAACTCATTCTGCGCCTGCAGGTAGTTCAGTTCGCCGATGCCTCCGCCTCCGCCCATCTCATTCACCAGAGCGCCGGTGCCGATGGTGAAGATGGTGACGTTGGGCGTGGCTTTGATCTTGGCCAGGATCTTGTCGAAGGTGATCTTGGAGAAGGTGTCGCGCCCGGTGCCGATCAGGAGGATGTACTTGCGGCCTTCGATGCGGCTGGTGCGGTCCAGCGTCTCATAGAGCGCGTCGAACATGTCGGTGTCGGTGAAGCCGGGGAGGGTGAGCGAGTTCAGGCTCTGGGCGACGACCTGCTGGTTGTTGGTGAAGTCGGAGAGGATGTGGGTCTGCAGGTCGTAGGTCATGACCGCGACGTAGTCGTCCGGCCGCAGCGAGTGGAAGAAGCTGATGGCGGCGTGGCGCATGTCGTTGATGTAGACGTAGGAGTTCGCGGCGAACTCCAGCAGCATGACCGCGGTGATCGGAGTCTGGGTCAGACGCACCGTATCGACCTTCTGCTCGACGCCATCCTCCAGCACCAGGAAGTTGGGGACCTTCAGGCCGGGCACGAACTGGTGGTTCTTGTCCAGGATGACGTTGACATCGAGCGAGACGACCGGGACATCGATGCGCAGCGAGTAGGTCTCGCCGTTGGGGTTCCTCACCTTGGGCTCGGCCGGCGCGGGAGGCGGAGGCGGCTCCTGGGACTCCTTCTTCTTGGGGATGACAATGGGGCCGTTGTCGACGTCCGGGCCGCCGGAGTCCGGAGTCTGGGCCGCGGGCGGAGTGGCCGCCGGGGCCTGGGCGCGCGCAGGAAGAGGGATGGCGAGCGCGGTGAGCGCGAAGGCGGCGACCATCGCCCAAGCCAGCTTCGGGCTGGCTTGAGGGGTACGGCGGATTGGAGATTGGCTGGTCATCTGGTCATCGCATAGTAGGACGTTGGACGTTGCATTTAGGCCGACAGGGATGCGCGTTATCCGCCGCCGTCACCCATCAGGAGTTGCGCGGCCTGGGTCCCCCCCTCCCCCTATCAAAAACTCTATCCGACTGAAACTAAGTCGCTTATGAGCTATGATCTAGATTCCATTCGACTTAGCTGCATGACGCTAATTCTAAACGAGTTAGGATGGGTGGTCGCCAGATTCGGCCCAGCTAACGAGCCCCCGCCGAGAATTCGCCTCTCGCTCAATTATATAGGGCGTGTCAAGGATTTCCGAGGCAGGCGTACGATGTCGTCCATGCAGAATACTGGACTGCGGCGAACGCTTTGCGCGATGTGTGTCTTGGCGACCGCGGTACTGGGCGCTGCGCAGACAGCGCAGGCTCCGACTGCCCCAACGTTGAAGGTCTACGCCCGCGAGACCATCATCGACGTCACCGTCACCGACGCCAAGGGCAACCCCGTCCACGGCCTCACCAAAGATGACTTCACCGTGAAGGAAGATGGCAAGCCGCAGCCCATCCGCAGCTTCGAAGAGTTTGGCAACAATCCCGACGCCGACAGCTTCGTCCCGCCCAACCTTCCACCCAATACTTACTCCAACGTGCAGCCGCCGCCGGCCAGTAGCGCCGTCAACATCCTGCTGCTCGATGGCCTCAATACCGCGCCTTCCGATAGCACCGACCCAACTCAGGTGGGATCGTCCTATGCGCTCCAGACCCGGGTCAAGCAGGGCGCGCAAAAGTTCATGGGCGGAATGCCTTCAGGAACGCGGGTCGCGATTCTCGGCTTGTCGCGCAGTCTTCGCATCCTGCAGGGCATCACCTCCGATCCGGACCTGCTCAGCGCAGCCGTCGACACGATGGACATGAACATGGACGGCAGGGCCTCCAGCCCGGCGATGTGGTGTGCGCAGCAGAACGCGCGCAACCGGGCGACCCTGGAGGCGCTGAATCAGATCGCCACCGCCTTCGCTGCAATCAAGGGCAAGAAGAATCTGATCTGGTTCTCCGGCGGCCTTCCCACCATCACCGATCCGGCGGTCAATGCGCAGCCCGCCAACTTAATCACACTCCCATTCAGCCCGACTCACCCGCTTCCGCCTCCCCCAGGCCCTGGCACCACCGGCTGCCTGGATATTCAAACCCAGCCCCTGCTCAAGACCTATGCTCTGCTGGCCGCCGCGCAGGTCACCGTCTATCCGATTGATGCGCACGGTCTCGGTTCACCCATCGACAACCCCAATGGGCCGGGAGCGATCGATCCATCGGCCCAGCCCCTTTACGGAATCGCCAACGCGGAGGACCAACTCTCCTTGGAATCGGTGGCCGAAGCTACCGGAGGCGCGGCGTTTTACAGCTCCAACGATTTGGGTAGTTTGGCGGCCCAGGCCGTCGATCAAGGCGCGAACTACTACACCCTCTCCTACATTCCTCCCGGCCAGAAGTTCGACTACGGCCATCACTCTATCAAGATTGCCCTCAACCCCGACACGTCCCAGCCGGGCCTCCATCTGGTCTACCGCCAGACCTA
>Ga0182013_10009050_pt1 | contig 10559 bp, 9 predicted proteins | sample 612S2MmetaG_FD_120487 | JGI IMG/M metagenome (GOLD analysis project Ga0182013, IMG submission 120487) | Permafrost microbial communities from Stordalen Mire, Sweden - 612S2M metaG | ecosystem: Environmental > Terrestrial > Soil > Wetlands > Permafrost | place: Sweden: Stordalen | collected...
CATTGCGAGGCGCGCAGCGCCGAAGCAATCCCCTGCCTGACGAGCGTACCTCGGCTCGTCAGGCAGGGGATTGCTTCGGCGCTGCGCGCCTCGCAATGACAGGGGGTGGCTGGGGTTGGCTGGGTTTTCCACTCACGGTGAAAACGCTCTGGCACGTGGGCGGGCCAAGGGGGCCCGCACCTGGCCGGCGGGTCTGCACAGGGCTGCCGGGTGGGCACTATAGCGGCTGGGCGGCCTTGCAGTGGCTCTCCGGGCGGCGCGCGCCGTGCCGAGGGAAGCGCCGATGCCGCTACAGATCAGTCGCTTCCAGCGCCGCGACGTCGAGCAAGCGTTCGATCACCTCGGGCTCCTGCGCGCCGGCAATGGCGTGGCGGCCGGCGATGACGAAGCAGGGCACGCCGTTGATGCCAAGCCGATGCGCCCGCAGGTTGTCGGCATGCACCGCATCTGCCTCGGCATCGCTCGACAGGAAGCGGCGTACCGCCACCGGGTCGAGCCCGCAGGCCTGGGCGATCCCCAGCAGCACCGCGTGGTCGCCGATATCGCGGCCGTCGGTGAAGTGGGCGGAGAACAGCGCCTCCACCATCTCGTCGGCGCGGCCGAAGCGGCTGGCGTAGCGCACCAGCCGGTGGGCATCGATCGACGACGGGGTGCGGCGGATCCGTTCGAAGCGGAACGGCACGCCCTCCACCCGGCCGATATCGGCGATCGAGGCGTACAGCCGCCGCGCCCGGTCCTCGCCGCCGAATTTGCGCACGACATAGTCGGGGCGGGCCATGCCGAGGCGCGGCATGTCGGGATTGAGCAAGAAGGGACGCCAGGTGAGTTCGAACAGCAGGTCGGGGCGTCGGCGCAAGGTGCGCATCAACCGGCGGGCGCCCAGGAAGCACCAGGGGCAGACGAGATCATACACGATCTCGATCCCGAGTCTGGCCTTCGGGGGTGCAAGGACGTTCACCCCCCAATCCTGCTCCGCAACGGCGCATCTGTCACGAGTTTATCATCGGTTTTGCGCTGCAACAGCGGCGGCGGGGCCGGTGGGCTGGATGGCCTCCAGCGCGTCGATGTGATGGCTGAGGCGGGGTTCCAGAAAGGCGACCGCGGTGCCGATCGCGTCCAGCTTCGGACGCAGGCTGGCGTCCCACTGCCGCGGCGGCACGCCCCATTCGCGGCAGGCGCGGACGTAGCGGTTATAGTCCTCGACCCGGTGGATCAGCGTGTAGAGCTGCGCCGCGACCGGGGCGCCGAACACGTCGGCCCGTTCGATCGTGTTCATGAAGATGTCGGGCAACATGACCGCGAGTTCTTCGGTGTTCGGCGGGTGCTCGTCGGCGGCCATGCGTCGCGTGGTCTGCAACAGGCCGCTGCGGACACGCAGTGAACTCTGCATGTCGCGCAGCACGGGGACGATGGCGGCGGCCAGCACCTGGGCGCGCAGCTCCGCCGCGGCGGCGGCGCGGTGGCGCTCGAGCCGTTCCTGGCGGAGCGCGATGCCGACGGCAGCGCCGGCAGCGGAAAGGGAACCAAGGCCCTGCACCCAGTCGGACAGCTTCTGGTCGGCGAGCCAGGTCATCAGGGACATGCGGGGAGGGCCGGTGCGGGTGAAGGGGGCGACGCAATTATGACGGATGCGCGACAAGGCGCCAAATCCAGCGAGCACCAATGACTCCCCCTCCCCTTGAGGGAGGGGGGTGGGGGGAGGGGTGCCGGCGCCCGGTGGTTGGGGGCACACGCACCCCTCCCCCCAACCGCCTCCCTCAAGGGGAGGGGGAGTACCGGTGCCCTACGACCCGCCCTGCGCCGCCGCGATCGCCGCGTTGAGGTCCCGCACTCCGGCTGCCGGACCCTCAGGGTGCTGCCACACGCAGCCCACCACCGCGAGGAAGTCGGCGCCCGCCTGCACCAGCGGCGCGCAGTTCTGCGGCGTGATGCCGCCGATCGCGCAGCACGGCAGCTCCATCAGCTCCGACCACCACTGCAGGATCTCCGGATCGATGAAGCGCGTCACGTCCTTGGTGCCGGAGGGGAAGAACGCACCGAACGCCACGTAGTCGGCGCCGTCCTCGCCGGCCTGCATCGCCAGGTCGCGGCTGCCCTTGCAGGTTACGCCGAGCGTCGCCTCGGGCCCGATCAGCGCACGGGCCTGGCGGGCGGGCATGTCCTCCTGGCCGACATGCACCCCGTCGCAGCCGGTGGCGCGCACCAGGTCGGCGCGGTCATTCAGCAGGAAGGCGACCCCGCGCGACTGGGTGACCGGCCGCAGCGCATCGATCGCGCGCCGCCAGTCGTCGTCTCCCACGTCCTTCAGCCGCAACTGCACCGCCGCCACCGCCGGATCGGGTCCGGCGGCAGGCTCTGCCGCATCGAGCGCCGCCGCCAGGCGATCGGCAAACCCGACAGGTTCCAGCTTCGGCGGGGTGATCAGATAGATGCGGCAGCCGGCCTGGCTACCGCCCTTATCCGCCATTCCGTTCAGGCTTCCCGAGATAGATGTCGATGATCTTGTTCAGCATCTCCAGCGCCTGTTCCTTCGGCCGCTGGAAGGTGTTGCGCCCGATGATGCTGCCGTTGCCGCCGCCGTCGCGGATGCCGCGGATTTCGTCATAGAGGCCGTCGAGGTCCTTCGCCTCGCCGCCGGAGAACACCACGACGCGGCGGCCGGCGAAGGCGCATTGCATGATGTGTTCGACGCGCTTGGCCATGGTGGAGCCGTCGATCTTCTCGTAGCTCTTTTTCGCCGCTTCCAGGCCGATCACCGCGGTCGGCGGCTTCACCTTGATGATGGTGGCGCCCAGCAGAGCAGCCATCTGCGCGGCATAGCCGCAGATGTCGAAAGCGGTCTCGGCGGCCTTGTCCAGCTTCGGCCCGCGCGGATAGCTCCACACCACGACCGCCAGCCCGGACGCCTTCGCCTCGGCGGTGAGTTCGCGCAGTTCTTCCATCTGCGCGAAGGCGAATTCGCTGCCGGGATAGATGGTGAAACCGATCGCGGCGCAGCCCAGCCGCAGGGCGTCTTTCACCCCCGCGGTCACCGCCTGGTCCAGGTTCGGCGCCAGCGAGTTGGAGCTGTTGCATTTCAGGATCGTGGGGATCTGGCCAGCGAAGGTCTCCGCGCCGGCTTCGAGCATGCCGAGCGGCGCGGCATAGGCGTTCAGCCCCGCCTCGATCGCAAGCTGGTAGTGGTACTGCGGATCATAGGCCGGCGGATTGGGGGCGAAGCTGCGCGCGGGGCCATGCTCGAAGCCCTGATCGACGGGCAGGATCACGACCTTGCCCGTGCCGCCGAGCTTGCCGGTGGACAGGATGCGCGCGAGGTTCGCCTTCACGCCGGGCGGATCGCCTTCGTACCAATCGAGGATCTTTTTGACTTTCTGGCTGACGCGCATCTCACCTCCTGTGGGCAACCGGAACGGCAGCCCTGGGCACCATGTTGCGAAATCCTGCTCCGCCGAAGCTGCGGCGGGAACGCGGTATCGGGCGGAAATGCATTGAAGATATTAGTTTCCGTGCATGCCGCACCATTATGGCGTGAAACCTTATCAGCGCCTCCCGGGGGATGGAAGACAGGACTTCGTGCAGATCGGGCTCGTGTCGCATTGGCGTGGGCACAGGCCGGGCGCAGGAGCAGACCGCGTCGGGGCAGGATGCGGCATTCGGGTCACGCGGGTTCAGGTGGGGATTGCGCATGAACGCGCAGCGGCATCTCCGTTCCGCAAGTAAAATCGCGACAAAGTCTTCCATCGCTGCATGGCCCGGCCGGTGGGTCTTTGTGTCGCGCGGTGTACGATCTCGAGCACTGCAGGTGGCTGGCCTATTGCTCAAGCCGAGCACAACGGCCGCCAGGCAGCACGCTTCGCAGGCCCTGCGTCCTGACGAACCGCATAGTACAGCATTTCATAAGTCCGGTGACGCATATCGATATGCGAATACGTGGGAACGCCACGCAAATGCGCGACGGAGCGTGAAAACCGATCGCCGGTGCTGCGTGATTCACCGCATTTTCGCACGGAGGAAGCGCGGAGGACCACGGTGAACACGGAGTCGGAGGGGCCCCATGGCCGCGGGGGACCTCCGACTCCGTGTCCACCGTGGTCCTCCGCGCTTCCTCCGTGCGAAAAAAAGCTGCTGCCGAAGGCATCGGCGGCCGGTGCTCTCCCTGTTTCAAGCTGCCACGACGCAGTCTGGAATTTTACGTTTACCCCACCGCCGACCGCGAATGGTCGCCGCAATTGCGAATCGCAGCACCTGGCCAACATCCCAGCCGCGATAACATCCCAGCCGCGATAACATGGACCACATAGAAACTATCTGCGGTGCGTGGCGAGCCGTTGAATTCGCGATCCGTGCTGCACGTGTCCGTCCCGGAACGCCCCCGGCGGATCGCCGCCGTCAGGCAGCGCACTGCGTCCGGCATCCCGGAGCTCGCTGGCCCGCGGACACCGCACGGGCGTAGCATTCGCCCCATCGACCGCACGGGAGGAAACATCGTTACAACCAGCATTGGCCCCAACATCGCCAAGCAGAATCTCGCGGCCAACAAGCTCGTGCTGTGCCTTGGCGTCAATCAGTTGCGCACGCCGAACATCGCGATGATCGCCGCGGCCTGCGGCTTCCGCGCGATCTAAATCGACCTGGAGCATAACCCCACCTCGCTGGAAACCGCTGCCGGCGTCTGCGTCATCGCGCTGGGCATGGGCATCACGCCGATCACCCTCACCCCCCACGCCCCTGCACGCCAACAGCCGCAACCACCACCTCGCGTTGCTCGCGCCGCCGCGGCCGCAGCGCCAGCCCGGCCGCGGCCAGCATCAGCACCATGCCGACCAGGTCGGACCAGTCGGCATGTTCGCCGAACAGCGTCATGCCCAGCACCACCGCGATCACCGGCGAGACGAACGCATACGTCCCCGTACTGCTCGCGCCCCAGTCGCGCACCAGTTGGAAATAGATCGTCGTCGCCATCACCGAGCCAGGCAGCAGCAGATAAAGCCAGGCCAGGAATGCCGGCCATCCCCAATGGAAATGCAGCGCGGCGATCGCGCCCGGCTCCAGCGGGATCGACGCACTCAGCAGGATGACGCCGCCAATCAGGTTGGTCAGCGCCGCCATCTGCCCCGGCTCCAGCGTGCGCATCAGCCTGCGCGCCATGACCGATCCGGCCGAGTAACTGAGACAGGCGACGATTACGCAAGCGGCGCCCCCCACGGTCCAGACGTTCAACGTCCCGGCCAGCGCGGCCGGACCGAACAGCACGAAAATCCCGAGGACTCCCACGGCCATCGCGGCGAGTTGGCGGCGGCTGAAGCGCTCCTGGCGCATCATGACGGCAAAGCCGAGCAAGGACATCGGCGTGAGTGCCGAATTGATCACCGCGGCCAGCCCGGCGGTGATGTATTTCAGCCCGTAGAGCTGGATCACCTGGTTCAGCGTCACCATCAGCAAGGCGACCAGCAGCAGCCGCCGGATGATGCGCGGCGTGGCACGGATCGGCTCGCCGCGCACCTTGCGGATGCCCAGCAGGATCAGCCCGGCGACGGTCCAGCGCGAGCCGGCGAACACGCCGGGCGGCACCGTGGCAATGCCCACCTTCATGGCCAGCCACGTGGTGCCCCAGACGAAGCAGAGAATGGCAAACATCGCGCGTTGCCGCGCGGCAGGCGAGAGAGTCATGCGTTGCCGCGCGGCAGGCGAGAGAGACATTGCGAGGATCAGCGAGCCCGGGCGAACCGGTGCAGCCGGAATGGCGACGGATCGACCACCGGCGTATCGCCGGCGACCATGTCAGCCATAAGGCGCCCCGCACCCGGGCCGATGCCGAAGCCGTGGCCGGAAAAGCCGGTGGCGATGAAAAAGCCGGGGATGCGCGGCACCTGGTCGATCACCGGCACCGCGTCGGGCGTGACATCCATCAGCCCGGCCCAACTGCCCGCGACCTGCAAATTGGCAAAGGCCGGGAACAGCCGTGCCAGGACGGCGCGCGCCTCGGCCAGGACCGATTGCACCGGCGCGGGATCGAGGATGCGCACCGCCTCGAACGGCGTCGGCTCGTCGAGCGACCAGCGGTGGCGCAGGCCCCATTCTTCCAGGAAGCGACGGCCGAGGCGCAGCCGCACCTCGCCATAATTCTTGCGCAGCGTCGGCAGGTAGTCCAGCAACAGGCGGAACGAGTCCGGCGTGATGTCGGCAATGTTGGCGTTGCGCCGGGCGATCGTGTAGCCGCCGTCGAGCCGCTTGCGCCAGGCGAAGACGTTGCCGCCCGCGGTGATCTCCGGCCCGCCCGACAGCGGCGCGGTGCGGAACACCGAGCCCAGCACTTTCAGTTGCGGTAGGTCGATGCCGGCATTGCCGCAGAACAACCGCGACCAGGCGCCCCCGGCCAGCACCACGGCGTCGCAGGCGATGCGGCCCCGTTCGGTAACCACGCCGGCGACGCGGCCGGCCTGCAGGTCGATGCCGCGCACCGCGCAATTGGTCAGGATGGTGGCGCCATGCGCGCGGGCAGCCTCGGCGATCGCGGGCGCCGCGTGCGCCGGCTCGGCGCGGCCGTCGGTGGGCGTGTGCAGCGCGGCGATGAATTTTTCCCCGGCACCCGGCAGCAGGTCGTTGACCGCGGGGCCGCGCACCAGGTGTGCATCCACCTGGTATTGCCGCGCCTGGTCCAGCCACGCCTCCTGCGCCGCCACCTCTTGCTCGGTCTCGCACAGATAGACGATGCCGGGCTGCCGGTAGCCCGTTTCGCGCCCGGTGCGTTCGTTCATGCCGCGCCAGAGACGCAGGCTTTCCAGCGCCAGCGGGATCTCGCGCTCGTCGCGTCCCATGGTGCGGCACCAGCCCCAGTTGCGGCTGGATTGCTCGCCGCCGATCGCGCCTTTTTCGCACAGCACGACGCTGTGCCCCTTCTCGGCCAGGAACAGCGCGGTGGATACGCCGATGATGCCGCCACCGACGATCACCACGCCGGCGCGTGGCGGAAATGCCGTGTCGGAGACAACGGAATCGACGGGTGGCGACATGCGACAATCCTGCTGATTAAGGGCCGTGGTACTTGGTACAGGCGCCGTGGGATTTGTATAGCGCCGTTGTACTCTGTGGAGGTGCCGTCATATCTGGGCGCGCGAATTCGGGCGACGGTGTGCTGGTGCCGCACCCGCATCGCGCCGGTCGGCGCTATGGTGGCGCAACGCCATCGGCATTGTCTTGACCATCGTGCTCGCTCGGGTGCGCCGGTGCGCCATCCTGTGGCCAGGCCGTCGGCATCGGTCGCCAATACGCCACCTGACCATTGAACTCGCGCCAAAAGGATCGTCGCGCAGCCGCGTCCGGCGGAACGGCGTAGCCCAGTTGCCGCACCAGCGCCGGCAGATAGCAATCGAACGCGCTTTTCACCAGATCGCCCCAGGCGACCAGCAGTGCGGTCGCCCAGCGATAGGATACCCACGCCACTGCGAGTGCAGCCAGCGCGACCGTCAGGTCATACCCCCAGGCGGTGGGCAGACCGGCCTGGATCGTGGCGGCCGTTGGCATGCCGGTATCCTCGGCCACGGTTCCCGACCAGAGCGTGCCGAGGACGATGCGGGCGATGGCATAGCCGCAGAACACCAGAGCGAGGTAGCAAATGTTCATAAAGCAATTCACCTGCGCGCGGGCTTCCTCGATCTCGGTGGCGAAGTCCTTGGGGACGACGGACGCCAGGCGCAGCCAGACCGGAATGCTGTCGGCGCCATAGAGTTCCCGTGGATAGACCTCGAAAGCGCGGATCACGTTGCCGAACCGCGTCGGCATGATGCCGTCGGCAAGGATCTCGTCGGGCTGTTTCGCGACACGGGTTGTGGGAAATTCGGTCAGCAGCCGCACCGCCAGGCGCGATGCCTCGTGACGTTGCCCGGCAGGAATATCCTGGGCTCGCATGCCGGCTGCTTTCCATTGCTGCTGGATGCTCCTGCGCCGGTTGGCGATACGGTCGAAGCGCCAATGATGCCAGGTACGCATGCAGCCGAACCAGGAGATCGGCGGCAGGTATCCCTCGAGGAAGCGATATTGCAGGTGGTTGGTGGTGAGCAAGACCACGCTGAGGGTCCAGACCGCCAGCACCAGCCAGGCCAGGTCGCCAAGCGTCTTGTCTTCCGCGCTGCGCAGCGGCGCGAGAATGGCAATGTCGGGGAACGTCCAGGCGGCGATGAACAACGCCACCACCACCGGCAGGAAGAAGCCAACGATGAAGTTCTTGTCGGCAATGTTCGGCAGGCCGGAGAGCATCGCCCGAATGATCCGTCACGTCCCGCGCTTGGTGGAAAACGGTCGCGGCTTATCGCTGGTGTCGTGGCCGGAGGGTGCGCTCGATAGCGGTTCATCGGTGGTATTGTCACCGGGGAGTGCGCCGAGGACGGGGAGTATGCCGAGGACCGATTCGGCCTTGCTCACGTCGAACTTGCCCGGCGGCTCGATCGCCAGATGCGTGACCTTGCCGTCCTCGGCCACCAGAGCGTAACGCTGGCTGCGCCAGCCCATGCCACGCGCGTTCAGGTCCAGTTCCAGACCCACCGCCTTGGCGAACGCCGCCGCACCGTCGGCCAGCATGGCGACCTTGCCCTCGGTGCCCTGGTCCTTGCCCCAGGCGGCCATCACGAACGCATCGTTCACCGAGATGCAGGCGACGGTATCGACGCCCTTCGCCTTCATGGCATCCGCGTGCTGCACGAAGCCGGGCAGGTGCTTGGCACTGCAGGTCGGGGTGAACGCTCCGGGCACCGCGAACAGCACGACCTTCTTGCCTTTGAAAATGTCGTCGGTGGACACCTCCTTCGGTCCCTCCGACGTGGCCATCATCAGCTTCATGGGCGGAAGTGTATCGCCGACCTTGATTGTCATGGGCTCCCTCGCTTGCCGCTGCTGGGCGTCCGGCAAGCGACTCCTACCCTCACTGGCGGCCGTAGTCACGTCGCCACGGCAGCCCGCATTCGCAGGGCAATCGGGCGAATGAAGCAAGGTCAGGGGCTTTGCCCCTGAAACCCCACCAAGGGGCGCTGCCCCTTGGATCCCCGCCAAGGGCGGAGCCCCCCGCCTTCGCAGGGGCAGGCTCTTGGAACCCTTCACTTGGAGAGGTTGGACGGGAGGGGGCTGGGGCGTCTGACCCGTGCCAGACCGGCGAGTGCCGGTCTGGCACGGGTCAGACGCCCCAGCCCCCCTCCCGTCCAACCTCACTAAACGGATGGATTGCAAAGGCTCCGCCTTTGCTGGGGGTCCATGGGGGCAAAGCCCCCTGGCGGGTCCAGGGCAGAGCCCTGGCCTTGCTTCATTCGCCCGATTGCCCCGCACGCCTTCGGGCCGCATCTGGCAGGTGGCCGCGTCGCGCGCTAACGTCAGGGACTTTGGCGTGGGGCATGATTTCGTGGCGTGGCGTATCGGCGTGGATTCCGGCGGTACCTTTACCGATGTCTGTCTGTTCGATGATGACACTGGCCGGATTTCCGTTTGGAAGGTCGCCTCGACGCCGGACGATCCGTCGCGTGGCATCGCCGATGGCATAACGGAGGGCCTGGCCCTGGTCGGCGCCGACCCCGGTGCGATCAGCTATTTCGGCCACGGCACGACCGTGGCGACCAACGCGCTGATCCAGCATCGCGGCGCGCGCACCGGCCTGATCACCACCGACGGGTTCCGCGACCTGCTGGAGATCGGCCGGCAGAAGCGGCCCGACCTCTACGACCTCCAGGCCGACAAGCCGCCGGTGCTGGTGCCGCGCGACCTGCGCATCGAGGTGCCGGAGCGGGTGCGGCATGACGGCTCGGTCGAAGTGCCACTGGACGAGGCGGCATTCCGTGCCGCGGTGCGAATTCTGCGTGCGGCCGGGGTGCAGGCGGTCGCGGTGTGCTTCCTCTACAGTTTCGTGCGGCCGGCGCACGAAGAGGCGGCGTTGCGCATCCTGACAGAGGAATTTCCCGCGGCCTTCGCCTGCGTCTCGCACCAGGTCGCGCCGGAATTCCGCGAGTACGAGCGGATGTCCACCGCCGTGGTGAACGCCTATTTGGGCCCGGTGATGCAGCGCTACATCGAGCGTCTGGGCGACCGGTTGATCGGACTGGGCGTGCGCGCCATGCCGCATCTGACGCAGTCGAATGGCGGGGTGATCGGCTTCGCCCAGGCGGCGCGGCTGCCGGTGCGGACGGTGCTGTCCGGCCCGTCCACCGGCGTCATCGGCGCAGCCGAGGTCGGGCGGCTGGCGGGTTATTCCGATCTCATCACGTTCGACATGGGCGGCACCTCGACCGACGTCGCGCTGCTGGCCGGCGGTGCGTGCAAGCTGGCGAGCGAGGCGGTGGTGCACGGCTACCCCATCAAGGCCCCGATGCTGGACATTCACACGGTGGGCGCCGGCGGCGGCTCGATCGCGTTCATCGACAGCGGCGGGTTGCTGAAGGTCGGGCCGCGCAGCGCCGGCGCCGATCCGGGTCCGGTCTGCTACGGGCGCGGCAATACGGAACCGACGGTGACCGACGCGAATGTCGTGTTGCAGACGTTGAACCCGGCGTTCCTGCTGGGCGGCCGGATGCCGGTGCGGC
>Ga0182013_10009053_pt1 | contig 10556 bp, 5 predicted proteins | sample 612S2MmetaG_FD_120487 | JGI IMG/M metagenome (GOLD analysis project Ga0182013, IMG submission 120487) | Permafrost microbial communities from Stordalen Mire, Sweden - 612S2M metaG | ecosystem: Environmental > Terrestrial > Soil > Wetlands > Permafrost | place: Sweden: Stordalen | collected...
CGACAGAGGCACCCACGGAGCGGTCCTCTGGCGCCATTCCCTCGACTCCGACATCGAGGTGTCACCGTCACTCGATTCCCGTGGCGACGTGTTCGTCACCACCGACCGTGGGGCGGTGGATGCATTCTCGCCTTCGGGACGACCCCTCTGGCACGAGAAGGTCGGCGTCGAGTCCTATTCGTCCTCGTCGGTCTCCCCCCACGGTCTCCTCTATTTCGGGGACAACCGGGGTGAGCTCCACGTCCTGAAGTCGGCGAACGGGCACCAGGTGGCGGCGCACCGGCTCGGGACCCATGGGCTGTGGGGCGGCCAGGCCGTCGACCGCGAGGGTGACGTCTATACGGGCACACAGAGCGGCGCCATCTACGGAATCGGTCCAGGTGGCCGTCAGTTGTTCCGGGTCCAGGCCAGCGGTCCGATCGACTCCTACCCGGCGTTGACGGGCAACGGGGTCCTGATCGTCGGGGACCAGTCGGGCACGGTCTACGCGATCGGGTGACGGGGCCGATGGCGCGATGGCGTCTCCGGCCCCGGTCGACGACGGACAGAGCGTCATCTCCGATGGCTGGACAAGCTCTCTGCATCTCAGTTGGCTCGGCTGAGGGTGAGTTGCGGACGAGGCTTCAGGCCTCTACCGGTTTCTCCATCGACGCCGAAGGGTAGGCATGCTCGATGTTCAATTCGTCTACCCAACCGCGTGAGAATGCGCCCGCCCACAAGTTCACGAGGTCGGCCGGCGTGCTGATCGCCGCCGCGATGATCTCTGTGGCGCTCTCGGCCTGCGGGTCGAGCACCTCGAGCGATAGCAGCACGTCTACAACGGAGCACGTTGCCCAGCAGGGGACCGAATCGAAGTCCCGACCAGAGATCAACATCACCGGTCCGGCCACGCCCAGTTCCGTGGCGCTGTCGGTATCGCTACCCGAAGGAGCCACAACGGGCTCCGGTGGCTGGGTCGCCCTGGGGACCAATCAGGGTGGGCACATGGGATCGGTCATCGCGACGGCAGCCGTCCAGGAAGGCGACGACTCCCACGTCACTCTCAGAATGACGCCGGCAGTGAGCGCGGGAACATACATCGTCGGGCTGTTCGACACTCGAACCGCTCCGACCCCCAGCGATAGGGCCCTGGTATCCGAGGCGGTGCCGATCGCCGACGGAGAGGCCGCGTGACCGTGCCCCAGACGCAGGTGATCAGCCACCGCGCAAGCATCGTCAGAGTCCCATTCGAGCGACGACGTCCAACCGGTTCTGCCTCCGAGCGCGTCACCGGGTACCGAGACTCGCGACGAGGGAGATCAGAACCGTCTGGACCTGTTCGAAAGGCTCCATGCTGCGTTCCGCCCGGCACAGGGCGACCACGCCCTCGGTAGCGGAGATGACGGTGACCGCCACCAGCCTCGCCGAGTCCGACTCCATGCCACCGGTCACGCAGAGGTCGGTGAGGAGCTCGGTCCAGGTCCGAAAGATGGCGCCGGCGTGGTCGAGGAGATCGTCGTCGTCCGCCGCGACAGTGACCGCGACGACGGCACATCCGGCGGTCAGACGGGAGTGGTCCAACAGACCTCGCCAGAGGTCGAGGAACCGCTCGACCACGACCGCGGCGGGTTGCCCCCGAGTGGCTTCCATCGCTGCCCGTCCGCGCTCGCTGGCCAGATCCAGGGCGGCGTGGAGCAGTTCGGGTTTCCCGCTCGGAAAGTGGTGATACGTGGAGCCCCGTGGCGAGCCGGTCGCTTCGAGCACCTCGGCGAAGGATGTCCCCTCGACCCCCTTGGTGGCGAGGAGTCGTACGGCCCCTTCGACCATCCGGGCCCGAACGGGCCCCCGGGCCACTCTGCCGCCCCCGCTGGAACTGTCTTCCGGCTCGACCATGCCACGACCTCGACTCCTGACTATGCAGGACATCATAGTCATGCTATAAATATGTATGTCCACATACATATTTAGGAGCCATCCATGCCGATGATCGATGTCTACGCCGCTTCCGGGACCTTCCGGGATCCCCATCGACTGGCTGCGGATCTGGCCCGGACGCTGATGACCATCGAGGGAGTCCCCGACATCCCGATGTTCCGACAGAACACGGCGGGCTTCATCCATGAGATGGATGGACCGGCTGTCTCCAACGTGGATGGCGACAGCACGTACGTGCGGGTCCAGGTCCTGACGAATGCAGGAGCGCTCGACCGCGACAAGCAGCTCGCCGTGGTCAGCCGGTTCACCGATCTGGTGGCTACGGCGGCTGGAGACCCGTCGCTCTCGGAGAGGACCTGGGTCCTGCTGACCGAGGCCGTCGACGGTGGCTGGGGACTGGTCGGCCACGCGCACACGAACGAGGAGCTGGTGGCGGCGGCGAGAGCACAGATCGCCGAACTGTCGGCCGCCAGATCAGACTATGGCTGATCCGACGTATCCGGGCTCCTCGGAGATCATCCGCTGACTGCTACCGTGCGCATCGGAGTTGTCGGCGGACGAGGAAGGCGGAGATCCGGATGTATCCACGAAGGACGAATTGGGGCCGTGGCGGGGCCATCAGCGTGTTCGCCGCGGCGATGCTGTGGCTGGCGGTACCGGTTGGCTCGGCGGCAGCCGTAACGGACGGATCGGTCGTCGTCGGCCACGCAATCTCGATCACCAGCGGAACGACGCTCGCCAGGGCCACGATCGACCACCCCTATCTCGAGGAGGTGCTGGCCACGGGAGGGAATCCGCCCTACAAGTGGTCACGGGCGAAGGGCTCGAAGCTCCCCAAGGGACTGAAGGTCGCACCGTCCGGCGCCGTCACCGGCACGCCGAAGGCGTTGGGCACCTTCACCTTCACCATCCAGGTCGTCGACACCAAGTCGTCGACCAAGCCGATCACCCAGAACGTGGCGACGCAGGTGGAGACGCTGGAAGTCACGAAGAACCCGGATCTGAACGGTGACGGCGTCGTGAACTGTGCCGACCTCGCCGTTCTCACGAGCCAGTATGGCCAGAGCGGCCCGGACCTTGCGGCAGATCTGGACGGTGACGGGACGGTCACCGGTCACGATCTGTCCATCCTCCTGTCCGCCTGGACACCGGGACAGCCGACCACCTGCTGACCGCGCTGCCGCGACAGCCCGGGGTCTGAACCTCAGCCCGTCGACGCGTTGCCCGGCGATGGTGCCGTCACGAGTCCGAGTTCCTGGCACGTCCCGTAGACCTGGCCGGTGACGTGGTCGACTGCAGCAGTGTCACCGGCAGCCACCGCCGACGTGAGTTGTCGGCCGTCCGCCCGCAGTTCTGGGCTGTCAGCCGTCCGGGCGAATCGAGCCAGTGTGGCGAACTCGCCGAAGTGGCTGCGATCGTCGTGCCAGGCCCGGGCGTAGTTGCACGGCGTCACGTTGAGGGCCGCGGCATCCGGGCGGGTCGTCGAGGCGGGGGCGGGCGTGGTCGTGGAGCAGCCTGCGAGCAGGGCGACGACAGCCAGCCCTCCGAGGCCCCGCAGCCATCCCTTCGATTTCGGATTCCCGTTGGAGGCAGGTGGACCGAGCGGGCATCCTCCAGGGCCCGGGCTGATGACCGGGAGTGTCACCGGGCTCGATCCGCGAGTTGCGGTGAGCGCTCGATCCGTTCCGGCGAATCGGTCGGTAGTCGGCTCGATCGGCCGGCTGACGACGGACTCGTGTGGGCCTGGTGAGCCCGGCCGGGATAGGCCAGCCATCCGAGCAGGCCGAGCTGACCGGCCAGGATGAGCCAGAGCGACCACTCCGCCTTGACGGCGATGTGCAACCACCAGGTGAGCCAGATGGCGAGCAGACCTACGCAGGCGAGTCGCCACCACGGCCGGTGGGCGGCGCTCACGGGTGCCAGCGCCAGGGTGGGGGCCAGGAAGTAGGGGAACAGCTCGGGTTCGAAGACCCGGAGGGCGAAGAGCATGGCCACGGCCCAGATGACGAGAGCGGCTCCATTCCGACGGCTCGGTGGCAGGAAGCGGGCCAGGACGATCGCCGCCGGGATGGACGCCAGCGCGACTCCCGACCGGATGTAGGCCGCCACGCCAGGGTCGAGGTTCCAACTGGGCCCGATGTAGCCGAAGACGTCGTACACCTTCTGGTGGAGCATCTGCGCCAGCGTCACACCCGGGTCGGTGGCCACCGGGACGATGAGGAACGCCAGAGGGACCCCCACGATGGGACCCAGTGCGGTCAACCACTGTCGGCGGGTGAGGAAGATGAAGGCGATCGGAACGGCCAGGAACGCGAAGGGCTGGAAGGCGAGAGCGATTCCGAGCCACCAGCCGGTGGCCCGGGGGCGCCCGTCGAACGCCGCCGCGGTGCCGTAGAGCATCGCCCCCAGGGCGATGAGATCCTCGGGATGACCGCTCAGTGGGATCGGGGGCAGCGTGACCGCCATCACGCCGAGGACGGTGAGCCGGCGGCGGATATCGGTGACCCCCATCCCGTTGAGCCATCGGTCGGCGGCGCAGATCGGTAGCGCCATGCCCCCCAGGTACAACGGTCCAGCCACCCAGAATGCCGACGGGTAGAGGACGTAGCTCGGGTGGGGAAACGACAGGCCGGAGGCGAGCCGGGCGATCGGTGCGGTCACGACCTGGAGCGCGGGGGCGGTCTCGAGGGTGTGGTCGAGCACGTAGATGTGCCCGTAGCCACCGGCGAAGGTCGTGTAGGCGGCATCGACCCAGTTCTGCCAGAAGTCACCGAAGGTGGCGACCCCGTACCACTCGCCGAACCCACGCATCACCGTGGAATCCAGCATGGAGAAGGCCATGGCGCCGATCACCCCGGCGACGGACACCCCGAGGGCGACCCGGCGCCGACGGAATGCTTCGGCCACGGCTTCGAACGGCCCCCGCCAGCTGCCGCGTCGCCGCGCGCAGCTCGCGATGGCGTACGCCAGGACGGCCAGGATGCACAGCCAGAACAGCAGCCACGGGATGTCGATGCCGTTGCCGGAAACCGGGACCCCGCCGGCCGGAAGCGCCGCATACTGCTCGTGCGCCGCCGGCACGACGACGAAGGGTGGGACGTGCGCCTTCGACCGCGAACTGACCTCGACGAGGGCGGCGACGTTTCCCCGGACGAAGGCGGTGACGGCCGCTCCCGCCACGGCGGCCTGCGGTGGGAATTCACAGGAACCGGACGCCGCCCCGGGGATCCCGGGGACGCGCTCGGGCGTCCCGGTGGGCACTCCACCGTTCGAGGAACAGAGGTCGGCGGCGTCGCCGACAGGGTTCTGGAGATGATGGTCCGTGAGTGAGTCCGACGCGATCAGGGTGATCAGCAGGCTGTAACCACCCGTCACCGAGTTCCACCGCGCGACCGCGATGTTCGTGGTCACCGAGTTGGTGGCGCGGTCGAGATTCCGACGGAGCGCGTCGACATAGGACTGGCTGTCAGCGGCCGGAAACGCCTGCCAGATGTCGCCGGGGTTGGCCGTCATGAATCCGACCAGGAGTGGGTCTCCAGCCGCTACGGCGCCGCAGTCGGGCGGACACTGTGGGACCGCGGCGGTGGGCGCCGCCGGGGCGGTGGCGGCCGCCGCGGGTCCGGCCGTGGCTGCCGACAGGACCGGTGGTGTGAGCACGACGGCGGCGACGAACAGGGCCGCGAAGGCGCGACACGCCCGTCGAGCGCCTGCCCTTCCGCGCGCTCCGGGCCCACAGCTCGCGCTCCCCCCGGCCGCCATCCGGCTCACGCTACCGCCACTTCTGTCATCGATGACGGAAGTGCGCAATCCGCAGATGAGGGACGTGTCACGAGTGAGGGGGCCGTGCCGCGGCGCGACCCGGGTGCCCGTCGGAAGCGATCGGGCGGGGCGGTCGGTCGCATATCGCGATCGCCTACGATCGGCAATCAATTTCCGGAAGTTAGTCAAATTTTGGGATGCGATCCGGGGTCGCACTAACTAAGGTACCCCCGTCCCACGAGCCCGCTACCTGCGATCTCGTCGGGCGACGGCAGGTTCGGTGGAACGTGCGGTGATCCGCATGTGCCTGGGGGATGGGGGAGTCAATGGCATCAAGCGAGCTGTTCTCGGATAATTCCGACGCGCCCGAACACCGGCGTCAGGGGGCGGCACCGAGGAGTCGGTCGGCCCGGTCCCTCGGCGCCAAGGGCGTGATCAGGCTCGTTCTGGGGCTCGTCCTCGTGTTCGGCACCTTCGCCGGCCTCACCGTCGAGGGGATCATCACCGCGGGACCCGCCGCCGCCGCCGGCGCCACGTACACCTGTACGACTCCGGCCTCCGGGGGCACGTCGGTGACCTTCTACGCCGGGGTGACGAACAGCCAGTCGATCGCCTGCTACGGGGTGAGCGGCGTGAGCGGCACCACCGCCTACCCGGCGTCGATCACCTTGCACTCGGGCTCGCTGCCCCCGGGCACCACCGAGGCGACGACGACCACCAGCACACCGGCGTGCACCACCAGCACGTCAGGGTCGGGCACCACCGAGGACTACATCCTGACCTGCCCGATCTCCGACAATCCCACGCCGTCCCAGACGGGAAGCTATCCCGTCACCTTTACCGCCAACCCGGGCACCGACGGCGGGACGGCCACCAACTCGGGGACGGACACCATCACCGTCTCCAACACCACCCAGGCCTGCATCGCCCCGGCATCGGGCGGTACCGCCCAGAAGTTCGACGAGGGGTACACCAACACCTACACCGTCCAGTGTGAGAACGAGACCCATGTCTCCGGGCAGGCCCTGTATCCGAGTTCGATCGCCATCACCTCGGGCTCGGGCCCGGCTGACGCTCCCGTCACCTTCGCCACGTCGACCACCTCGTCCCCCGCCTGCACGCAGTCCACGTCGGGATCCGGCACCACCGAGCAGTACATCCTCTCGTGTGCCCTCAGCTTCGCCCCGACGGCCTCGGACGCCGGCACCTACCCGTTCACGTTCACGCCCACCACCAACGGGGTGGCCGGTCCGACCTCGGGGACCCTCACCATCACCGTGGGGACCCCGACCCTGACCTGCACGGCACCGGCCTCGGCCGGCACCGCCACGACCTTCAACTCGTCGAACGGCGGCACCAACAACTCCTACTCGGTCGCCTGTTACGGCGTCAGTGGTGAGACGGGTCTCGCCACCTATCCGACATCCATCGTCCCGACCACACCGGCGAACCTGCCGACCGACCTGGTGTCGGCGACCTCGACGTCCAGTACCCCGGCCTGTACCAGGTCGACCTCGGGTTCGGGCACCACCGAGGAGTACATCCTCACCTGCCCTCAGACGGAGAATGCCGTATCGGCCGACAACGGCAGCTACTCGTCGACGTACACGGCCACCGACGCCAACAGGGGGGCCACGGTCACGTCCGGGGCCTGGAACCTGACGGTGACCGGGCCGAGTGACGTCTGTACGAGCCCGGCATCGGCCGGCACGGCCACGACGTTCAAGGTCGGGATCGCCAACTCCTTCTCGGTCACGTGTTACGGCACCGGCTTCGGCTCGGCGAGCGCGGGCAACTACCCGTCCGCCATCACCGTCAACACCGGTGCCCTCCCGGCCGACGCCACCTTCCAGTCCGTCGGAGGCAGCCCGGCCTGCACCACGTCGACCTCCGGTTCGGGTACCGCCGAGGAGTACATCGACACCTGCACCATCACCGAGACACCGACCGCCGCCGACCTCGGCACCTACCCCGTCACCTTCACGGCCACCCCCGGCTCGTCCGGAGGCAATACCGTGACCAGCGGTACCTGGAACCTCACGGTGGCCGGCATCAACCCGACCTGCATCGATCCCACCTCAGGAGGGACGGCCTCGACCTTCTACGAGAACGTGGGTGACACCTACACGGTCGAGTGCGAGGCCCAGAGCGGCGTGTCGGGCACCTCGGCCTACCCCAGTTCGATCGCCATCGGCAGCGGCTCCCTGCCCCTCGACGGCAACCCGACGTTCGCCACGTCGACGTCGAGCAGTCCGGCCTGTACCCATGCCACCTCGGGATCGGGCGCCACGGAGGAGTACATCCTCGAGTGCCCGCTGGCCGACACGCCGACGAGCGCGGATGCCGGCACCTACCCTCTGACGTTCACCGCCACCGGCCCCGGAGGGGCGGGCACCGCCACCTCGGGCACCCTCACGGTGACCGTCACCCCGCCGACGACGACCTGCACGGCGCCGGCGTCCGGGGGCACGTCGACCTCCTGGGTCGACGGAACGGCCGAGAGCTACTCGGTCGCCTGCTACAGCAGCGGCTTCGCATCGGCCAGTCCCGGTAACTATCCGTCGTCGATCACCCTCAACACCGGCACGCTGCCGTCGGGTGCCACCGAAGCGACCTCGACGACGAGTTCGCCGGCCTGCACGCAGTCGACGTCGGGCTCCGGGGTGAGCGAGGAGTACATCCTCACCTGCCCGGTGGCGGAGAACCCGACGTACAGCCAGAACGGCACCTACCACACGACCTTCCTGGCCACCGGGGGTGCCAACGGGGCCCCCAACGCCACGTCGGGAACCTGGACACTGACCGTGTCCCAACCGGCTCCCAGCTGGGCGACCGACGGCTCGACCGACGGCAACTACTTCTCGGCGATCAAGGGCGTGCCCTTCTGTTACGACCTGGAGGTGAGTGCGGGGCAGGCCGGCCCGAGCGGGACCAATCCCGGGAGCCTCGCGTCGCTCCCGCTGACCAGCCTCACCGCGGGCACCACGCCGGCCAACGTGTCGAACTACTCGCTCCAGAACGTCAACCTGGCCGCCGGAACCGCCCAGATCTGCGGCATCAACAACAACACCGTGGCCAGTGCTCCGATGACCATGGCTCCGGTGGCCACCAACTCGGGCGGCACCGCCACCGACAGCATCCCGCTCTGGTCCCAGAACGAATGCACGTGGTCGTCCAGCGGGGCCACGGTCTCGATGTTCGACTCCAACCAGGACCTCGAGCAGTCGGGGACCCAGTCGGCGTTCGGCCAGCCCATCACCAACGGGGTGGTGGCCGGCACGACCAAGAACTATCCGACGTGCACAGGTGGCGTAGGAGTCTCGGCCTCGGGGGGCCTGGGTGATGCCTGGACCATGAATACGGCCAACCCGCTGCCCACGCCGACCGACACCAACCCCTCGGCCGCGGCCGGCGACCTCCCTTCGTCCAACCTGGACCTCACCAGTGCCAGCAGTGGTTCGGTGGGTGGCTGCTGGGGAGCGGTCAACATCCTGGCCTCGACCAGCACCGACGCCTTCGGTTCCGGATCGACGGCATCGATGACGCTGCCCAGCTCGTGGGTGAACGGTGGGGATTGCGCCTACGGATCCCTGGGGTCGAACTCGGCGGGGGGCAACACCGACACGCCGGCGTTGCACGGACCTACCGGCAATGCGGCCTGCCCCCCGGACCAGGCCGACGTCAACGCCGGTCTCGTCAACTGTTCCGTGACGGTCTCGTCGGGCAACGACGAGAACGGCTCGACCAACTACTCGACGCTGGACCTCTTCTACAACGGACAGCCCGTGCCCCAGACGCCGACAGCCACCCTGTCGACCTCGTCGGCCCAACCCGGAGCCACGATCAGTGTCACCGGAGGGACCAATTGGTGGGGTGCCAACAGTGGTGCCCCCAACGCGGGCCCCTACGGTGACTTCCAGAACGACTCTTCGAACTTCTATCCGGTCAGCGCCCCCGGGGTCTACATCGGCACCAGCCGCGCGACGGCGGTCCCCGTGACCAACTCCACGGTGACGATCTCCTCCGACTCCTACGCCTGCACCGGCGCCGAATCGACGGCCGTCGGCCCCAACCCGTGCTCGCTGACCGTCGGGAAGCCGTCGGGTTCGTTCACGGTCCCGGCCGGTCTCGACCCCGGGACCTACAACGTCTACATCGACGAGTCGAACACCACGCCGTTGCCGGGCAACGGCCCCAATGACGCCTATCAGACGGCCCGCGGCACCAGCCTGGGCACCGTCGAGGCCGTGGCCACCGTCGACGTCCAGGGCTTCCTGGTGGTCAAGACGTCCACCACGGCCTACCCGGACGGCGGCTACTCCCAGGCGGGAGACACCATCGACTACAGCTACCTGGTGACGAACACGGGGCCCAACACCGAGACCGGCATCCAGATCAACGACAACAAGATCCCGACCGCCGCCATCACGTGTCCGAGCAGCTCGCTCGCCTCTGGCGCATCGGAGACCTGCACCGGGACCTATACGGTGACCCAGGCCGACGTCGACGCCGGAGCGGTCACCAACACGGCGACGGCCGCCGGACTGAACACCTCGGGCGCCCCGACCGACTCGGCACCTTCGTCGGTCACCGTCGACGCCAGCGACGCCACGTCGTCGCTCACCCTGACCAAGTCGGCCGCCACGACGTATTCGGACGGGGGCTACGGCAAGGCCGGTGACCCGATCACCTACAGCTACCTGGTCACCAACACGGGTACGACCACGGAGTCCAACATCTCGGTCTCCGACAACCGGATCCCGACGGCCGGCATCACCTGTCCCGACCCGTCTCTCGCCCCCGGGGCGTCGGAGACCTGCACCGGTACCTACGCGGTGACCCAGGCCGACGTGGACAACGGTTCGGTCACCAACAGCGCCACC
>Ga0182013_10009055_pt1 | contig 10555 bp, 9 predicted proteins | sample 612S2MmetaG_FD_120487 | JGI IMG/M metagenome (GOLD analysis project Ga0182013, IMG submission 120487) | Permafrost microbial communities from Stordalen Mire, Sweden - 612S2M metaG | ecosystem: Environmental > Terrestrial > Soil > Wetlands > Permafrost | place: Sweden: Stordalen | collected...
AGTTTGAGCGTCGCCATCATCTCCTGCATCGCCCCTTCGTCATTCCCGATTGTCGCCAGCAGCTTATCCTTCAGCTCTTCGCGCTTGCCATAAAGCCGCAGCGGCTCCGGCGGAGTATGCAGCAATTCCTTCCCCACCAGCGCCCGCACCACGAACGGCATGTACGACGAATAATCCCCCTGCATGCTCACCGTCTGCGTCGTGTACGTCTCCGGATTCACCTTGCCCCATGACACCGCTTCCGCCGGCTCGCACGACGACAAACTTCCATCCGTCACCGGCGACGAAACAATCTGCGCATCGTAGTCATACCCCCGAATATTCTTGAGAAAGAAAATCTGCGACAGCGCCGGCTCCGGCTGCAGCGAGTAGTTCTTCGGCACGCCGCCCCCCAGAATCAAAACCGCAAGCGACTTCGCCTCAGAGTTGAACAACCCCCAGTAGTGATACGCGCACGACTCGAACACATCTTCATGCAGATCGTAATCAAATCCATACTTGATCTTTCCCAGCCGCTCCAACGCCCACAGCTTCACGGAATTCAAAAACATGCTTCCATCCGCCGGCGCTCCAATAAACACCGGCAGCTCCATCTCCGCGCACGTACTCAGCAGCCCCGGCGCAACGCCCAGCGCCTTCTCCCTCGCCCCAAATTCTTTGCCCAGCAGATAATTTCGCTCCGTTGTCGTCATCCGCTTCTGGAACTCAGGCCGCTGCAATATCTCCGTCGCCACCGCGTCCTGGTCGAACAGAACCTGTTCCGCAAACCCCGTATCCGCCACGCGAATCACGCCATTCTCGCGCAGCTCCGCATCGTCGCCAAACAACGCCACCTCCCGGATCGGCCGCGAGTCATTCTTGCGCAGGCAGTCGTGTCCGTCGTGGTAGCAGATCGCGTCGGTCACGGTAATGTATGCCGTGTTCGCCGCCTTAAGCAGCGGAATCAGCCACGCCCGATGCTGATCTGAAACCGTGATCGGCCCCGCGCATGTCACCACCAGCGGAATCCGCTTTTCGATCACAGCCTTCATTGCCTCGTACACGCGCTTCAGATAAGCGCCGCCAAATGCCGGAAGAGCCGACTCAAATACCTCGCCCAGATCCTTGCATTCCGTCACCGGCTTCCCAGTCACCGCCGCGCCCATCAGCCCCTTCGTCGAACACTCGCCCATTTTAGAATTGCCTCCAATGCAGTCCTCTCCAGTATCCAACATCCCCCAACACGCCCGCTAAACAGCCCCCCGCCTTCCATGCGGAATTGCATCCAATATTCATTTTTGAGCCGAAATAAGCGACCAGCAAAAACACCCGCGCCCCAGATCCCGACTTCGAGACCTGAGGCACAGTCCTTCAAAACAAATTGTAAAAAGCGGTCGCTCTCCGCGGCCTCAGTTCTTCGGAATCACAACGAACGGCCCACTTATCTTTTGTCCGTCCCCACCCTCAAACGCCGCCTGCCCAAGCGAAGGAATCCCAATCTCCCACTTCGGCCCTTCCAACTCCGGCATCGGTTTCGCCCGGAACAGCTTCTTGCACTGGTGCGCCGTCCACCGCGCCCATCGCTTCGACTTCTTCCGCCGCGCGCTGTCTGTCGAAATCCCCGTCCCCGCATACATCTGCCGGTAGAGCTTCGACAAAAACATGAACGCAATCCTCGCCCTCAGCGTTGGCGTGCAGGCCGACCGCTCCCAGATCGAGCTCCAGTTATAGAACCGGTCCCATACCTTCTGCGTCCGCTCTCTAATCTCGTTCGAACTCATCGTCGGATGCGGCGTAAACATCTTCGGCCGTACTTCCGTCGGAATCAGCCAGTAGCGCGTAAGCGGTATATCGCCCACCATGGTCGGATTCGCCGATTGCTCTTTCTCCCAGCGCCCGAAATCGACAGTACCCGGAAACGGCGTCATCATCACAAATTGCGCAAACGTCACGCCCGCCTTCAGCGCCATCTCCACCGTCGCATCGAAGGTCGCCGCTCGATCCGTCGGCAACCCAAAGATGAACGACCCAAGCACATGCACTCCGTGCGCCTTGAATGTCTGCAACTGCTTCGCCAGCGCCTCGCCGGAATAATTCCAATCCTTGTAAACCGCCTTCAATCCCTCTGGCGTCACGGCTTCCACGCCCACCAGCGCGCCCTTGATGTTGGCCTTCTTCATCGCGTCCAGAAAAACGCCGTCCTCGCCCGCCTCCATCGTCATCTGCGTGTAGAACACCATGTCCCTGGGCAGCTTGGCCAGCTCTTCCATCAGCGCGAAACGCTCGTTGCGAATCGCCGTCAGCTCTTCCACCTTCGCCGTATTCCCCTGCTCGCGCGCCAGCCGCAAATCCGTAAACGTCACTGGATAAAAGTTGTCGTCCGCCAGCGCAATAAACCGGAACCCCAGCCGCCGAAGCGCGATAATCTCATCCACCACGCTTTGAAACTTCCTCTGCCGCGGCTTCTGTCCGTCAGTCCGCCAAACTGAACAAAACGAACAGTGCTTCGGGCAGCCGCGAATCGTCTGCACCGACGCCCACATATACTTCTCCGGATCCATCAGGTCCCAGCGCGCCTCCAGAAACTCGCCGCCTTCAATGCGTCCACCGGTATAGATTCTCTCCGGCTTGCCCGCCAGGCAATCGGTCACAACTTTGCCCCAGGCAATATCGCCGTCGCCGGTCACCACCGCGTGCGCTTCTCCGCGCTCAAACGCTTCTTCGGGAAAAAGTGTCGCGTGAATACCGCCATACACTACCCACGCCCCGCGCTCACGCGCCATCCGGCCCACCGCATAGCCGCGCAGCGCATTGCCCGTGTGCACGCTTATGCCCACAATATCGCCCGGATTTATCGACTCCGGCACAATCTGTTCAAGGGACTCGTCCACCAGAATCGGATCGCCCGCTATCTGCGGCGTCGCCGCGGCCAGCACAAATAACCATCGCGGTGTAATCACCGCCGTGCCAAAAGAATTGTCGCTTGGATTCACAAGATGGACGCTCAACAGGTCCAACCTTTCCTCGAGCCGGTGCGGTTGGCTTCACAGCAATTTCAGGGTTGCCGTAACGCGGAGGTGAACTGAAGCGGTCGTCTGATTCAAGGATGGCCGCGCTGAACTTCAACTATGGCAATTTGTTCCTGAAATCGTGCGTGCAAGCGTTTCAATGTCCGGGCAAATTAATTGGGAAGACCCTTCACCGCACTCGTCGCCGGTAACGAATCTTCCCCAGTGGATCAGTTTCCCCTGGACAGTTCTCCTAATCGTACAGGTTCCCAGCCAAATCCAATGTTCAAAATTGACCAGAATCGCAATTAATTAGACTTATCAGTCCCAGGAAAGCTCCCTTAGTCCCATAGTCCCTAAGTCCCTAAGTCCCTGGCCCCCGCCTTATCCACCGGAATCGCCACCTGCTCCACAATCTCCAGCCCAAACCCCTCCAGAGCCGGGATGTGCATTGGCGTATTCGATAGCAACCGGATCCGATGAATCCCCAGATCCGACAGAATCTGGCCGCCCAGTCCAATCGCCCGCAATATCCGTCCGCTCCGCGCCTGCGATCCCTCCCGCGCCCTAAGCTCCTGGTGCATCACCAGCCGCCCGAAATGAGACGCCTGCTCCTCCGCAGGCACCGCCGCTCCCTCCGGACCAAAGGCTGCCACCGGATTGCGGTCAATCTCAAATCCCCGCGAAGTGTTGTGCAGGTAAAGCACCACCCCGCACCCTTCCTCCGCGATCATCCGCATCGACTGGTCAAGCGTCTCCCGGCACCGGCAATCGGCCGCAAACACATCGCCCGCTGTGCACCGCGTGTGCACCCGCACCAGCACCGCATGTTCGCAGGGCGGCCGCAGTGCAGCCTGCACCGGCAAATTCCCTTCCATCACGGCGCCGCCCACCGCCGGCCCAGCGTTGAACGCCGCGCACTCCTTGCACAGATCCCCGCGTACCAGCGCGATGTGGCTCTCCCCGCCATTCACTTCGCTCTCATAAGCGATCATGCGGAACTCGCCATATTTCGTCTGAATCCGGCTCTCGCCCGCCCGCACTATATATCTCTCGTTGCGCAGCCGGTAGCGAATCAGCTCCGCCACCGTAAGGATCAACAGTCCATGTTCCTGGCAAAACGGAATCAAGTCCGGAATGCGCGCCATCTCTCCGTCGTCGCGCATGATCTCGCAAATCACGCCCGACGGATTCAGCCCCGCCAGCCGCGCCAGATCGACTGAAGCCTCCGTCTGCCCCGCCCGCACCAGCACTCCGCCCCGCCGCGCCCGCAGCGGAAACACATGCCCCGGTCGCGCCAGGTCGCTGAAAGTCGTCTTGGAATCGATCGCTGTCCGAATCGTATGCGCCCGATCCGCTGCCGAGATCCCCGTCGTCACGCCTTCGCGCGCCTCAATGGTCTCCGTAAAGGCAGTCCCGAATCTTGACGAGTTCTGCTGCGTCATCGGAAACAGCCGCAGATGGTCGGCGCGCTCCTCGGTCAGCGCCAGGCAGATCAGCCCCCGCCCAAACTTGGCCATAAAGTTGATGGCCTCCGGCGTCACATGTTCCGCCGCCAGCGTTAAATCGCCCTCGTTCTCCCTGTCCTCGTCGTCGACCACCACAACCATCCGCCCCGCGCGTATCTCCGCCTCCGCACCCGGAACGTCAGTAAATGGAGCCTCGAAGCTGCGTGGTGAGTTAGGCATGGCGACTCCCCTATTCTCGCCGATGGCAGCATCAATCCGCAAAGGGGTCGGGCCGGTGGATTCGGCGCGCTTTCCGGTTTCTTCTTTGATACTCGCTGTGCGCAACCGAGATTCAACCCAAGCAATGGAAATGGTTAAGCCTGTGCGCCCTGAGTGCCTGCTTCAAAAGGTCGAACTGGCCATTGCAAGTCGGAAGAATCACACCGGTTTGGGGCGTTTCGCTTTGGACACCTTCTCCCAGCCTCCAAGCTCAAGAGCCATGAACATGCATCCCTCTCTTAAATCATCGGCAGTCTTGCGATTTGCCAATGCGCGAGCCACTACCATCCCTCCGATGCATAAAGCGGCAATTGCCTGCGCTCTAGCTCTTCGATGACGCCGATCGGCAATCGCACTTCGCTCCAAAACGCCCACCATGGCGCCGAATACAGTTTCAAAAGCGGCTTTGGCACTTTCGCCGCATCGAGAAACGTCGGTTGGCAATGCGACCATCGGACAAGAGTTCTCTACGTCCTCGAAATGCTGACGAGAAAGATAGGCCCGGACTACCTGTGGCCCTACATCCTTTGCCCCCAGGTCCACTTCAACGCCTTCCCAGCAGCTCTTCCATTCAGGATCCGTGAAGAAGCAACCTAAGACCTCCGCGTATAGATCGCTCTTGCTCTTGAAGTAGCTATAGAACCCTCCGCGCGTCAGTTCGGCACCGGACATGATTTGATCGAGAGTGACACTCTCGAAACCGTGCAAGTTGAAAAGTTTCCGCGCGCTCTGAACAATCCTTCCTCTAACTTCGGCTCTGTGACCGGCGGGGTATGGCACTGAAACCTCCTATGTCCATCACCTCGAAGTATTCGTGCCGAAGTTTTCACTCGTCAAGTTGAAAATATGTTCTTGAACATATTTTATCCGTGTGTTCCGATGCACTAAGAACTAAATCGAAGGCAGGAGAAGTTCATGGTGAAGATTGGGAATTTGTCCGTGTCGAGTGTATCTACGCGCCGACAGGTAGTCGCTCGAATTGCAGTGGCTTTAAGCGGATTGCTCGCAAGCCCCAGAACCTTCGGGGAGCCCCCGCATCAGGACATGAAAGAAATCCCGAGCGCTGCGGCAGACCAGAAACGGACTTCGCTTCACCTGGAAACTGACCTTAAAGCCGCCTCAGAGCAAATCTACGAAGCGCTTCTCGATGCAAAGAAATTCGCTGCGTTTTCTGGCGCGCCTGCCACAATAGATCCCAATCCCGGGGGCTCATTTTCCATGTTTGGTGGGCTCATTGTTGGGCGAAATGTCGAGACCGTTCCGAGTCAGAGAATCGTGCAGGCCTGGCGCCCCACGCACTGGGAGCCAGGTATCTACTCAATTGTCAAATTTGAACTGAAACCAAATGGAGCTTCCACGACTGTCGTCCTTGACCACACTGCCTTCCCGGAAGGCGAGTTCGATCACCTGGAATTCGGATGGCATAACCACTACTTCGAACCTCTCAAGAAATATTTCGCCTAACATCATAATTGGTTCTTTGAGCTGCCGCCGAATACCATGAACACTCCGACACCCGGAACCCCGAGAAAGAGGTGCAAATGATTTCAGGCGCCCACGTTGTTGTTTACAGCGAGGATGCCGATGCGGAACGCGCCTTTCTACGCGATACACTCGGACTAAAGTTTGTAGATGCGGGTCATGGCTGGCTTATCTTCGACCTCCCTCCCGCAGAGATCGCCGTACACCCCTCGGACGAGATCGGCAAACAGGAGCTCTATTTCATGTGCGACGACCTCCAGGTTGAGATGGATTCCCTCGCGCAAAGAGGAGCCCATTGCTCCAAGGTTCGAGTGGCACGATGGGGGTCGATTACAAAGATCCCGCTTCCCAGCGGAGGTGAGGTAGGGCTCTATCAGCCAAAACACCCCACGGCATTAGGGTTGAAATGACGTACCCTTCAATTTAAGGCGTCGCAGAAGACCGCCCCTTTGGAGGATTCATGAAAGCTTCTTTGCCACTCATGCTGGCTATCTCGTCGATATTTGCAATCTCATCGTCGGCTCAGACAGCCTCGGACTGGCGGGATCTTGCCAACCACTTGACCGGAGACTGGAACCTGACAGGTCAAGTGATGGGGCGGGAAGCGCACCACAGGGTGCATGCAGAATGGATACTGAATCGCCAGTTTCTCCGAATCGAAGAAGACACCGCACAAGACGCTCCGCAATCGGAGCGACGGTATAACGCAGTGTGGTTTCTTGGCTACGACTCAGTCAGCGAACGATACGTCTTGCATTTACTTGATGGACTTGGAGCGCGCTATTCTGAAACGCTCGGATATGGGATCTGCACTGGAAATCAACTTCAGTTCGTTTTCGAATACCCTGATGGGCCGTTTCACACAACCTTCCGATGGAATCCTGAGAGCAAGCAGTGGAAATGGCTATTGGAACAGAAAGGCAATGACGGGAAATGGGAGTCGTTCGCTAATCTCGACCTCATTAGCCCCAGAGGCCCCTAGCAGTCTGGGCAAGCAATCAAGAATCAAAGCATCTAACTAAGGGTGGTGGGTGTCCGGTGCCTCCGGCCATGAAAACTCATGCGGCGCCAGTCTTGTCCCGCTCAGCCGGGAAACAAACCGCACTTCCGCTGCCAACCTCCACCCACGCTAGCAATCGGCAAAAAACGCCGTGAAATGTAACAACCGCCCTCCTGGGTTGCGGAGGGCGGCCGCTCAGTCAGTCTCGCAATTTATGTCAGACAGCTTCCGCCGGTTTCGCGCTGAAGATAGCCAGCCCAAGGCAGATTCCAATCAGCACCTCGGTCACCACCGGGGCCTGGAAAAAATACAGATACGAATTCACTGCGGCCACAAAATACGCAATCATGAATGTCGCCAGGATTGGGCGCAGCCGGTGCGCCTCCGTCTTTGCCAGCGATCCAAGCTGCCAGAACACGATGCCTTCCGCCGTGAGGAACAAGCTGATGGCCAGACCGAGCCCCCTGTAAAAGCCCGCGTACGTTTTGGTCAGGCCCATCACCAAGAAATGGTTCGATTGCATTGCCGCGAAGGCCACCTCGGCGGCGCCCGGCGATGGCTTGCCGAAGACACCCCCAAATGTGTGCAGAACTGCGTGAACCAGCGTCAGCACCGACGCAATGCGAAGTAGAACTGTCGGTTTCATTTAGATTCCTCCTTAGCCGTCCCATGCGTGGCGGCAATCGATTTGGCAAATGCAGCCAATGTAGCTGTCCATGCGTCCGGGCTATCCATTGCGGCGCGAAGCTGCTCATATCCCTCGCCGTGACGCTCAAATCCCCGATGCTCCAACTCCACCAGCGTCGCAGCCCCTTCACTCTGGAAGCGGATTTCCACTTCGCTCGCCTTCGCCAGATCGGGATTAAACTTCCAGTCCGGGCCCAGATGCCACGAGAGTGTCACCTTATGCGGAGGATCCCAGGCCAGCACAGTTCCCCAGTCGCACTGAGTCCCCTTCGCGTCGCACTCGTACCATCGCCCTCCTTTGCGCGGCTCAACAAAAATCGCTTTGAAGGGCTCAACGCCTATGTGATGGTGCGCCGGCCACCACGTCTCCATCTGTTCCACAAAAACAGAAAATGCGCGCTCAATCGCAGCCTCCACGCGCACCTGCTTACGAACGACGCTTGCGTCTAGGGTCTCTGACATTTTTCTCTCCGCTTGGGTTTTGTTCCACTGCCTTTTGAAATGAACTCATCGCTGTCTCCCAAACCTGTTCGAAATGCGCGCGCAAACGCGCCACGCCTTCCGGATTCAGTTGGTAGAGCCGGCGCGTTCCTGCCCGGCTATCGCTAATCAGGCCTGCGTCCTTAAGCACACGCAAGTGCTGCGAAACTGCGGGACGGCTCACCGGAAGTGTCCGGGCCAGCTCGTTCACCGCCATCGGACCGTCTGAGAGCGTTTGAAAGATCGCCATGCGCGTCGAATCCGCCAGCGCATCAAGACCGGTTTGAAGGTAAGCGTCCACTTACCGTAAGCTACCACGAACCTATCCCGCCCTGTCAACAGCAAAAATCGCGGAGATCTCCCTCCACCATTCAGAGTTGTAGTCAACTGGCACAGGCTTCATTCCGAAGGGCCGCAATGCCTCGCTTGCCTGTCCTGCACAAGTGAGACAGGAGCGCCGATGCGCCCCTGTTTGCAAAAGACCCTCCCCCAACCTAGTACAGGGTTGGGAAGGTGTAACCGGCCCAACCCGTACCTCCCGCGTCGATCAACGTTTGCGGCCACGTCGAGTTATCGCCGAACAGGTCGAACAGGTGGCCGTTGGTATCGCTGGGATCGGCCACAACATACGACGGTATCGGAGTAGGCGGAGTTGGCTGCGACATGCTGTTCGCAAATTGCTGCTTGCGGTCATACCAGAAACCGCCGGCTGTGCCGTTGTTCCACTGCGCATCCGAGTACTGGCAGGTGCTGGTAGGCGCAAAGCGCGCGTGCGAGACTACCGTCGTGCTGGGTTCGTACTCGCCGTCGGTGCTGTTGTAAGTCAAAGCCTGGAATTGCGCATTCAGATGCGAAACTCCGCTTTGTCGCATGCAGTAAATTCGGTCGATCGTCCCGAGGGCCGCTCCCGATGTGAGCGCTCCTGTCACCTGCGAAACTGTCGGGTAGTCGATAGCCGCATCTCCATAGCCGTAAAACGCGCTTCCTGTCCCATCGCCCGGAAGAACAAGTTGGAAGGTGTTCAGCAGACCCGGCATCCCTACTCCGGTCGTTCCCTGCGCATTGATCTGCATCACCAACAGAAAACTGCCCGTGGTCAAAGGTGAGGTCGGATCGAAGCTCGCGCCAACCCGCGAGAAGCGATAGATGAACTTTGCGTTGCCTCCGGGTACGCTGGGATCGCCGGGATCCAGTTCGCCATTCCCATCCACTTGAGGCGCGGTTCCGCTCGGATAGAACGTGTCCCTGGCACTGATGTCCAGATGCGTTGCGCTTGTTCGCTGGTAGCGGGTGGTCCCAGCCACCAGGTTGGTTCCATCGTCAAAGCCGTACTGCGCCACGCCGGAATATGTGGTGGAGTCCGCTCCCGGTGTGTGTTTCAGCTTGAGGGTGCAGTTGATTGTCGTGCGGTTCATCTGCACCGAGAAAACCGAGCTGTAGAAATAGCTGCTTCCGTCGTAGCTCACCGTCACCGAGGTAAGCGTTACGCTCGAGCTGTTCAATACCTGGGCCAATGCGACTGTTGCGTCGTAGCTCGCACCGGCGTCCGTCGGAAAGCTCGTCCCGGCAAGGTTCTCGACTTCGGCCGCAAGCGCCAAACCGAATTGCGTCTTGCTGGCCGCTGAAGACAAAAGGTAATTCATTTCCATCGCTGCGCAGGCTTGTTTGCCCGACGAGTCCGTCTGCGACCAGATTCCAAGATCGCCTGGAGGAATCCGATCCGTAGCCTTGATTGCCGGATTCACATTCATTCCCGCATCCGGATGGTTGGAGTAATACATGCCCGGCCCAAAGCAGTTTTCAGTCGAATTGATCATCCCGCCCACATTCGTGCTGATTGCGGCCTGTCCCAGCGTGCCAAGCGTCGTGGCTGGCGCCGGGTCGCTTCCATCCAGCAGCGCCGCGATTTGTGCCGTCTGCGCCGCAAACTGGCTTTGGAAATTCCCCGTCGTGGTTCCCATGCTTTTCACCCGAGCAATCTCCAAGTCGCCCGGCCATCCCTTCACAGCTGCCGTCGTCGTCCCCGCAACCAGTTGCGTGGGCGAACTCAACGAAAGGCATCCAGGGAAACTCAACGTCCCCGTTTCCACACACCCCGCAACCACCTTAGCCAAACCGTGCCCGCTCAACGTCGCGGATTGATGCGAGCTCGCGGCGCTGTCCGTCACCGTGAGATTCCCGCCGCGCGCGCC
>Ga0182013_10009056_pt1 | contig 10552 bp, 8 predicted proteins | sample 612S2MmetaG_FD_120487 | JGI IMG/M metagenome (GOLD analysis project Ga0182013, IMG submission 120487) | Permafrost microbial communities from Stordalen Mire, Sweden - 612S2M metaG | ecosystem: Environmental > Terrestrial > Soil > Wetlands > Permafrost | place: Sweden: Stordalen | collected...
CCAGACGTCCTCGCAAATGCTGATGCCCAGGCGCCAGCCTCCCAGGTCCAGAATCTGCGGCTGCGCGGCCGGTTCGAAGTAGCGGTCCTCGTCGAACACGTCGTAGGTGGGCAGGAGCATTTTGTGGAACGCCGGACCCACCGCGCCATCGCGCAGGAGCACGGCGCTATTGAACAGCGGGCGGCCCATGGGAGCGGGATTGATGGTGGCCACGCCCACCAGCAGGGGCGATCCGCCGCGCAGTTCCGCCGCCATCGAGGCCAGTTTCTCGCCGGCGCGCCGCACGAAGCCCTCGCTCATCAGCAGGTCGCGCGGGAGGTAGCCCATCAGCGCCAGTTCGGAGGTCACGATGAGATCGGGGCAGAGCGCCTGGGCCTCGCGCGCGGCATGCAGGATCAGGTCGGCGTTGCCGTCGAGATCCCCTGCGGTGGGGTTGATCTGCAGTAAGGCTAGGCGCAAGCTCCAGTTTACCATCGGGTGCGCGGCGCAAAAGTGAGAAGAGGGGATTGATCAGGCGATCCGATCCTCCTCCCAGTAAGTGCTCGAACCTCCCCGTCGATTCGGGTGCAACGCAGGGCGATGACCCCTTTGCGCGAAATTCCGGATAGCGCATCCGGTCGAATGGCGATGGACGTGGAAGTACAGGCGGTACGGCCTAACTGCCGCTTTTAGGATCGAACACTCCAGCCGTTCGATGTGAGCCGGATCTTAACAAAAGTGACAAGATCCGGGCGTTTCAGGATGCCTTCGTTTGCGGGTCAAATTTGGATATCGACGCCGATCGACGGACCCACACAGCCCGTGCTATGAGGATCGGGAAGCCGAGTAAAGACAGGACCACGGTGCCCGGTTCAGGGATGGTGGAAGTGCTCAGGATATCCAGATCCTGCTCGTAGAGTTCCGTGCTCAACGTGCTGTCATACATCTGAAACGAGAATTCGTCCGGAATCCCGCCTGCGTAAACGCCGTCCAGCGCAACTGTGAAGGAAAACTGCGTCCCGGCCACGAACTGCTGCGCGTATTGACTGTAGCTGTTTCCGGGTGTGACGGCCAGTTGCAGCGTGCCGGCGTTCTGGAAGGCGCCGGCCGGGTCGGAACCGTTCGGCCCGACCGTGAAGCTCCCGAACGTATCCGACAGGTTCAGAGCCACGGCACTGCCGCCGCCGAGATCGATGCCGGTAACGAGGGCCGTGCTGTCGCTGGCGTCTCCGCCGGTGAGTTCAAACGCGGCATAGTACGTCGTGCCACCATTCAGGCTACTTCCATCCAAGAACGTGGTCCCGTTGTTCACAATGATCGTGAGCGTCGTCGCGGCATGGGCGAGCGACATCGCCCCTGCGAGGAGAAGCGCGAGCCGGATCATATCTGGTTTCCCCCTGCCGCAACCCGTGGGGTGAAGGTGATGGACTGCACGGGTTGAGAATTGGTGAACGTAAGCGTTACGCTGGCGGTTTGGCCGGCGCCTATGCTGCTGCCGGCCGATACATACGGCGAACCGGCAGGAGCGAAACAGTTAGTAGCGCCTTGCGAGTTCACGAGCGCGGCGTTGGAGCTAAGACTCTCGATGACCAGGTTGATGGGCCCGCTGATGGTGGCCGAGCCGGGATTGTATAGCGTGACCGTTTCGGTCCACTGGCCGGTGGCGAGATTCCTCTTGAGGCCGCTCAGGGTCACGGCAACCTGTGAGGTGACGTCATTGGCACAGGTGGGTCCCGCGACGGTGAGACTGTAATTTGCCGTGGCCGCACAACTGGAGTCGGAGGGGGTCGCGATTACCGTGAACGGATAGGTGCCCCCAGCGGTGGGAGTTCCCGACAGAGTGCCGCTCGCAAAGGCCAGGCCGGGAGGAAGCGCGCCGGTCGTGGAATAGGTAAATGTCTCGCCTGCTTGTGTCGCGGTAAAGCTTTGGGTGTAGGACGAACCGAGCAGGGCGCCGGACAGGCTGGGCGGTTGCAGGGACGCCGAACATTGCATGGCCTCGAGGATGGGCATGTGGCCGAAAGCCACCACCGTGCCGTTTACCGACGCGATCAGCTCCGGCCAATCCACGAACGTGCCGGAGCCTACGGGTAGCCTCACGTCGGCGTAGATGTTTCCATTTTGGTATTGCAGGTTCGTTAAGCCTACACCGTTATTGTCAGTAGGCGCACAGTCCGTGGCAGGGCAAGTAAGGCTATAACGAGAGGCAAGGGTAACTGGAAGTTGAGCCGGAGGCGGGTTCAGCAGGGTAGCTAAAAGCTGGTGCGGGTAGGTGCCGCCGAAAGAAAGTATCGGGATGGCCGGAACCATCGTCGCGGGGCAGAATAATGCCGATGGCGTGGGTACTCCGGTAGGAGGGCCGGGTGGCAATGAGGCTGTGTCCCACGTCGTCGCTTCACCCGCGCTCAGAACCCAAGAGAGGCTTTGGCTGGTGAAGTAGCTGGTAATGCCGGAACTTCCGCCCAGGTCGTCGCTGTTGCCAAGTTGGACGGAAACGGCGTCCTTGTGGTAGCCGGGAAAGAAGATGGTGGGTTGCCCCGAATATATTATCGGGCCGGGAGTGAAGTAGTTCATGGGAGGGCTTCGGGGAATGGTGAGTGCGGACGGGTAGCTGCTGTAATAAGAGAAAATACCCCAAGGAGCCGGTTGGGCCAGAGTCGCCAAGGGTGTACCGCCAAGATTCTGAGCCGCTTCAATGCACTCGAAAACGGGAAGGAGTACCGGCGGCGGTGGTGGCGTTATGGGCCCCTGTGCAGACGCAATTGAAGGAGCTGCGAGGGCGTAGCACAAGAGAGGGAGGGCCGGGATTCCGAGGGGGAGTCTAATCGGCCGGCTGCATCGGTCGGCGAACCTGCTTGACAACCGGGACTTCATAAGCATGGGCCTGAGGATATCACAGTCCTGAAGATATCGGAGATCAAGGCAGAATTTTACGAACTTCCCGCCGCAGGCGGGCATGGTCAAGAGGTTTGTGCAGACGGCAGTTTTGCCCTTGGGCCATGGTCTAGCCGGTCGCCAGACGGCAGAACCTGAAGAGGGCCGACTAGCTCGGCAAGACCAACGCAGCGATTTCCAAAGAACCGGTCCACCGCCTCTCGTCACCGATCCTGCCGCCACTCGGATCGCGTTGACTGCGATTTCCGGCCAATATTTCCTTTTCTCCCAGCGCCGCATCCCGCCACCCCCTTGGATCCCTCGTGGCCCCGTGTTCATGCCGGAAGCGGAAGGACGCCTGACTCTCATGTCGTTCTTCTGAAAACGCGCTTAGACCTGTGCTTCGCCGGGCCACGCCGGCACACCGTCGAGGAATTAGCGAGCCTCGGAACAATCCGCCGGCGAATTACCAAACGAAGCCATTTACCATCGGGTGCGCGACATGGAAAGGGCAGGTAGGCCTGCTGCTACAGCAAGCGGCCCGTACCGAGACTTGGGCCGCGCATCGCCCGTGCGCGCTCGGAGCGCTGAGCCCGAAGGCCGATCGCGGGGTGCTAGGGTTGTCGCCGGGGCGCGCGCCGGGGCGATGGCCCCCAAGTCTGAAATAGCAGTACACTCAGACCTTGGCGTTTTTGTTGGAGATTTGTCGCGTCGCCCCCTTCGTGCCGCACACCCTCACCCCATCGGGTAACCCGATGGGGGGAAGTGGCGTGAGATAGGCTCGTGGGGCGGCCAGGGCAGTCACTCCCCCATTGCCCCCGCGTGCTGACGCGCGCGGCTCCGTAACGCCTGCGAAATCAATGCGACCGTTTCCGAGCAGCGACCGTAAGGGACCGTTAGCCGGTAACGGATTCTCCCCAGATCGGATGGGCACCCTAGATACCATCGGGCGCCGGGCTTTTTCTGGCGGGGTCTGCTAAACTGTTTAGATTCATGAAGCTGTCGATCCTGATGCCGGTTTACAACGAACGCACCGTGGTGGAGCGGTGTATTTCGCTGGTGCTGACGGCCCGTTTGCCCGAGAGCATGGATCGCGAGCTGGTGATTGTGGACGATTGCTCCACCGACGGCACCTTCGCCATTCTGCAGCGCCTGGCCGCCGGTTTTCCGCAAATCCGCCTGTACAAGCACGAGCGCAACGCCGGTAAAGGCGCGGCCGTAAGGACCGCTATCGAGAAGGCCACCGGGGATTTCTCGCTGATTCAGGATGCCGATCTGGAGTACGACCCGTGCGAGTATTCGCGCCTGCTGCGCCCCCTGCTGGACGGGCATGCCGACGCGGTCTTCGGGTCGCGGTACATGGCCGGCGAGCAGACGCGAATCCTGCCGTTCTGGCACTCCATGATCAACAAGGGACTGACGCTGGTCTCCAATATGTTCTGCAATTTGAATCTCACGGACATGGAGACGTGCTACAAAGTTTTCCGCACGGACCTGCTGAAGAGCATCCCGGTGCGCTCCGACCGTTTCGGATTCGAGCCCGAAATCGTGATGAAGAGCGCCAAGCGGAAATTCCGCATCTATGAAGTGCCCATCAGCTATCACGGCCGCACCTATGAAGAGGGCAAGAAGATTGGATGGAAGGACGGCCTGAAGGCGCTGGGCGTGATTCTGAAGTTTTGGGTGATTGACGACCTCTATGCGGCGCCCTACGGCCGCGGGGTTCTCAACAACCTCACCGGCACGCCGCAATACCTGAGCTGGCTGGCGCGCAAATTGCGGCCCCACGTGGGCGATTCGGTGCTGGAAGTGGGCGCGGGAATCGGCAATATCGCCGGCCGCCTGATGGCGCGGCGGGTTCTCTACGTGGCGGCCGAGAAGGACGCCCTGCACCTGCACGCCCTGAACAACCGCTTCCTGCGGACCCCCAACGTGACGGTGCAGCGCATCGATCCCGATGTGCCCGAGGACCTGGCGGGCCTGGAGGCCTGTTTCGACACGGTGCTCTGTCTCAACGTGCTGGAGTATCTGGACGACCCGGAGCGCGTGGTGAACTCCCTGCGCGGCACTCTGAAAGCCGGCGGCAACCTGATTGTACTGGTGCCGCGCGGTCCGGCTCTGTTTGGAAGCCTCGACCGCAGCCTGGGCCACAAGCGCCGTTACAGCCCGGCGGACATGCGGCGCCTGCTGGAATCGCAGGGCTTCGCGGTGGAGCAGGTTTACGATTTCAACCGGGCCGGCGGGCCGCCGTGGTGGGCCTACGGCAAGCTGTTCGGCGCGCGCAACATCAACAAACCGGTGCTGAAGATTTTCGACAAGACGGTGTGGCTCTGGCGCCGGATGGATTGGCTGCTACCCTGGCCGGGACTTTCTCTGATCGCGGTGGGGCGCAAGAGCGGGGGCGGCGCTATGCCGGTCCGGAGCGAGGTTTCGGCGCAGGCCTCGTCTTCTCATGCAGTCTGACAATCTGGCGGCGCGGTTCGGCGGTCTGCTGGCGGGCTTCGCCAGCCGGCGGATCCTGGTAGTAGGCGACCTGATGCTCGACGAATTCATCTGGGGCAAAGTCTCGCGCATCTCGCCGGAAGCGCCGGTTCCGATCGTCAACGTGACTGGCGAGTCGTACTATCCCGGCGGCGCCGCCAACGTAGCGCGCAATCTGAAGGAGTTCACCGCCAGCGTGGCGCTGATGGGGCTGGCCGGGACGGACGCCTCGGGCGACCGCCTGCTCGGACTGCTGGACGCTGCCGGCATCGATACCCGATGCGTGCAGCGCGATCCGGCATTGTACACCACTACCAAGACGCGGGTGATCGCGCGCAATCAGCAGGTGGTGCGCGTGGACCGCGAGCGGAAGCCGGCGATGACGGGTCCGCAGACCGCGCGCGCCATCGAACAACTGGACGGCATGGTGGCGGGAGTGGACGCCATCGTGGTGGCGGACTACGGGAAGGGCTTCGTGACCCAGCCATTGGCCGACCATCTTTGCCGATGTGCGCGGGAGCAGGGCAAGATCCTGACGGTAGATCCCCACCCGCACACCTCGCTGGCATGGGCCGGGGTGACGGCGGTCAAGCCCAATCGGTTGGAGGCGTTCATCGCCGCGGGGCTGCCTCCTTCCGAGCCGGTGACGCCGGTGCTCGCCGATGAGGCGCTGCTCGAGGTGGGCCGGCGGCTGCGCCAGCGCTGGCAGGCGCAAAATCTCCTGATCACGCTGGGCGAGCACGGGATGCTGCTGTTCGCGGGGGACGCGCCGGCCAGCCACACTCCCACGCGGGCGAAGGACGTTTTCGATGTCTCGGGCGCCGGCGATACGGCCATCGCCGTTCTGACGTTGGGACTGGCGGCGGGCGCCACTCCCGCCGAGGCTGCCGAGTTGGCCAATCGAGCCAGCGGGATTGCCGTGGGCAAGCTGGGGACGGCCACGGTGACGTTCGATGAATTGCAGGCGAGTTTCCGGTAACGATGAGCGCCCGGGCGGTGTTTTTCGATCGCGATGGCACGCTGATGGAAGAAGTCCACTACTGCGGCGATGCCGGCAAAGTTCGGGTTTATGCGGGTGTTTCGGAAGGGCTTCGGAAGTTGAAGGATGCCGGTTTCCGAATTTTCATTGTCAGCAATCAGAGCGGCATCGGGCGCGGGCTGATCGGCGAGGCGCAATATCGCGCTGTGCAAGCGGAGCTGATTTCGCAGCTTGGGGAAGGCTTGATCGACGGATCGTATTTCTGTCCGGACGCGCCCGGGACGGCGTCCACGCGGCGCAAACCGGAACCGGGGATGCTGCTGGAGGCCGCGGCGGAGCACGGTGTGGACCTTGCGGCGTCCTACATGATTGGCGATAAGGCCGCCGACGTGGAGTGCGGACGGCGCGCGGGCGCGAGGACGATTCTGGTGCTGACGGGTTACGGCGCGGAGCAGGACTGCGCTCCGGATTATCGTGTGCGGGACGTGGTGGAGGCGATGGAGACGGTGCTGGGGCACGGGCGCGGGTAACTGGTGGGGCGGACTTCAATAAGCGGTGGCTTTCGCAGGTCATGGCGATCGACCGGGTCACGAGAACCCGTTGTCTCTACGTGGGTCTCATTTGAGATACACTAAACGAGGAGCCTGGTATGCGAAAGCAAGCTGTAAAAACCCGGATGATTCACGCCCGCATCGAACCCAAGTTGCAGGAGTCTGCGGCGCGCGTCTTTTCCAGGATCGGCATCTCGACAACGGAAGCAATCCGGCTCTTCTTGAAACAAGTCGAACTGCATAAGGGACTGCCTTTCCCCATTACGATTCCCAACGCGCAAACGGTCGCCGCGATGATGGAGGCCAACGATCCTGCGGCTTTGAAACGGTATCGTTCTTTCCGTGAGTTGCGCGCAAAGCTCTAATGGCACTCATCCTGCTCACCACGACCGCGTTTGAGAAGGATGTGCGGCGGGTTGAGAAGCAGGGCAAAGACCTGGATAAGCTGGAGGAGGTCGTGAATCTCCTTCAGATACAGCAACCTTTGCCGTCCCGCTGCCGGCCGCATACGTTGCGCGGAATCTGGGCGGGGCATTGGGACTGCCACATCAAGCCCGACTGGCTCCTGCTCTACAGAGTGACGGCGGCCGAGTTGATCCTGGTGCGCACCGGGAGCCACGCTGAGTTGTTCGAGTGATCGGTCGCCGCGGTTGTCTTAAGGCAATCACCAACTCCGGCTGCTGAATGATAGCCGAGTTCTACAGCCGCCCGTTGCTCGCCGACGCCGCGCTCGACCTTCAGAACTCCTGATGTCGTGGAATTTGCAGTGAGCCCGCAGGTGGGGCAGGCGGTGCTCGCCTTCGCTCGATCCTATTCGAGCAGCGGGCCCAAATTCAGCGCGGGCGGGCAGGCGGCACCGCCTGCCCCACCTGCCAAGCTCTCGCCATCGAAAAGAATGGCTCAACCCATTTTCCCCGCCAGGCAGAAATTGCAGGGCGACATCAGGAGTTCTGGCCTTGGATCTCAGTTTCGCAGATTGCACGTGCGCCTCTACTTGGATATGGGACGGAGTTTGACCGGTCGCTATTATGCAGAAGCAGGCCAGGGCGACAAGCGAAATCGCCGTTCCGGATCAGGAAGTACACTGCGGCGATAGGTCGACTCGGGAACACGGTACGCTCCATGTGGATTGATGTCGTGAGCTTACTGGCGCGCGCGGCTCGGAAAGGCGTTTCAGTGTCTGAAAGTGTTTACCGAGCCCGTCCCAGAGGGCATCCCGCGAGGGAGCGGTCGTTCAGAGACGTGCTTCCCGAAGGCGCTTGAGCACCCCGCCCGAGGGCGGAGAACTGCGACGAGCCCCCCCAAGAGGTAAATTGGAAGTGTTGTGAATATCGAACAGGCTCTTGCGGTCATCGGAATATTGGCGTCGCTGGGGCGCGGGCCACTGGCGGCCCAGGGACGGCGATTCACTCTGAGCGGGACGGTGGTGGATGGCGTCGGCAGCCAGCCGATGCCCGGCGTGGAAGTGAGCCTGCAAACCGAAAAGTGGAAAGCCGTCAGCGACTCGGCGGTCTCCGATGCACAGGGACGGTTCGCTTTCACCGGCCTGCCTGCCGGCGAGTATATCCTCTCAGCCGAGGTCAGCGGCTTCGGAACGGTGCGCTATGGCGAAGCACCCGACCCGGGATGGGTCGGCGCCGTACGGGTGGCCGCGGATAAGTCACTCGTGTTCCGCATCGTGCCGCGGGGCGGCATTGAAGGCGTGGTCCGCGACGAATTCGGCGACCCGATGATGGGAGCAAACGTCTCGATCCTCCGGCCGCTGTGGCGCGAGGGCCGGACGGACATGCGCAATGTGGGGCAGAAATCCACCGACGACCGGGGCCGCTACCGGTTTGGCAACCTGGCTCCCGGAACTTATGTCGTCTGCGCGTCCGGCAACCAGAACACCATTGCGCCCATCCCGGGGCCGGTGGACTTTACGGCGCGCGTGGACAATCGCATCTACTCGCGCACCTGCAATCGCCAGTTTCAACTTGCCCCCGGCCAGCACGCGCAGGTGGACCTCAGCCCGCTGGCCGCGGCCAGTGCGACGGTGCGAGGGCGTGTGCGAAACGCGACCCCGCAGACGGGATTGTCGGTCTTTCTGGTATCCGACGACCCTGGCCTGAACCAGAATTTTGGCGGCTCTGTGGACCTGGCGCAGGGAACCTTCGCGATCCGCCGGGTTCCGCCGGGACACTACCGGCTGCACGCGCAGGTTCACATGTATGGGCCGTCCGCGGACGGGCCGGCGAAACAGTTGAGCGCGGAACTCCCGGTGGACGTGGGCGGCTCGGATGTGGACGGCCTCGATGTGGTGGTCGATTCGGGAGGCGTGGTGGATGTGGTGTTCCATGGATTAGCGGAGAATCGCATCGATCCCACGAGCGTGAGCGCGAGTTTGCGGAGCACCGATGCCAGCGCCATTTCTTTCGGAGCGATAAAACACGAAAATGGCGAAGCCCACTTCGAGGGAGTTCCACCTCGAAGCTACCGGCTGAACACGTCGACCGAGGCCGGAAGCTGCGTGGAATCGGTCAAACTGGGCGACCGCGAGGTGCGCGGCGCGACGTTCGATGTAGCCGCGGGCGCGGCTTTGCACCTCGATGTCATGGTGTCAAAGAATTGTGGGTCGATCGAGATGCGAGCGGTCCGCGATGGCGAGGCGGTTCCGGGCGCCAAGGTGGTGCTGCTAGTCAGCGGCACGGCGAAGGATCCGGGCCAGACGATAGAGGATTTCGCCAACGATGAGGGTGCGTTTTCATTCGCCGGGCTGAGTCCCGGACGATACCTTCTGTGGGCTTGGCCGGTGGAGGGAAAAGACGCCATGACGGGCCCTGCGAGCCTGGCTGCGGCGGAGCAACAGGCGACCGTGATAGAAGTGAAGGCCGGCGATGCGGTACACGCGGATGTGCCGGTGCTCCGGAATGAGGCAAAAGGCCAATGACGGTTAGAAGATTTCTGCTCCTGGCTATTTTAAGCGGCTTGCTGGCCGCCGCGGCCGGCCGCGAACTTACGGGCCGGGTGGTGGACGCGAATACCGGGGAGCCGGTTGCCCGCGCGCGGTTGACGGTGCGCTTTTTCCAAGGCGGACCGGAGGCCCCGGAAGTGACCCTTTTGAGCGATATGGATGGCTCGTTCCGGATCACCAACCTGCCCCAAGGCGGATTCCAGGTGTCGTGCGAGAAGGCCGGGTATCTGCCCGCGAACCAAGGGATGCCGCCGGTCAATTCCGCGTTGGCCGTGACGATCAGGATGACCGCGCAAGCCGCTATCGAAGGTACCGTGGTGGACGACCGGGACACACCCGTGGAGAACACTTTCATTCAGCTCGTGCGCCAGGAAGTGGTGAATGGGCGGCGGCAGTTCCAGGTAAACAACGGAGGCGGCACGGATGAAACCGGCTATTTCCGCCTGTTTGGACTTCCCGCGGGGCGCTACTACATCTCGATTGCGGCGCGGCTGAGCGGACCGCGGGCAAAATCGATGGCCTACCCTCCGCTGTTCTATCCCAATGCTACGGAGATCGCGGCGGCGCAACCGGTGGATTTGAAGGCCGGCGACGAGCGGCAAATCAAGATACGGCTGCCGGAACCCGTGCCCGCGTGGGAAATCCGCGGCGTGGTGGCTACAGCCGGTACCAACGTGGGTTTGCAGTTAGTCCGCCAATCGGGCAACCAACCACCGATGCCGTCGAACACCGAGA
>Ga0182013_10009057_pt1 | contig 10552 bp, 7 predicted proteins | sample 612S2MmetaG_FD_120487 | JGI IMG/M metagenome (GOLD analysis project Ga0182013, IMG submission 120487) | Permafrost microbial communities from Stordalen Mire, Sweden - 612S2M metaG | ecosystem: Environmental > Terrestrial > Soil > Wetlands > Permafrost | place: Sweden: Stordalen | collected...
CTCCGGATACTGTGTATCTGCGAACCCGTGGACCGCTAGGTGCAAAACGCGAAACTGGTCGAGCGGCTCCTTCTTGAATGCAGTTTCCGTGGCGTCCTTGCCCAGCAAGATTACCGCTTCCGGTCCGACAATTTTACCGATTTCCTCGACCTCTTCCCGAGTTTGAGGAAGATCTTGAAGGCGCATCCCGGACAGGTCTGCCATGCCACGAAGAACCCGTCCGCGGACGGTGCCCGGAGCCGGAAGTCTCCTGCCCGCTCCGCCTTGATTCTCGTAGGCAACATCACCTACACCGAGAAACGGGCTCCTCGCGGTTTCGTTCTTCCTCGCTCGACGCAAAACATCAAGGATGGTTCCGGAAGGCACATAGCTTATGACGCGAGACTTCAAGAGATACTCGCCCTGGTCGTCGCGCAGTGCTTCAAATGGAAGCAGGTTTAACGTCCCGTCCGGCGCAACGATGAGTCTTGCTGCTGTCCTCGCTTCGGGGATCGGCTCCAAGAGGACTCGGAACAGACGTTTCGAGGTTTCTACGCCTGCGCCCTTTGCGCGTACCTCGTCGACAAATTGCTCCGCCAGTTTTTCGACTTCCTTGCGCCCGATGGGTAACGCTTGAACGTGTGCGCCCCGGCGCGTCACTGAAATACAGAAGGAAATGGGATCATCCAGCACGTACTCCAGGAGCACTTCATTTGGATGCAGGTCGTTCTCCACATTCGCCAACGCCGCTGGCTGCACAGGAAGTCGTCGGTTGGGAACGTCTTCTCTGGTCCACGCCAGACCCAGGCGTCGCTCGTATTCAACGAGGTTGTCCAGCAATTGTTCTCGTTCAAGTGCGCTGTTGGTCCGCATGAGTCGGGATTGGAGACCCGCAACATCGCCTTCCAGCGCGGCTGTCTGATCTGATTCTGTTGCGGGCAGCGCCTTTCTATCTTTAAGAGCCCATGCGAGAGTTCGTCCTCGAACGCGTTCGAGGACTGCGAACGCTCCGGGCGCGTCGCCTTTCTCGGTGAAAAGTTCAAAGTGTCGAAGGTAGGTCTCGCTCATCGCTGCGGCAACGGAACTGTTCCAATATGGCTCATCGACACTGATGAGCATTCCCTCTATCACGTCTTCCGCCTGTTCGTAGAGAGCGTTCGCTTCGGCAAAGTGTCCACGACGCCCCTTCAAATCAGCGAGCATCGTCAGGTTGCGAGGCACATAATAACGATCACCAACGCGCTGGCTCGCAGCCAGACCCTGAGTGGCACGCGCATCCGCTGTGGCAAGATCTCCGGCATCACGATAAATTTGCGCCAGTTCGAACATGGCGTCGGCTTCCATCCGGTAGAACTGAGCTTGGGTCGCGAATTGGCCGGCATCTTCCAAATATTTCACCGCTTGTTGTCGGTCACCCTTCTGTGCCGCCAGTTTTCCCAGAAGAATCAGTAATTGCGCCTCATGTCCGCGCTTCTCTTGTGATCGCGCTTTGGTGAGTGCATTCTCAAGTACCACCTTCGCCTCGTCGGTTCTGCCGAGCGAGACCAGGGCTTGAGCTTTTCCTTCATAACCCATGAACGGAAGTCCACAGTCAGGATCAGCCTCCGCTAGCTTGATGGCCCTTTCGAAAAATTTCAGCGCCTCCGCGTGGCGATTGACCTCTTCGAAGCCCCTGCCAAGCAATTCAAGAAAGCGTACTTGGCCACCGGTATCGCCGTTAGCCATGGTGGAAAGCAGTGCACCTCCCAGAAGTCTGGCCGCCCGTCCGGGATTCCCTTCTAGGAAACCGATCAGACCCAATTCGCCAGATGCCCTTGTCACCCATTGATCCTCGCCCAAACTCTTTGCAATGTCCTGCGCTTCTAGCCAGTCGCGCTTTGAAGCTCGATAGTCGATCTCGATGTCTGTGTAGCCCTTCGCGATCAGGCACCAAAGCCGCAGTTTTTTGTCAGCCTGCACGATGGGGTTCTGGAGCTGTTCGCTCAAGAAACGCGAAAGGTCAACAAAGGACATTGTTTCGGCTTCTGATCTGAGGCGTCCCACCTTGGCGTAAAGTTCGTTCCGGCTGTCGGCCCGCTCCGAGAACAGCTTCTCAGCTCTGGCATAGAGCGGGGCAGCCGCGGGTCCGTTGTTTAGAAAATAGAAATGGTCCGCGGATTTGAGCAATACCTGGGGGTCTGCCGACTGTTGCACATCAGCGGAGTTGAGGCGAATCCTAGTTGCCTCCCGACGGTATGAGGTGACGACGTAGTACGATGCAGTAGTGAGGACCACCACCACGACGGTAGCAAGCCCCGCTCGTATTGAGACACGTCTGCCCATATGGAAACCACACAGATGTGGAATCTACGACGTGGTCGCGACGAGGCGGTGCAAGACGATGGCGATTGCGGACTAAAACCCGAAACCTTCCAGATAGTTTCTCAGTTTGCGAATAAATAATAAAGCGGACGGGCTCGAAACCGCTCGTCCATCGGGCGTTTTGACGGAGATGAGGCTGACTAAGTGCGAGGGCAGACGCATGTTCCCCGATGCGGTCACCGAAACTGGGGACTGGGCTGGTTTGGAAAAGAGAAGTCGCATTGGGAAGGAATTTGCCGCCGGATAGCTCGTCACCCGCGAGGGTTGATGGACGGCTTCCCGCAAGCCGACCTCTCAGGACTAATCCGTTGGCCTGCCATCACAGAATTGCGAGAAGGCTTAGATTCTGCGCACTCTCTGTAAAGAGGCCACTGCGATAGGCGACGATATTCTAGAATCGCTTCCGAGGGCGAAGATGGCAGATCTGGGAAATGACGACCCCTGTCATTGCGGAAGCGGCTTGAAATTCGGACGCTGCCATGGTTCGATCAAAGACCCTTTAACCTCACCGGGCAATCTCCCGCTTGATTCAACACAAGCGAATCTTGGGCTGATGGGATTCCCTGGCCAGCACCAACACATACATGTAATCAACAGATTCAAAGACGGCGACCTGAGAAATGCTATACCTGCCTCTGGTGGACACGGCCTCTATGAGGTGGTGTTTGTACTGCACAGACCGGGTTATCAGCTTATGCCCGAGGGTCAATTCTCATTTTCCAGCGGACTGGAAGGAGACTCTCATCTCGCCATAAGCAAGCCGGCATTCAGTCCGCCCGGAAATCCCGATGCGGACCAGATCAAAATCTTCGCGACTAACGACGACGGTTATTTTGAATTTACCGGTTTTCCCAATAAGAAGGGCTATCTCGGAAAAGTCCAGTCCGCACCCTTCCAGGCAGCAAATAGAATCAAAGCGGAAGAGGTGGCCTACCGTGCTCTCCTGCCTTCTTTCAGCGAAATGAGTCTTCTTCTCGATATTCCAATGGAAATCTACCAGCGGGAGATAAAGGAGTTGCGCACAAGCAACGTGCAGGCAAGCATCGTTACCCCCCCAATTCCAGCACCAATGGCGATCAATCCCACATCGACCTCTACGGCCGACTTCCGCGGTGTGGCATCTCTCTACCGTGAAGCGATGAACAGCAACAGTCCTGTCTTCGCCTTCCTCTGCCTTTACAAGATTATCGAGATGCTTCGAGCGAGACGAAAAAAGATAGAGAGACAGGCGAAGCAGGCGGGTAACTCGTATTCTCCTCCGACCGAACTTTTGCCGGTGGGCCTGAATGACATCCGCGCTTGGGTGACTAAGTTGTTTTATACGCGTCCCGCGTGGGATTTAATGGCTCTCGAATCCGCAGTACCGCCCGAATTCCGTGGCAAGCCCATTGATGAGGTGGTGAACGATGCTCTCAATCCGCTTCGGATCAATGTTGCGCATGGATTGTTCGGCAAGAAAGGCGATCTGGAGCTATCGGCGGACGAGCTTTTGCATTCGCAGTCAGTCACACGTGTTCTTCCGCTCACGAAATGCATCGTTAGAAGGATGCTGAAAACCGACTTCGCTTCGTCTTTCCTATCGCATATACGAGACTGATGCCGCCTGATATGTGCGCGTAATCCCTATTCCTTGCAGCACCTGCGGCTGGAGCACGAGCCGCACGGCCCTGCTAACATGTCATGGAATACGGGACTAACGACTATCGTAGGTTTGCCGAACGGGAAGACCCGTCGCGCAAGAAAAGGACCCCGTGTTAACGCGGAGCCCTTTGCAAGTTGGATTCCGGAGCTGTTCAATGCCATCCGTCGGCGACATCGACCTGAGCCTGCACTTTGGCTGTGAATTCACAGTCCTACAGCAGACCCTACCCGCAAAGACGATAGAAACCTGCATCAACTGCGTTCGGACATGGCTATCGCGAACATACAAGGGGCAAGATGCTGTCCATCTGAACAAGCCATGGATTCAGAATCAAGGAACTTGGTCGCCGACACGAGACCGCAAAGTTACCGTCCTGGTCAAGAGTCTTCGAGATGATCACCACAATCTTCTTCATTGGGCTTTACGGTATGAGCATCCGGATGCCGGAAAGGCAGAGTCAAGATATCGCCGTTGGCGGACCGATGTCGCCGTTTCGACCGACGAAAAAGGCGCAAGGTCGCTCGCTGTTCGGGTAAGCCATTATCGACTCCCTGGGCACGTGGGAATTGATCTGGACGATCCCCAAAGCTCGTCTCCATTGCTTGTGAAGGAAGTCATCGGCACTCCACAACTGAGCTGCTACGTAGACAGTAATCCACTCCGCACAAGAGCCATCGAGCTTACCGACGACACTATGGATGCTTTTCAAAGATCCCTTGTCGATCAGTCCAGAAGGCTACCGGTTATCTATGTCTCCAGAGAGTATCAATCTGGAGAGGCGGCAATTGACGCCAACAAGTTGGCTTGGGTGGTGGCTGGTCTAGCAAACGTGTACGTCGCAGAGTCCAGCTGGACGGATAAGCTCACTGAAAGATTCTTGCCACGCGATTATCAGTGCTGGAATGGCATGATAAGGGTTTACATGCCAGGGCTAGACCTCCGCAAGAGTACTGATTCAGTCAGACATCGATATTTTCAACCCGACCTGTTGAGAATCACTGGTCAAGAACAATTCCAGCTCGGTCTTGTCAAATCGCTTTCGATCCGCGCGGTTAGCCTGTCGACATCCCTAGTACACAGCATTGACGACGTCGATCGCTTCGAAGCACAGCGGCAACTTCAGTCCCTGAAGCAGCGACTCACTTCCGCGGATACTGCGGAACAGATCCGAGCCAGCTATGAAATGTACACCAAGGAAATAGAAAAGCAGAATAACGAATTGCAAGCGCAACTAAACGCGTGGCAGTCGCAATCCGCAACGAACCAAGAGACGATTAATAAAGCGGAAGGAGAGAGAAACTATTTCAAATCCGAGAGTGAGCGCCTAAGACGAGATGTCCAGGACATCTCGGTAGCGCAGACAGCTTTTCTCTCGCTTTCCAAGCTTCCGCAAACGAAAACCGCCTGCGGTGAGTTCTTTGCAACCGCATTTCCGTTGCGCCTCTGTTTCACCGATCGAGCCAAAGTTAGCTTACGAGATGATCCCTTCGACGATGTCGAAAAGGTATGGAACGCGCTGTGGCATATGTGTAACACGCTCTGGCCGATGCTCTTTGAAAAGAGGCATGATGACTTCGCAAAAGAGTTCGAACGAATTAGCACCTTCGAATTAACGATGACGGAGGGAGAGCAGACCAAGAATCAGAAAAGAATGATGAAGGAAAGAGAGGATGTATTTCGCGGGAAGAGTATCGACATCACCCCGCATGTCAAACTCTTCCACAATGGACAATATGCGCGCATTTATTTCCACATCGACAGCGTTAACAGACTTCTCGTCGTTGGATTCTTCGGTCACTTGACGACCGCAGGCACAGCCAAACGCAAGTGATGAGCGGTCGGGGATGTCATTAGGGTGATTACCCGTCATCGCGTGAACAAGTTGCGCATCTCCGGCGGTACATTACTTGCCACGTCACCTATTGTTTTGTCCGGATGGCTGTGTGCTCTTCGTCCTGCGAAGCCGCATTCGCACCCCTCACCTGGTCCCTGTTCGTGCGTAGTCGGCAATTCGGGAAGGTGGCTCTAAGGCGTATTGCCGGGAAACTGAAACAACGTTTCTGGAACGTATTCTTCGGCGCAAGCAGTGTCATCGTTCTGTACAGAGTTGACTCGGGCACTAACGCGGTAGCGGCGCATGGACTCTGCTTGGTACGGTTTGAGCAAGTCGAGTATGTCATCGACTTGTTTGAATCCCGGATCAAGCCAACGATCGTGGTCTTCGTCCTTGAGAATTACCGGCATCCTGTCATGAATGTCGGACAGAAGTGCATTTGCTGAAGTCGTAATGATCGAACACGTTTCGACCAGCTCTCGCTCCGGGTTCTTCCATCGGTCCCAGATTCCGGCGAACGCAAAGATTGAGTCGTCCGCGAGGGTAAAGCAGAAAGGGGATTTTCCCTTGCTGAATTTCGACCATTCGTAAAATCCATCGGCAGGAATCAAACAGCGGCGAGACTGCAAGGGTTCGCGGAAAGCAGGCTTCTCGGCAATCGTCTCGGCCCTAGCGTTAATCATTTTGTAGCCGGCTTTGGCGTCCTTCGCCCAGAAAGGGATTAGCCCCCAACGTATCAGCGAAAAGGATCGAACGGGGCGAGTCGCGTCCTGGCGGACGACGGGCACACTCTGGCTGGGTGCAATGTTGTAACGAGGACTCCAGTCATCGTCGTCCCCCACATCGAAGACCTCGGCCAGAATTTCCTTTTTCCGGGCGAGGCGATAGCGTCCGCACATGGAGAGAGTATAGGGGAACCGATGCGGCTTACGTTTTCCTCCCCACGCGGCGAAGTCTCAGCGTGAAGGGAGAAACATCGAAACCTCAAAGTGCGATTCGAAGAGTCGCGCTTTGACACCGCTGGCACCGTGCCCTCACGGGGCGGCATGAAATACCCTCCGGGCGCGCCTCACCACAGGTCGAGCCTTCAATGTTTTCCAGCTGATAATGTTCCCGCCTTTTGTGATGGACAACTCGGGTTCCATCGATAGCGCAATATTGGCCTTCAACCGAAAACTAACGAGGGTGTTGTCGTCGAACTCGATAACGATTGCGCTAAAATCTTCATCGTTTGCAAACCGCACCTGCCTGACGGTTTTGCCCTTCAAGGTCGGATATTCAACGCCCTCGGCCTTGGCACGTACTGTCCTGTTTCTCAAGTGCCCCTCCTTCAGTGGAATCGAAGACGCAAGCTTTTCAGTTCTGGAGATATTTTGGCGCACTCCCGTAATAGGTATCGGGTGTCATGCTCAACGGTCGACAGAAAGTCCGTGATACAGGCGTCCGTCGCTCTTCTCCTGCTGAGTAGTCGCGGTCCGATCACCTCGATATGGAGACTGTTAAACTTGATCAACCGCTTCGTCGTTCTTTTCCGTTTCATTTGATTATCCCTGCGGCCGCCACAACGGAGTGTCGTCGGGAACTAAACCAATTTTCCTTACAAGTCTCTGATCCCCTGTTTTGCAATCGAAGAGCTCTAATTTGCCCGTCAGCCGGACATCCAGCGTTATGGTCAATTCAGTCTGGTCCTGAAATTCTAGGGAGATGTACCGGGATTCCAATTCGTTGGTGATACTGACGGCCTCCAGCACTTTGCCTCTGATACCGCGCCTGAATGTGTCCAAATTTAGTTTTCGCTCCTGTCGTTCATGCTTCCGCTTTGCCATTCGGTGTGCTCCTGCAACTAAATTCATTTATCTTCCATCCTGCAGTACTCTCGAATCATTTTGAAATTCCCAGTGCTTACATCCGATAAATCGATGCTGTCTGTCAGGATTTTGGCACTGAACTGCAAGGAAAAGTCCGTTTTGTCCATGAAACGGATGCTCACGTACAAGCTGCCATCCTCGACAAGTGAGTGGCTGACCCAATCCACAATCTTTCCGTGGACTTCCCGATACCTGCGGCGTAGCCGTTCATGACGTTTTTTTATTTTCTCCTCAAGGATCTTCTGTTGTATTGCGCTTATCGGGGCTACCGTGATATTTCCCACCCGGACGGCTTTCGGTTTTGCCATAACTCCCGCTCCTAAACGTGGGTTTCGCTGGCGGTTTGGTTCCCGCTCGATGGAGCCTACCGCGAAGTAAGCGCCCGGTGATGAAATTTAAATGTCGTGGCCCGAATACCGACCAGTCAGCCCAAATGTCGGCTGCAAGCTAGTGAAATCAAAAGAGGACACCCATGAACTTATGAGCTAGGCGGTGCACGAACGGTTTTCACGGTGGTCGGAATTTCGGACAGGCGCATTATGGTTCTGTAGACCGACGAAAACCTTTACAATGTGGAGGCAAGCTGAGGGGGTAACAAGCCGCCCGTCGCAGCGCAGCGTAGCTCCGGGCGGCTTTTTGCGTTCAGAATCCGATGTGAGTGAAGTTTGCGTACGGTTGATCGGCTCTTTCGTGCCGCAAAGGGAGAGGCCATCGAAGCCTCAAAGCGCGATTCGAGGAATTGGCTTTGACACCGCTGCAACCGTGTCTTGCACGCAAAAATAGGCGGGGCGGTTTTGACGCCCCGCGTGAACCTTACGCCACAGACTTGGGCTTTGGTTTTGTCTTCGCTTTTAGTGGTTTGCTGCGCTTTGCGGCGAACTCCGCTGCCACTGATTTCTCTACCTTCTCGACATCCACCCGAAACCGCTTGGCGGCATCCATGAGCAGGTCTTGCGATACATCCCCCCGCTGGTAGGCCGAGTCGAGCAAGCTGATTTCGAGCAAAAGGCGCGAGAGCGCAGCTTCATCATAAGTGCTGATCTTCTTCATCAGCACTTCCTGCGGCGGCTTGGTGGTTTTGGCAGTATCGACCTTCTGCCGCTTCGCCAAGACCGGGATTTGGTTGTAAGACAAATGGCCGATAGTGTATTGCGCGACCGTGAGTAAGTCGGCTTTCTTCAACGGCGCTGTCACGCGCTCTAACACCTTGGCCAAGACGCAATGGCGAATGGTGATGGCCTGTTTGCTTTTTTCGATGCGCTTGCGTTCCTCAGCCCGTTCCTTGGCAACTTGCTCCGGTGAGGGTGTATCGGGATGATGAACCCGGCACGAGGGATCGGCGCAGACCTTAACCAGTTCTCCGCGCCGCCCGCCGTCCATCACCACGCCTTCGGTCATCTTCTGGCATGGTTTCTGGTAAGCAGCGACTTTGGAACCTGTCCCGTTGGTTTTGGCCTCCTTGATTTCAAGCTCCACGTAACGGTTCTTTCCCAGCGGAGCGCCTTCGCGGGTGCTCCAAGCGGAGGAAATCTGCACCAGTTGAGGTTTGGTTTCGAGTGCCTTCGACACATGCGCGTCGATCTTGGCACGGAAACATTGTGGATCGGTACAAGAGTCCTTGCGCACGTCTGCAAAAAGCAGCTTGTTGTATCCGGTACGTTTAGGACAATCGCTGCACGAACCTGCTGCGGGAACAAGGGCTTCGTCCTGCTTGTCGAACGGGGCAGACGCCAGTTGTAGCAGGATGTTGGACTCAATCCATGCCGCAAGTTCGCGCACGGGAATGAGCACTTGGCTGTTGCCATCGGTCGTCCACATGCCGCGAAACGCCGCGTTGAAGGCTTCCTGTTGTTGAGAGTCCGGCAGTTTGGCGATCAAGAGTGCGTGGCCAATGGCAATTGTGTCTTTCAGGAACGCCTCAGCCACGGATGGAATCAAATCCGCCAGCTTGATGCGCCCCTGCACATAAGCCTCACTCTTACCCGCTCGGGCCGCGATGCTGGCAATGGTGTAGGCAGGTTCTCCGAGTTGCAAGAGCGACTTGAAACCGAGAGATTCTTCAAGCGGGTGGATGTCCTCGCGTTGCAGATTTTCGACTACCTGGGCCTCGATGGATTCCGCATCCGTCAGTTTGACCACGCGGACGGGAACTAATTCGAGTTCCGCCAGCTTCGCCGCTCTTAGGCGACGTGCCCCAGCGACAACTTCATACTTGCTTTCCTCCAGTTCGCGCACCAGAAGAGGGGCGAGAATCCCTTGCGCTCTCATGCTGGCGGCCAGTTCTTCGAGGTTCTTTTCATCGAATCGCTTGCGCGGGTTGGTAGCGGACTCCACCAATATGTTGATGGGAACGCTTCGATATTCGTTACTGATTGCAGTGTTCTGCACGTCTTGCATGACTATTCTCCTTTTCATGGTTTTTGTTCCTTGGTAGTGGTTGGGGTGTGGCCGTCACACGTCGGGCATGGCGACCTGCACCGTTTCTCTTGAGTTAGGGTTTGTGTTGGGTTAAGCGGCAACCGCCGCTGGCTCGGGGGCAATGCCCCCGAGAATCACAGCAGCGGTCTGTTGGACGGCTTCCAAACTCTCGCGCAGAAGATCGGCGTCTCCATGCCAGAGCTGGATGTAATCGGCGGATGCGGTTCCAGTCTCAAGCCCGATTGCTTGGCAGACCACGAAGGCCACGGCTTCGGCCTCGGTCTCGCGGACTTGCTTGGTAGTCAGGGTGCGACGGTCGCCCCGGTGCAACATCTCGTGAGCGATCTCGTGCGTTAGCGTGGAAAACTCCTCGGCAGGTTGCATCCCGGAAAGCAGCGTAATCTTGCCGCCATACGAGAGCCCCTTGGCGGGAGCAATTCTCTCGGAGAA
>Ga0182013_10009058_pt1 | contig 10551 bp, 8 predicted proteins | sample 612S2MmetaG_FD_120487 | JGI IMG/M metagenome (GOLD analysis project Ga0182013, IMG submission 120487) | Permafrost microbial communities from Stordalen Mire, Sweden - 612S2M metaG | ecosystem: Environmental > Terrestrial > Soil > Wetlands > Permafrost | place: Sweden: Stordalen | collected...
TGCAGGGAGAACGTAACGGAGACCTTCCCAGTCAGCGAAGAAGAAGACCTTGTCCTTGATGATCGGTCCGCCGGCGTTCACGGCCCATTCATTGGAGACGGCGTGAGGCACGACGTTCGGTTGGCCGTTTTCCACTTCGTCATGCTCGTTGAACCAGCCGTTGGCGTTCAGAGCACTGCCGTTCCAGTTGTAGTCGGCTTCCCCGTGAAATCTGTTACTGCCTGACTTGGTGGTGTATTGGATGATGGCGCCGGCAGCGCGGCCGTACTGAGAGTTGTAGGCGTTTTGGATGACAGTGGCATCGGCGAGCTCACCCTGGCCGAGGGTCAGGTTGGAGCTACCCGAGTTGTTCAGGTTGAGGAACGGATCCTGGTTGTCAAAACCATTCAGCACGAAGAGGTTCGAGATGCCGGGAAGGCCGTCGGAGCTGAAGTTGCCGTAGGAGCCGCCGGCATTGACCACGACGCCGGGTGCGGTGAAGGCGATTGTGGTGACGTCGCCACCAGGGGTGGGAAGGTCCTGTATCTGCGCCTCGCTGAAGGTCGTGGCGAGTGCGATGTTCTGGGTGTCAACGAGTGGGAGGCTGGTGGAGGTAACCTCAACCACCGTATTGCTACCGGTCGGTGTCACTTTGATGTCGGCAGGAATTGTGGTGCCAAGAATGACTGAAACTTCCAAAGTATCTGATTTCAGGCTCTCGGCTGCGGCAGTAATCTTGTATTGGCCAGGCTTCAGAAGGCCGACGGTGTAGCGACCTTCCGCATTCGTCTTGACGACCTGCTTCGAGTCAGTCGCGGTGTCAATTACCGTAACCGTGGCACCTGGAAGGACCGCTCCTGTTGCATCCGAAACAGTACCGCTCACTGCACCTGTGACTGCGGATTGACCGTGCGCGAGCGGCCCCACGGTGTTCGTCACAAAACCAGCGACCGCGAGAAGAGAGGCCGCCAAAACCGCATTCCTTAACCGAGTAAACTGCATTGAAACTCCTCCATGTAAGTGAGGGACGAAAAGGCGACGTACTGCAGCATGCCTTCTCGATCCGCTTTTTGTGCATCCGCATTTCGGTGGGGTGGGGTATACCGGTCCGCAGTCGAAATACCGAGTAACTGAATTTCGTTAAAAAGAAGAGATCTTGTCGGACAGCATCCCAGCGGATATTCGAGCAATGAATCTAATCCAGGAGAGCCGGGAATAACTTGCCGAACCCTTACTTGCATGGCGAGGGCCATACTCGGAGAAGGGTAAAAATAACGGTCTAGTAACAGAAAATACACGAGTTAGTTATCTTGCCGCCGGCAGGCCAAGTGGACTCGGCTATGAAATTCAGGATATTGAAGAGTCAATATCCCAAATTTGGCATGAAGCTCATACTTTTGTGGAAGATGGGGGTGATCCAGATGCGGGCGGTATGGCTGGGTTATTCTCGTTGCCATGGAGTTGACGCTTGCTTCAATTGGACCGGCGGCGGCGGCTAACGACCCCTATGCCGAACTGACCCGCCGGTATTTGAAGCGGCTATCGGCCTTTGGCGAGTGCCGGGACCAGGCGTTTCGGTCGGAGGAGCTGATGTTCGAGTGGATGGCGCGGCGGAAGAACCGAGTGACGCCAACGCTTGTGCTGCTGGATTCGCGTGGGCGGACGTTTACGTCGGAGACTTTCGCGGCCTGGGTAGGAGGGCGGCGGGACGCGGGGGCGCAGCACCTGATTTTTGGGGTGGGGCCGGCGAATGGGTGGTCTGCAGAGGGGCTGAGCCGGGCGCAACTGCAGCTTTCGCTGGGACCCATGACGATGGCGCACTCGTTGGCGCAGCTGGTTTTGGCGGAGCAGCTCTACCGGGCATTTACAATTCTGTCTGGCCATCCGTACCACACGGGGCACTAATCCCGTGACCATGTGGTTTTATGCTTTCCCGCCCATGAATCAGAACGCGATTCATGGATGGGGCATCCGGCTGACGGGCACCACTTATCCAAGAAAATGACTGACTCGCGACGCGGATTGATCTTGATCAACACGGGCCCCGGCAAGGGGAAGACCACGGCAGCGATGGGAACGGCGTTGCGGGCCGTAGGGAACGGCATGAAGGTGCTGATGCTGCAGTTCCTGAAGGGCTCGTGGCATTATGGCGAGCTGGATGCGGTGAAGGCATTTGGCGCGAATTTCGTGCTGAAGCAGATGGGCCGGGGATTTGTGAAGGTTGGCGGGGCGGAGACCGACGCTGAAGATGTTCGGCTTGTGGAGACTGCCTGGGCGGAAGCGCGGGCGGCAATCGAGTCAGGGGACTGGGATATGGTGATTCTGGACGAGATCAACTATGCGATCGGCTACGGAATGCTGGATGCTGCCCAGGTTGCCGAGGTGCTGCGGGGAAAACCGGAGATGGTGCATGTAATTCTGACGGGAAGAAATGCGCATCCTCTGCTGGTGGAACTGGCCGACACGGTGACGGAGATGCGTGAGGTGAAACATGCCTACCAGAAGGGCATTCTTGCGCAGCGCGGCATAGAATATTGAAGCGATGTGAATCCTCAGGGCGACCTGGGGCGATTTCGGCCGAGCGAGCGGCTGGGGTCTTGAGTTAAGAGAGGTTGCATGTCCTGGTTCAAGCGTGAGAGCGGCGAATATGAGTCCGACCCCGGAGTCAACGGCGACCGTGATTCCGGGGAACGGAAGGTTCGTACCGAGGGCCTGTGGACCAAGTGTCTCGGTTGCCGGCAGACGATCTGGAAGGCGGAACTGGAGGCAAACCAGAATGTTTGCCCGAAGTGCCAGCACCACTTCAAGATAGGGGCACGACAGCGGATTGACCTGTTGCTGGAGCCGGGGTACGAGCTGGTGGATACGGGGCTGCGGTCGACGGATCCGCTGAACTTCAGCGATGTGAAGCCCTATAAGAAACGGCTGCGGGCGGCGCAGGAAGCGACGGGCCTGGATGACGCGATTCTGAATGCCGTGGGACAGATGGGGCATCACCAAGTGGTCGTAAGCGCCATGGAGTATGGGTTCATTGGCGGCTCGATGGGTGCGGTGGTAGGAGAGACGATTGCACGGGCGGTTGACCGGGCGCGCTTAGGAAAGATGCCGCTGATTGTTGTGGCTGCTTCAGGCGGCGCCCGCATGATGGAAGGCGTGGTGAGCCTGATGCAGATGGCCAAGATCTCGACGGCGCTGGCACAACTGGACGACGCCAAGGTGCCGTACATCTGCGTGCTGACGGATCCGACTACCGGAGGGGTCACGGCAAGCTTCGCGATGCTGGGTGACCTGAATATTGCCGAGCCGGGAGCGCTGATTGGATTTGCGGGGCCTCGCGTGATTGAGCAGACGATCCGGCAGAAGCTGCCTGAGGGGTTTCAGCGCGCAGAATTCCTGCTGCAGAAGGGATTTCTAGATGCGGTGGTACATCGCGGAGAACTGAAGACGTACCTGGTGCGGGCGCTGGACTTCATGACGGTTCCGGCGATTTCAGCGTAGGATTCTGCCTGCCCTTGGGCGGGGTGGCGACGATCGGGTTTCCGCAATTTCTTGCGTGATGACTTAGACTGTTGGCCGAGTGCAGAAACTCAAAGGACAACCAATGCGCGATCGGTCCGCTTTGTTCAGCATGGCGACAGCCGCCCTGCTTTTTGCCGTAACTGCCGCAACACAAGCACAGACGTTTACTTCGATGCCGGCGATTCCCTTCGGGCTTGATGGGCCTGTGATTCGCGCCCACGCCGAGGCGCTGAAGCCTTTTACTGTGGCTGGGGAGCGGGGCGTTGTGCTGGGGCAGCAGGATGGAACATTCGAGGCCTGGGCGCTGCCGGTGAAGCTGCTGTCGCACCTGACGATTGAAGCCGATGTTGAGGGGTATACGGTTCCGATTGATGTGAATCAGCAGGCAGCCGAGATTGAGGTGCGGCCGGACCGGACGACAATTACTTACTCTCATACGGCATTCACGGTGCGGCAGATCATGTTTGCTCCGGATGCGAGCGCGCAGGGCGAAGGGCCTGCGGTGCTGTTCGAGTTCGATTGCCTGCACCCGACGGAGTTTACGTTTCGGTTTACGCCGGAGCTGCGCTGGATGTGGCCGGAGCGCAACGAAGGTGTGCCGGGGGCGGAGTGGGTGAGCCATCCGGGAGAGGCAGGCGGGTTTTACGTGCTGCACGCGGATTATCCGAACATGGCGGGGGCGATTACGATTCCGGGCGCGGAGCCGGGGATTCTGGCGCCGTATCAGGAGCGGCCGCAGGTGCATCCTGTGGAGCTGCGACTGCATGTGGACCCGGCGCGCGATCATGGCAAGCTGTTCCCGTTGCTGATGGCGGTGGGGACAAACCCTGCGGCGGCGGCAACGCAAGCGCTGGGCGCGACACTTTCGCGGATGAATCGCGAGATTGCCGCGCGTTATGCGGCGCATGCGGAGGGGTACAAGAATCTGCTGGTAAAGTCGACGACGATTGAGACTCCGAACAAGGCGCTTGATGAGGCGTTTCAATGGGCGACTGTGTCGATTGAGCAACTGCGCGCGAAGGTGCAAGGTACGGGCGAGACTGCGCTGGTGGCCGGATACTACGCGTCGGGCGATTCGGCGAGGCCCGGGTTTGGATGGTTCTTCGGGCGCGATTCGCTTTATACGCTCTACGCGGTGAATGGGTATGGCGACTTTGCGCTTGCGAAGGACGAGCTCAACTTTTTGATTCATCGCCAGCGCGGGGACGGGAAGATCATGCACGAGTATTCGCAGACGGCTGCGGACATTGATTGGCAGGCCTTCCCGTATATGTATGCCGCGGCCGATGCGACGCCCTTGTTCCTGCTGGCGGTGGATGATTATGTGCACGCGAGCGGGGATGTTGGATTTCTGACTGCGAACCGCGAGGCGATTGAGAAGGCGTGGAACTTTGAGACGAGCCATGCGCTCGGACCGGAGCAGGGCGGGAACGGGATCTACGACAACACGCAGGGTACGGGCTGGGTGGAGAGCTGGCCGGTGCACATGCCGCACCAGGAGGTTTACCTTGCCCTGCTCGATCAGCAGGCTTCGGTTGCGATGGCCGATCTGGAGAAGCTGCTGAACAGTTCCGACAAATCGGCCGCGGCACTGCAGCGGGCCGATGCAGTGGCGAAGACCATTGAGTCGCAGTTCTACGACGCGGATAAAAACTGCTATGCCTTCAGCCGCAATGCGGATGGGACTCTCGACAAAGCGAGCACGGTGTATCCGGCGCTGGCCTGGTGGAGCGAACTGCCCGCGGGCAAGTCGATCCTGGCGCATCCCGATGGATGTTTACAGCAGTTCGCGACGCATACGCTGAATACGGATTGGGGTTTGCGGGACGTCTCAACCGAGGAGAAGTTTTACGACGGCATGAGCTATCACCAGGGCTCGGTGTGGCCGCTGTTTACGGGGTGGGCTGCGCTGGCAGAGTATCGCGCGAATCAACCGCTCGCCGGTTACCGCATGCTGATGGAGAATGCGAATCTGACGTGGGCGCAGGATCTGGGTGCGGATACGGAGCTGTTGAGCGGCGACTTCTACGTTCCGTTCGGGCGTAGCACGAGTCATCAATTGTGGTCGAGCGCGATGGTGATAACGCCGACGCTGCGCGGGCTGTTTGGGATTTCGATTGACGCGCAGGCGAAGACGATTACGGTGAATCCGCATTTGCCGGCGGACTGGGAGCATGCGGAGGTGAAGAATTTGCATGTGGGAGACAAGACGGTCGATTTGTCGTTCACTCGGACGAAGAGCGAGCTTCAGGTTGCGATCAAGTCAGATACCTCAGGGGTTTCGCTGCGCCGCGCCGGCCCGGATGTCAAGCCAGGCCAGGCCGTCAGCATTCCACTGCGCACGGTTGAAGTTGTGCCTGTCACGCAACTGCCGCTGCCCGGAGAGCGCACCCATGCGGTTCGCGTTCTGCGCGAGGAATATGGTGAGCAAATGCTAACTTTGACTATCGAAGGGACGGCGGGAACCGAGATGCAGGTTCCGTTAACGATGAATTCGCCCAACCTTAAGTTGCGCGCTCAGGGTGCGGAGATTCATGCGGCCGTGGCAGGAACCAAAGACTCCATCCTGGTCGTCCCATTCCCTGCTGGCGAAGGGTGGAAGACGATCACAGTCACGCTAAGCTGGTAGCGCGAAGGTCTTCGGCATAAAACCTTCCCTCGGGGGCTAAAGCCCGGTGCTTATTCAAGCGTCTTGACGTACGGGCTGAAGCCCGTACCCTTCAAAGTGAAGCCTGGGATTCCCTGCCGGATTATGCCTGATACTGCTCGTCGGTTACGTGTTCGAGCCAGTCGACAACTTTGCCATCGAGGCGTTCCTGGATGGCGATGTGGGTCATGGCTGTTTTCGGCGCGGCGCCGTGCCAGTGTTTTTCACCAGGCGCGAACCAGACGACATCGCCGGGATGGATTTCTTCGATGGGGCCGCCCCAGCGCTGGACACGACCGCTGCCGGAGGTGACGATGAGTGTTTGCCCGAGCGGGTGCGTGTGCCACGCGGTGCGGGCGCCGGGCTCGAAGGTGACATGAGCACCGGCAACGCGGGCGGGGTCGGGCGCGGTGAAAAGAGGGTCGACGCGGACGGTTCCAGTGAACCAGTCGGCGGGACCTTTGCCCGAGGGTTGAGAACCGATTCGAGTGATTTCCATTTTCAGAGTCCAGTCATTCTTTCGAGTTGTTCGGGATACCGCTCCCCTTGAATTGTTACATCGGCAGCGGCTTGTTCGATTTGGCGAAGGTCTTCGGAGGTGAGCTCAACTGACGCTGCGCCGATGTTTTCTTCGAGGCGATGCAGCTTGGTTGTGCCAGGGATGGGAACAATCCACGGCTTTTGCGCGAGGAGCCACGCGAGGGCGATCTGCGCGGGCGAGGCGTTTTTGGACTTGCCGATGGTGGTGAGTAGATCGACCAGAGCGAGGTTGGCCTTGCGGGCTTCTGGCGTGAAGCGTGGGATGCTGTTGCGGAGGTCGGACTTGGCGAAGGTCGAGGTTTCGTCGATCTTGCCAGTGAGAAATCCTTTGCCGAGCGGACTGAAGGGAACGAAGCCGATGCCGAGTTCTTCAAGCGTGGGAATGATTTCTTCTTCAGGCTTGCGGTACCACAGGGAGTACTCGCTTTGGAGCGCGGTGACCGGCTGCACGGCGTGGGCGCAACGGATGGTGGCTGCACCGGCTTCAGACATGCCGAAGTGCTTGACTTTGCCCGCAGCGATGAGATCCTTGACGGCTCCGGCGGTGTCTTCAATGGGCACCTTGGGATCGACTCGATGCTGGTAGAAGAGATCGATGACGTCGACGCGAAGGCGCTTGAGCGAGGCGTCGCAGACCTGGCGGATGCGCTCGGGACTACTGTCTGGGCCTTTGGGACCGTGTGTTCCATCGGAGTTGATGTCGAAGCCGAATTTGGTGGCGATGACGACGTTGCCTTTAAACGGAGCGAGCCCTTCGCCGACGAGCTCTTCGTTGTTGAAGGGGCCGTAGACTTCGGCGGTGTCGAAGAAGGTGATGCCGCGCTCGACGGCCGCACGGAGCAATGCTATGGATGCTTCCTTCTCAGGAAAAGGCGCGTAGGAATGCGTCATGCCCATGCAGCCGAGGCCGAGGGCGGAGACTTCAAGATTGCCGAGCTTGCGTTTTTGCATTTCTTTCTCCAGTTTCGATGCGTTTTGGCCGCGCGCAAAGAGTGAGCGCTTGCTAACCTTCGGATTTGAGGGAGGCCATGTCGATGGAGAAGCGGTACTTGACATCGGACTTGAGAAGGCGCTCGTAGGCTTCGTTGACTTTCTGGATGGGGATGACCTCGACGTCGGCGGTGATGTTGTGCTGGCCGCAGAAGTCGAGCATTTCCTGTGTTTCGGGGAGGCCGCCGATGGGCGAGCCCGAAAGGCTGCGTCGTCCCATGATGAGGCCAAAAGCGGAGACGGGGAGCGGCTTTTCAGGGGCGCCGACAAGGGTGATGTTGCCGTCGCGGCGGAGCAGGTTGATGTAGGCGTTGATGTCGTGATCGGCGGCGACCGCATCGAGGATGAAGTCGAAGCTGCCCGCGTGTTTGGCCATTTCGTCGGCATTGCGGGAGATGACGACTTCATCGGCGCCGAGGCGGAAGGCATCGTCTTTTTTGCTGGGCGAGGTGGTGAAGGCGACGGTATGGGCTCCGAGAGCATGCGCGAATTTGACGCCCATGTGGCCGAGACCGCCGAGGCCGACGACGCCAACTTTTTTGCCTTTAGTGACGCCCCAGTGGCGCATGGGCGAATACGTGGTGATGCCGGCGCAGAGCAGTGGCGCGGCTCCGGCGAGGTCGAGGTTGGAGGGCACACGGAGAACGAAGCGCTCGGTGACAACGATGGAGTCGGAGTATCCGCCATAGGTGACCTTGCCGGTGTGCTTGTCAGGGAAGTTGTAGGTGAGGGTGAAGTTCTGGCAGAACTGCTCGAGGCCGGCCTTGCATTCGGGACAGGTGCCGTCGGAGTCGACCAGGCAGCCTACGGCGGCGAGGTCACCGGGCTTGAATTTGGTAACGGCGGAGCCGACCTTGGTTACGCGGCCGACGATTTCGTGTCCAGGGACGCAAGGGTAGACGGTGGGCATGACTTCGCTCCACTCATTGCGGGCCTGGTGGAGGTCGGAGTGGCAGATGCCACAGAAAAGAATCTCGATCTGGACATCGTGGCCGGTGGGATCGCGGCGCTCAATGGTGGACGAGACGAAGGGAGAAGTGGCGCTGGCGACGGAATAGGCTTTGGCTTTGTACATTCGCTGATCTCAACTCTCTTGGAAATTACATACAAACGGCTCGAATTTGAGACTACGGAAGGGAGCGGGCAGAGCGGTATCCTGATTCTTCCTGTTCGTTGCCTATTTCTGTCGATGGGCAAGTTTTCTGTGGGCCGGGGCGGGGATCGGCGATAGGCTGAGGGAAAAGGAGCGGGGTGGGATGGCAATGGCGACTCACGAGAGTGGCGTGACTGATGATGCGCGGCAAGTGATTGATTTAACTGGAGAGCTGGCGCTCAAGATTGCGGCGCACATCGATGTGGAAGGCGTGGCAGAGACGGCTGTGCCGGGGCTGAGGCTCTATCGCCGGACCCAGTTAACGGAGTGCTATTCCGCTGCCTACGAGCCGGAATTTGTGGTGTGCGCGCAGGGGGAAAAGCTGATCACAATTGGCGGGGCGACGCATGTTTGCGACGGCGGAAGCTGCCTGCTGAGCTCGATCGACCTGCCGTCGGTGAACCAGGTGACGCGGGCCTCGGAGGAGGAGCCGCTGCTCTCGATGGTGCTGAAGCTGGAGATGCCGGTGATTCGGGAGATTCTGAGCCAGGAGGAGTTCCATGGGTCCGAAGCTCCGTTTGGGGCGCGGGGGCTTGTGGTGGGGAAGACGCCGCCGGAGCTGATGAGGGCGTGCTGCCGGCTGCTGGCTCTGTTGGATACGCCTCGGGATATTCCCTTCCTGAGTAGCCTGATGCAGCGGGAGATCATCTATCGGCTGCTGCGTTCGCCGCTGGGCCGGCACTTGCGGGCGGTGGCAACGCATGGGGAACAGAGCAACCGGACGGCCAAAGCAGTAACGTGGCTGCGGACGAATTTCGACAAGCCGCTGCGGGTGGAAGAGCTGGCGCGGCTAGCGCAGATGGGGGTTTCGACGTTTCATCACCACTTTCGGTCGCTGACAGCGATGAGTCCGCTGCAGTATCAAAAGCGGCTGCGCCTGCATGCGGCGCGGGTGCGGATGCTGACGGAGGGAGTGGATGCGGCGAGTGCAGCGTTCGAGGTGGGCTACGAGAGCGCGAGCCAGTTCAGTCGAGAATACAGCCGGTTTTTCGGTCAGCCGCCGATGCGGGATGTGAAGGAGCGGCGACTGGCTGGGGGAACGACGGCCAACGCTTGAGGGCATCCGCCCGCCTTGCATCCTGTCAGAACCGTAGAGCGCCGAGACGAGCAAATGAGAGAAGGGCCATTAGCCCTTCCCTCAAAGGCCCGATTGAGAAATGACGGTCTATTTCCGCGGCGTAGCTATCTTGAAATCGGCGGGCGGTTCGAAGAGGGATCGCGGTGGCTCGTTTAATTGCACGTTGGTGAGCTGATAGGTTGTTTTTCCGAATCGAGGATCCTCAGAAGTTGACTGCACTACGGCTCCGATTGTGGGCGCGAACCACGTTTCAGTCACAATCGAGATGGGCTTTTCATTTCCGATTGCACCTGCGGGAATTGTGGTGGTCCGCCGCGTGCCGGTGCAGTCGACTCCTTCGATGTTTCTGGTTCCCAGGTCTTCTTTTGAGACATTGCGGTTTTCGTCGGCTACCTGCAACAGGACGGTGTCGGGATTGGAATGGTCATTCCGGAATTTGACGACCATCGGCCCAGCCCCGTCAGGCTCGACGACCGCGCCGTCCTTGATTGCGTCGCTGTCTTTGATTGATTTGATCATGATTCTGGTTCCATCGTCTTCAGCATTATGGTCTTCAGTGATTGTGCTCAAGCGGAGCATTTTGTCGGCGGACTTTGAGCCGGGGTCCAGAACGAAGGATGTCCTATTTACGGGGTCATCGATGAA
>Ga0182013_10009059_pt1 | contig 10550 bp, 4 predicted proteins | sample 612S2MmetaG_FD_120487 | JGI IMG/M metagenome (GOLD analysis project Ga0182013, IMG submission 120487) | Permafrost microbial communities from Stordalen Mire, Sweden - 612S2M metaG | ecosystem: Environmental > Terrestrial > Soil > Wetlands > Permafrost | place: Sweden: Stordalen | collected...
CGTGAACGCATAGTGATCCCAACCATGCGGCGACAGCCACGCGCCGCCCATGGGCCAAATACCCCAACGGTATCCATCGATTGGCTCGGCATCTCCCCACAGGTCGGTGTTGTGATGAATTACAAAACCTCTGGCGCCATAGTAGTCATGCGCAACGCGCATTCCTGTGCCGCTCGTAGGTGTGCGGACCATATCGATCAGGTTGATCAGCGGCAATGTGGTTTCCCCGAGTCCGGCGGGGTCCGCGAGCCAGTAATTCATCTCGGTGTTGATATTGATAGTCCACTTCGATCCCCACGGATTGTCGATGCCCGCGGCCCAGATTCCTTGGAGATTCGCGGGAAGTCCGTCAGGACGCGAGGAACTGACGAGCAAGTAGCGAGCAAACTGGAAATAGAGTTCCTGCAAGGCGAGGTCATCTGCCCCGGCACTGACGCGCTTGACTCTTTCGTCGGTGGATAGGTCTCCGTTTGCATCGGACGCCGTACCAAGGTGAAGCGTCATCCTCCTGTAGACCGGCTGGTATACAGCCTCTTGCCGGACGAGAATCTGTTCTGCGTTGCGGCTCCGCGCCTGCGTTAACGCGCGCTCGCATTGCACCTCCGGGTCGCCGCCCGCGAATGGCCCGCCCTTGAAGTCGGTAGCTGCTGCGATCAGAATCGTGACAGAATCGGAATCGGCGACGACAAGCTCAGAGTCTTCTGTGCGGACACTGCCGCCTGTTGGCAAGACAAGCGCTTCGCTGGCAAATCGTATTTCACCCTTATGCTCCGCTCCCTCGCGCAAGACGAGAGTGTTTTGTCCGCGGGTGTGAACACTGAAGTCCGCAAGCCGGTCCATGCTGAGCCGGTAGTTGATCGCGCCTTTCTTGTCTGCGCTGAGGCGTACGACAATCACCTCGTCCGGAACAGACGCGAAGGCCTCACGCTTGTAGCGCACGCCATTCATGGCGTAGGTAATTCGGACAACGCCCGTTTCAAGGTCAAGCTGGCGACGATAATCGCTGATGGTTCCTTTGTTTGATGAGCGCAGATAAAGATCGCCCAAAGTGCTGTAGCTGGGCATTCCCGGAGGGATGCCAATCATGTCGTTCTCTGCAAGCCTTTCAGCAGCAGAGATTTTTGCACTATCCAGTCCTTGCGAATCGAGCAGAAGCCTGCGGATCTCAAGCACTGCTTCGTGCGCTCGCGGATTCAGCCGGCTCGCACGGTCTCCCTGCCAAAGAGACGACTCGTTCAACTGCAGGTGCTCGTCAGCACCTGAGGTTTGCGAGCCATCCATAAGGGAAGCATTCCGCTGAGAGTCCTGCAAGTCTCCATTATTCGTGCCGGAGTTTGCTCCGCCAAAGACCATCGCTCCCAGACGACCATTTCCCACAGGCAAGGCACGATCCCAGATGGGAGCGGGAGTCTTGTACCAGAGTGTCTCGTCCGAGCTTCGCGAAATCGTCTGACCTCGCAGATCAGAGTGTGCGCGCAGGACTGTCAGGCCTGCAATGAAACTCAGTTTTAGGATTCGGTCCATTCTCATATTGTCCACGCAGTCAGTATGGTCCATGGCTTTCTGTGATGCCAAGCAAGGTATCGGTCCGGAAGAGACCGGCTGTAGTCTGAATCCATTGAACAGCATCGCCGCTGGATTCGACTGCCAAGCATAACGGACCTCTTTCGAATTCTGCCGCGAAGGGGATGAAACAACCGCGGTTTCGCCCCGATGTGCGCATCGGCCCAATACCATTTAGGCTTTTTCTCCGGCAATGTGCACTCTTTCAACTTTGCTCCTTTTATAACCAGGCCGGCAATGCGGCTGGCAGAGACGGCATGTGTCCTTCGCCAGGCCGCGTCGCGGCGTTCCTATTCGGGCATCGTCTTTGTGCCTTTGATCTGGAAAGTTCCGGCGACCGACGGAGCGCCGGTATTGGGCTGGCCCCCACCAACCGACACAGAATAGGTGCCTTTCGCAATAATGGGATCGCCCGCTTCGCTCACCATGCTCAAATCGCGATCCTTCAACTCAAATCGCACCCTCTGCGATTCACCGGGCTTCAGGCGAACACGCTTGAAGCCTCGCAGTGCCCGCAACGGAGCTCCAGACACGCCTGGAAAACCGAGGTAAAGCTGCGCGACTTCGTCGCCCTCGCGCCTTCCCGTATTTGTAACCGTCACCTCTGCAGTAAGCGAATCACCCGCGTCGATAGCGTTCTTCGGAAGCGTCAAATCACTGTACGAAAAAGTTGTGTAACTCAGCCCATAACCAAACGGATAAAGCGGCGTGCCTCGGAAATAGCGATAAGTGCGATTCTGCATCGCATAGTCTTCGAAGGCCGGTAACTGTTCCACACCTGTGTAGAAGGTCACAGGCAACCGGCCAGCAGGATTGCTCTTTCCCGAGAGTGTTTCGGCAATTGCTGCACCGCCCTCCTCGCCCGCATACCATGAATCGAGAATTGCGTTCACATGTTCGTTGGCCCAGTTCACGGCCAACGCGCTTCCGTTTGCCAGCACGAGGATTACGGGCTTTCCTGTTGCCGTGACCGCTTCCAGCAATGCCTCTTCCGGTTTCGGAAGATCGAGGCTCGTGCGATCGCCGCCTTTGAATCCATCCTCATTGATCGGCATATTTTCCCCTTCGAGATCGCTGGTAATGCCGAGGACCGCAACGACAACATCTGCGTTCTTTGCGGCGGAAACCGCTTCGGGGCTGGGCTTGGGATCATACTTTTCCCAGATCAACTGGGCTTCGACAGGCCCGGCTTTCATCAAACGATACCTGACATTGACAGCCACTCTCTTGCCTTGATCTAGATGAACGTGTCCTGTATTCGCCTGCTCGTGTTCACCGTCGAGGTATTCCATCGTGAGCGGTTTACCTTCGAGCATGACATAGGCGGAATTGCCGTTCGCGCGCACTCCAATGCTGTACTCACCGGAATCAGTTGCGGTCAAAAAACCGCTCCACTCGACCGACAGCGGATATTTTCCGGCTGCCTCCTGAGGAATATCCTCTATCTTCAAGTCAACGGTGCTTGCCTTTCGTGTTGCCAGAGGGACACCCATGTCATCTTCTTTCGAGAACTGGACTGTAAGCCCTGGCCGTCCCTCCGGTGTGGTCAGAGCCGGAGCCGGAACGATCTCTCCCTCGCTCCGCAGAAACTGCGTTCCGGGCACAAAGGTAATCCGCGCATCAGGGAACTCCGCCTTGAGCCCTTCCAGCACCGAAACGGCGTGTGATGGAGTGCCGTTGTAGTTGCCGAGCAAATACTTCGTCTGGTCGGCCAGAGGCCCAACCACCGCCATCTTGATTGGTCCTTGTTTTAGAGGCAGCGTACCATCATTCTTCAGCAGCACCATGGACTCGTTGGCTAGCTTGAGTGCCAGGGCGCGATGCTCCGCGCTTTCGAGCTGTTTTTCATCGATATTCGAGTACGGCACCATCTCGGGAGGATCGAACATCCCCAGCTTCATCCGCGCGGTGAAGAGCCGGATAAGCGCCGTATCGATCTCGCTCTCTTTCAAAAGTCCTTGCTTATAGGCATCGTAGTAGGCTTTGTAATCGTGGTCGTCGCTCACCTTTGCAAAGTCGATGCACTCGTTGTCCATGCCATGCTGGATGGCCAATGCGGAGGCTTCGGGCTGAGTCTTCGTAAAATGATGATCGCGAAAGATATTGACAACGGCATCGCAATCGGAGACCACATAGCCCTGAAACTTCCACTTGCCACGCAGTTGATCCTGCAAAAGAAATTCATTTGCGCAGGCGGGCTGCCCATTGATGCTGTTGTAGGCGCACATCACAGAGCCGGCCTTGCCCTCGGTTACGGCTGCGCGAAACGCTGGCAGATAAGTGTCCAGTTCGTCGTGCTTGCTTACTTTTACGTCCGCTGTATGGCGGGTCGGTTCGGGTCCGCTGTGCACCGCATAATGTTTTGGTGTAGAGATGACGCGATAGTATTTCGGATCGTTGCCCTGCATTCCTGTGACGAAGGCAACGCCCATGCGGGAAGACAGGAAGGGATCTTCACCGTAGGTCTCTTGACCGCGTCCCCAGCGAGGATCGCGAAAGATGTTGACGTTCGGCGCCCAGAAATCAAGGCCTTCGAAAACGTCGCTATGCCCGTCGCGCATTGCCTGGGAATGCTTGATTCTCCCTTCGATCCCGATCGCCACGCCCATGCGGTAAATCGAATCTGGATCAAAGGTCGCTGCCAGACCGATTGGTTCCGGAAACTCGGTGACGCCGGGTCGCTGAACTCCGTGGAGCGCCTCGCTCCACCAGTCATACGCTGGAACGTTTAACCGTGGCACTGCGCGCGACTGATTCACGAGTTGCGAGACTTTTTCTTTTACGGTCATGCGATGAACAAGATCGGCGGCCCGTTGTTCCGCGGGTAACGCAGGGTTCAGATACACGGGCTGGCCGGAGCCTTGAGACCACATTCTGCCCGCGCCCAACAAAGCAATTACCGCAAGTACAACCCGGAAGTTGGCCGTTCGCATGTTTCTCCTATCCTCGTCAAAATGATTTGGTTATCGATTCGATGAACGGGCGTGTTTGAAGAGAACTGCTCGCTCTCTTCAAGCACGCAAACGCAGATACAGTGCTAGGGCTTGGAGGAGGACCCCTGAAAAAGCCTCTGCGCAAAATCTTTCAGATCGCGGCGCCATGTCTGCCACTCGTGCGAAGTGCCCGGCGACTCATAGAAGACATGCTTGACCTTCGCCTCATCTAGCGAGGTATGCAGCCGCACTAAGCCGGCTCTCATCATGGCAGGCTCCTCGGTGCCGACACCAAGCCAGAGCAGATGGACGCGATTGGCAAAAGCAGCCGGATCGGCGAGGGCGCCGTTGAAGTCCGTCTTGGGATCGAGAGTACGGTTGCCGAGAACCAACTGCCCGGCCGCGCCGCTGAAACCGCCGATGTAGGAGAAGAGATCCAGATGATCGAAGGTCACCTGGAAGGTCTGCATCCCACCCATCGAAAGCCCCGCCATGGCGCGATGATCTCGATCGGGAAGTGTTCTGAAGTGCGAGTCGATGTATGGAATCAGAACCTGCGTCAAATCATCTTCAAAGGTCTGCGCCATCTCTTGCATGGCCTTCATCGCCTCGGGTGAGCCGAAGGGTTTCCCGGCCAGATCCGCATCGAGATGGCCGGCACGCCGCGCATAGCCATAGGACATCACGATGATCATTGGCTTCGAATTATTACTTGCGATCAGGTTGTCGAGGATGAAGTTGGCATGGCCCTGCTTGATCCAGCCCGTCTCATCCTCGCCGCCGCCGTGTTGCAGATAGAGCACGGGATAGCGGAGACTGGGCTGAGTGTCGTAACTCGGCGGCGTATAGACGAGGGCATGGCGCCAACTCCCCGTAACATCGGAGTAGTACCAAACTTCGCGGACCTGTCCGTGGGGAACATCCTGGGCCGAGTAGTAGGTTGATCCTGGCTCGGGAATTTCGATTCCACTCGCATCCTTGCCGCCGCCAAAGTAGGTATGGCTTCCTGGATCGCTGACTTCCGCACCATCAACGATAAGCGTGTAGTAATGAAAGCCCGGCACGAGCGGTGCGGAGGTCACGGTCCAGAAGCCATCGGACTGCTTTATCATGTCCAGCTTAGGATTGCCCCAGAAATTTACCTGGACCTTTGCTGCATCCGGTGCCTTTACACGGAATTCGGCTCTGCCAGTAGCGTCGACGCGGGGATACGCAGCCCCCCACACATTGGTGAACGCGGGCTTAAACCCGTCAGGGTTCTGCGCACAGCAGAAGCTCGATAACAAAAACATTGCGATTCCAATTCTCTTCATTAGTGCATCTCCATCCCGAGTCTCGTTCCCGGAAGGCCCACAGCCGGGAGAAACCCCGAAGACCAAGTCCTAACGGAAGCGAGCGTGTCGCCAGGGATCGTTTTCCGGCTCAACAGTCCATGCTGCAAGTCGCGATTTCCCGATAAGTGAGATGGTACTCGACGGATAATCTCGAATAATAGCCGCAAATTTCTACGGAATATATCGATTTATTAGATGTATTCTTATGCCATGGACACGACGCTTGATGCCTGGGAGATCCTCCAGACCGTGGTGCAATTAGGGGGATTCGCGCCTGCCGCCGAAAAACTCAATCGGTCTCAATCGACGATCAGCTATGCCATCGGACGCATGCAGGAGCAACTGGGTGTCCGGCTGTTTGAGATCCAGGGAAGAAAAGCGCAACTGACCGAAGTAGGCAGGGTGCTTCTGGCCGATGCGGAACCCTACTTGACCGGGTTTCATCAGCTTGAAGAGCGCGCCCGTTTGATGGCGTCGGGCGGCGCCTCGGAGGTCAGGCTCTCCGTGGACAGCATCTTTCCGAACGACCGACTGTTTGCTGCCCTGGCGAGTCTCTCACGCCGTTTTCCGCATGTGAAACTGAAGCTTCGGCAGGGCACGTTTCTCTCGGCAGACTCGGAGTTCTCGCTCCACAACGCTCAGCTCTGCGTGACCGGCTTGATGCCGCGCGAGATATTTGTCAAACCCATCCTCGTAATCGAGATGATTGCGGTTGTGCAATGCGATCACCCTTTGCTCTCGATCCGGCGCCAGATATCGCGCTCCGACCTCATGCAGTACATGCTGGTAGCCATACAAGGCGCGGCGTCCGGGAGCCCAAAGCACCAGCCGAGGCTTCCCGCGCAGCGTGCTCTTTCTGTTGAGACGATCGAATCGGCGATTGCAGCCGTTCGGACCGGGCTTTGTTTCGGCTGGCTGCCGAAGTACCGCATCCAGTCTGAGATCGACAGCGGCAATTTCGTAGCACTTCCACTGCCTGCCGGCAAAACGCGCGATGTCCGGTTGAACCTCGTCTGCAAAGATTTGAGCGCCAGCAACACCGAGGTCAATGCCCTGGCTCAGTTGCTGGGGATGAACAGTGAACCGGAAACGATTTGATGAGCGCGCTATCGGAGGCAACTCCAGGAAGACTCCGGTGCGGGTGAGAACCAATCGATAAAATCGATTGGTATTAAGCGACTTATTTGTCTTGTCGCATCTTGCGTCCAACCTCTATCGTCAAGAGTTCCAGGAACGCATTGAAAAGCTGGCGTCTGGATTAAGTGGCCAAAGTGTGACACCCGCCGCTCTTGTTCTAAGGAGAAATACGTGATGCGCAGGATTCTGCTTAGCTTGAGTTTCATGGTCGCGATTCTGGCTGTGCGGGGCACGGCCCAAGAAACTGCTCATTTGTCCCTCGACGCATCCAAAGCCGGAGCAAAGATCGATCGCAACCTCTTCGGACAGTTCGCGGAGAATCTAGGACACGGCCTTTACGAGGGCATCTGGGTTGGCCCGGATTCCACGATTCCGAACACGCGCGGTATCCGCAAGGACGTCGTGACTGCGTTGCAGGCCCTGAAGGTGCCCAATGTCCGCTGGCCAGGCGGTTGCTTCGCCGACCAGTACCACTGGCGCAAAGGAGTCGGCCCAGCAGCGCAGCGGCCGGCGACCCTCAACTCTGCTTGGGGCGGAGTGGTCGATTCCAACAGCTTTGGCACTGACGAATTCATGGATTTCATCCAGCAAATCGGCAGCGAGGCTTACGTCTCTGTCAACGTCGGATCGGGGACTCCGCAAGAGGCCTCCGAATGGCTGGAGTACATGACTGCCGCCGCACCCACGGCGCTGGCCAAAGAGCGGGCCGCCAACGGACATCCTGCCCCTTACACGGTAGGCTTCATGGGCATCGGAAACGAAAGCTGGAGCTGCGGCGGCGACATGACTGCGGACTACTACCTGAGCCAACTCAAGATCTACAGCCGTTTCGTCAACAATGACAATCCCGCCCAAACAGGCCCCAGCAAGATGCTCAAGATCGCCGTTGGCCCTGGCTTTCCTGAGACCGAGTGGACCGAGGCCGTCATGAAGGCCTGGCAGCATCACGACTGGAGTTGGGACTTCGACGGCCTCTCGCTGCACTGGTACACGACGGCCAACGGATGGCCGGTCTCGACACCTTCAACAGGCTTCGGGGTTGAGGATTACGGCAAAACGCTGAAGTCCACTCTGTTTATGGATGAGTTCCTGCGCAAGCAAGAGACCGTTATGGACAAGTACGACCCACAGAAGAAGGTCGCGCTGGTGGTGGATGAGTGGGGCGCCTGGCACGCGCCGCTACCCGGCACAAACAAGGATTGTCTTGTTCAGCAAAACAGCTTGAGAGACGCGATTTTGGCCTCGCTTAACCTAAACATCTTTGCGCGTCATGCAGACCGCGTGCGCATGGCGAATATCGCCCAGATGATCAACGTGCTGCAAGCGATGATCCTGACGGACAAGGAGAAGATGGTTCTCACTCCCACCTACTACGTCTACAGGATGTATCTTCCGTTCCAGGACGCGACGTTTGTTCCGGTCGATTTCGATCCGGGTACTGTCCATCGCGACGGCATCACCCTGCCGCGCGTGGATGCACTCGCTGCAAGAGACGCGTCGGGCAAGCTCTGGCTCGAAATCACAAATCTCGACCCAGAAAAACCGGTCGACATCGATGCCGAGATCACCGGCATGGCGGTCAAGTCGGCGAAGGGAGAGATACTGACTGCGCCTGCCGTCGACAGCGTGAACACATTTGCAGTGCCCAACAGCGTTGTTCCGAAGCCTGTTTCCGCAAAGGTAAAAAACGGCAGACTGGCACTAACAGTCGAGCCAAAGTCGGTGACGGTCATTTCGCTGGAACCATAACAGGGACCGTCATCCCTCGATTTCATGGACCACAAAAGTTTGACCGCAATACGCGCAAAAAGCGGTCGAACACCGGCCATTCAGGTAACTCGATTCTGCAAGAGAGCGATCCATCATGCAATCAGCAAAATTATCTGCGTTGAAGGTGCCGGCTGTGCTGCTGGCGGCACTTCTTCTACCTGTCGTGTCTGCTACGCAGACGCATACGGTGAACGTCGCAATCGATGCCTCGAGAACAGGGGCTCCGATTTCGAAGTACATCTACGGACAGTTTCTGGAGCATGGCGGCAACATCGTCAACGAAGGCGTATGGGCCGAGATGCTGGAAGACCGAAAGTTCTACAATCCGGTGAATTCGAAACCGCCAGAGCAGCCCCCCGCTCCTGGTGGACGGCACCGCGCCCCGCTACGCTATTGGGCTCCGGTTGGCGGTGACGGAGTCGTGACCATGGACACGAAGGCTCCCTACACCGGTGATCACTCGCCGCTCGTAAAGCTCAGCAACACCGAGCCGCACGGAGTCCTGCAAACTGGTCTAGCCGTACGCAAGGGGAAGGCATACACAGGCCGCGTCGTGCTTGGCGGCAGCCCTGGCGCAGTTGTGAAAGTATCTCTGGCGTGGGGCAGCGAAGCCAGTGAGCGTAATACGCTGACCATCCACTCCCTCGGCTCCGCGTATCGGAAGTTCCCGCTGAAGTTTCAGGCTCAAAGCGACAGCGACGATGCACAGCTCGAAATCACCGGAACCGGCACGGGCTCGTTTCATATCGCCGCGGTCTCTCTGATGCCGGCCGACAACATTGAGGGCTTCCGCGCGGAAGTGATTGCAGCACTCAAGCAGTTGCACTCGGGCGTCTATCGCTTCCCTGGCGGCAACTTTGTCTCATCGTACGAGTGGCGCAATGGCATCGGTGAGATGGACAAGCGCCCGCCGATCTACGACCCGGTCTGGCACGCCGTTCAGCCCAATGATGTCGGCACAGACGAGTTCCTCACGCTCTGCCGCCTACTCGGCGTGGACCCGTACATCACCGTCAACGCTGGCTTTGGCGATGCCTGGTCAGCAAAGGAACTGGTGGAATACACCAACGGCGCTGTCACCACGCCGATGGGAAAATGGCGTGCTGCCAACGGACATCCGCAGCCGTATAACGTGAAACTTTGGGGCATCGGCAATGAGCCATGGGGCGACTACCAGATGGGCGCCATGTCACCCGAGCAGTTCGCCCTCAAGCACAATCTCTTCGCCAAGGCCATGAAGCAGGTGGACCCATCGATCAAGCTGATTGCTGGCGGAGCCATGCCCGATGTGATGGCCGGGGCCAACCAGTCGAAACGCATCGGCGGCAAGTTTGTTCCTGACTATCTCTCCACGGCGGACTGGAGCGGCTATATGCTCGCCCACAGTTTGGACAACATCGACATGCTCAGCGAGCACTATTACTCGTCGAGCGATATGCACACGGACCTGAAACTGGAGAAGAAGGTCAACATTGGTCCCCAGCCGCTGATTGAATGGGAGCGCGCGCCCGCGACGCAGGTCCGTGTAAAGTTCGAGCACTACCAGGAGTACCTGAAGCGCATTCCCGAACTTCGGGCGAAGGCCGTCCCGATTGCCATCGACGAATGGGCCTACATGGGCGGTGGACCAAACTCGTTCAAGGTGGTTCCGGCCTATGCCTGGGCCTTCCATGAGATGTTCCGCCACTCGGACCTATTTCAACTTGGAGCCTTCACCTTCGCCACGGCCATGATGAGCGAGACAAGGACTGAGGCCGAACTGAATCCAACCGGCCTTCTCTTTAAGATGTACCGCGATCACTTCGGCGTCATC
>Ga0182013_10009061_pt1 | contig 10549 bp, 10 predicted proteins | sample 612S2MmetaG_FD_120487 | JGI IMG/M metagenome (GOLD analysis project Ga0182013, IMG submission 120487) | Permafrost microbial communities from Stordalen Mire, Sweden - 612S2M metaG | ecosystem: Environmental > Terrestrial > Soil > Wetlands > Permafrost | place: Sweden: Stordalen | collected...
CCGGGATCGCTCGAAGCGTACACGCAAGAGGCGGGCAGGGCCGGGCGCGACGGACTGCCTTCGCGATGCATTCTCATTTACCGTATGAGCGACACGCGCGTGCAGAACTACTTCCTGACCGGCAAGTATCCGGACATCGAAGAGGTGCAGCGCGTCTTCGGAACCATCGAAGTCTTCGGCGATCAGCGCGAAGGCGTTTCGATGACCGACTTGCGCAAGATCTTGCAGCTCCCGCTCACCAAGTTGAAAGTCGTGCTCGCGCTGCTCAAGAAATCCGGGTACATCGAGCACGTCGGGCGCTCGGCTTACGGGCTGACCGAAGCCGTTCGCAAACACCGCGAGCTCGTGCTCAGCCTGGCAAATTACGAAACAAAGAAGTCGTACGACCAGAGCAAACTTGCCATGATGCTGCAGTATGCGGAAAGCTCGTCGTGCCGCCGCAAGTTCATCCTGAATTACTTCGGCGAGTCCTACGACGAAGCGCGCTGCGGCTCGTGCGACAACTGCCGCCAGGCGGCGGGCGTGCCCGCTCGCCCGTCTACCGAGGAAGCGCAGCCGGGCACGTTCAACATCTCGGACGTGGTCGTGCATCCCAAGTTCGGCATCGGTTCGATCGAGCGTACCGAGCGAGATCTCGTCACCGTGCTCTTTCCGAGCCTCGGCTACAAGACGTTGCTGGCCAGCGCCGTGCAAGCGTTGGAGCGCCGCCCCGTTCACCCCCTTGAAGAACGGGGCGGCGTGCCCCCCGTTCACCCCCACACCGAGCTCGCCGCCACGTCGTGAGGAGGCTGACGGCCCTGGTCTTTGCCATGGCTGCACTAGCGCCGTTCGCGACCATCGCCCAAGCGCAAACGCCCCCCGCGCCGGCACCCGAGTCGACGCCGACCGAATCGCCGACGTATCTTCCGTCGACGCCTCCGCAAGCCACCGCGGCGCCCGCGACGCCGCCTCCAATCGTCGTTTCTCCCGAAGGCGGCAACGTCGCCGTCGGCGCCACGCAGGTACTGACCGTCGAGTCGGTCCTCGGCAACATCACCGTAACCGTCCACGACCCGTCGATCCTCGATGCGGCCGTGGACCAGAACGCGCGCACGATCACCCTGACGGGCAAGGCTCCCGGCACGACGGTGGTCACCATCACCGATTCGCGCGGACTCAGCCGCGACGTTCCGGTTCGCGTTGGGTATTACGCGGGCCAGATCCGGCCGTCGATCACGGTCTTGATCACCGGCGATCCGTCGTCGCAAGACTTCGTTCGCAGTCAGGCGGTCGGCGCCATCAAGCGAGAAACCAGCGTGAGACCGGGCGGCGAGGCGGTCGTCGGTACGGACGACATCCCGTTCGACGGGCGGCTGGACCAGGACCGCGTTGCGGAGTTTGACGTTCCGGTCCTTATCCAGGGCGAGAATCTCTTTAGCGTTACGGGCACCACGCACGTCCGCGTCGAGAACGTTGCCGTTCCCCGCATTTCACCAGCCTCGATGCTCGTAAGCGACTTTCCCGAACGCCTGACCGAAAACGGCGAGCTCTTTACCTCGGACCTGCCGCCCGAGCAGCCGGCGCGCTTTCTCTACTTTCACTACAATCCGCCCGGCCAGCCCGACCGGCGCATCGTCTTACATGCTCAGAACATGTCTTCCGGACCCGCGGTCGTGCAGTTCATTACCGGCAACGGCGGACCGTCGCCCAACGAGATGCAGGCCGGCCACGAATCCGCGCAACGCTTTCTCGAGCGTTTAGTGCAGAACGAGGGGCGATTGGTTACGATCGCGCCGAACTCGTCCAGCGTCGTCGCGCAACAAGATCTGCCGCCCGGCCAGGTCGTCTGCGCGCTGTTGCAGTTGCGCGTGCTGTCGGGAGGCAACGTGCGCCTCACGCTCGACGCCGAGGACGCGCAGAGCGACCCGAACGACGGACCCGCAGCGAACGCGCCGCTACTGCAGGGGACCGCGCCTCACGCGCGCGGCAAGTACGGCATCCCGGAATTCCACTTCGCGGCGGTTTGGAATACGACGGGCGACTATCTGGAATTGCCCATCGGACAAATACCGCTTCCCAACCAACTCAAAGGCGAAGCGCTGGGAGGCGACTACGGCGTCTTGCAATCGTTTGTAGTGACGGTGCAGAACCCGACCAATTCCCCACAACCGATCGCGATCTACGAAAATCCGCGCGGCGGGTGGGCGACGGGAACGTACCTGATCGACGGCGCCGTCGTTCAGTCTCACCGCGTGCCGCCGTTTTCCCGCTACAAGATTCGCCAGTACGTCGTTCCGGCCAAGGGTTTCGTGCGAACGACCATCGTGACGATGCCCGAGGGCGGATCGAGCTATCCGCTCCGCCTCATCTTTGCGCCGGACGACGGATCGGTCGCTCCCGGAGCCCCCGGTTCACCCATCTACTAAAGACGCGGTTACCGCGCGGTACGAGTTCAGGATGCGATCCACGCTCGTACTCCATCCCAGACGCGCGATCGCCCCGGCTCGCACCGAGGCGGCGCGCTCGTCGCACTCCCCGCCCAAAGCGCGCGACAGCGCCCGGCTCCACGCCGCGACGTCGTCGACCGGGAGAACCGGAGCGTCGCTCCGCGCGACCTCCGGCAGCGATCCGGCGTCGCTCGCGACGCACGGGGCGCCCGCGCACAACGCTTGAGCGAGCGCATAGCCGAAGCCTTCGTAACGCGACGGAACCGCGACGACCGCACACCGTGCGTACAGATCGAGCAGCGCTTCGCGCGAAACGTACCCGCGAAATTCGATCCGGCCGGAGACGCCGAGCGACGCGGCGAGCGCCTCGCACTCCTGCCGATACGGCGTAGACGGACCCACGGAGATCGCACGGGCATCCGGGAGCGACGGCAACGCGCGCACCACCAGTTCCAGATTCTTACGCCGCTCGACGGTGCCGGGAACCAGAATCGTCCGCCCGTCGCCGGCTCCTCGAAGCAGACTGCAGAAATCCGCGGCCACGCCCGGATAGACGACGCTCACGCGCTCCTCGTTCAGGTCCGTCGCGGCATTCAACAACTGGGCGCGGGAGAATTCCGAATCGACGAAGACCGCCGCAGCCTCCCGGTAACGCGCCAGCGAGAAGCCGCCGAAGTACCGGCGGGCGTAGGATCGAGCGTGGCTTTGCGTTTGAAGCCAGGCGACGTCGTGAACCGTGACGACCACCGGCATCCCCGGCGAGGCGAGCGGCATCGTCCCCGACGCGCAGTGGAGGAGTGCGGCGCCGGACGCGCGGGCGCGGCGAGGCAACGTCATCTGATCCCAGATCACGCGGCGGTCGAATCTCCAGGGATCCGAACCGGGATCGCTCAGCTCGACGACGTCGACGCCGCGGTCGCGAAGGCCCGCGACCAAGCCCGTGACGTACTCGCCGATTCCGGTCGCCGTTCCAACGGTCAACTGTGCGTCGACCGCGATCCTCATTGCAGCTCGCGTTCCAAAACGCGGACCATCTGCGCTCGCGCATCGATTCCGCGCGCGCGCGCAAGATAGTTCTCGGCCTGGGCGCGGCGGCCGGCTCGCAACGCGACCAACCCCAGACCCGCGACCGCATCGGCACTGCCGGGATCTTGCTCGACCGTTTGGCGATAGAAAAGCCCGGCATCGGCGTCGTCGCCGTTCGAGTACGCTTGATTCGCTGCCGTAAGCCCGTACTTCGACGAAAACGGCGCGAGCGAATGCGCGAGCTCGTAGGATTGGAGCGCGCGAAGGTTCCACGCGCCGCGCACGGCCGGCGCCGCGCGCTCCGCTTCCCGGCTTGCGATGACGCCCATGCGCCAATCCGCTTCGGCAACGGCGTCAGGATGCGTATTCAGGGCCGCGAGCCGATCGCGTAACCGCCGCTCCAAATCGAGCGCGGCCGCCGGGTCGCGCGCGCCGATCGCGTCGACGTGCATCTGGACTTCGTCGATGTCGGGCGCGGCAAAGAAGTATTCCAGCGCGAGAACCGGCTGCGCCCGGCGCTGCGCGACGCGCGCCAGGATTTCGTTACGCTCGGGACTGGCGGGCAGACGGGTCGCATAGCGCAGAGCCGCGGCGGGGTCGCCGCTCTCGAGCGCCGCGCGTGCCAAGGTCTCTTCGACGTACGGCGCGGGCGCTGCGCGATCCAGCGCTCGATAGACGGAAAGCGCCCATGCCGGCGACACGCGCCACGGAACCGAGCCAGGCTGTGCGGCAGCCCGCGCGGCAAAGGAGTCCGATGCGAGCTGAACGATGGCCAGGAACAGTATCAGCGCGGCGCAGGCGCAAGCCAGCACCACCGGCATGATGCCGAAGCGCTTGTCTTGGAGGTTCAGAATTTTACGGTGTAGTTTACGGTGCCGGCGGTTTGCGTAAACGTATTGGACGGGATCACGTTGTCCTGATAGTGGTATTGGCGCGCGGAGATCGAAAGCGCGCCCGGCGTATGCGGGATCGCGAGCGTCAGCCCGGCGCCGTACGTCGCGGCCTGCGCGTCGATGCTTCCGAGGCCCGACGCACCGAGCAAGCGCTGATTGTTGTACTGAACGTTGAACTGAATGCGCGGCGTGACCGGAACCGCCACCGCGGCGCGCATCGTCTGTTTGGTCACGTCGGCGAAGGCCGGAACTAGGATCGGAGCCTCGCCACCCGAGGGCACTTGCCACGTCGCGTTGCCGCCGAAGTTCGAGGAGGCGAGCGGCACGGCGTCGTCACGCGTCAGGTGCTCGACGTCGCTCGACACGTCGAGGTTCACGTCGCGCTTACCGGCCTGAACGTTAAAATTGGCGCCCGCCGCCAACGCGTTGTCGCGAAGCGCGAGCGAAGGATCCTGGGCGGTCGCCCCGGAGACTCGTCCCGTAAAGCGCACGGGGCCGACGCGAACGGGAACGGCTAAGCTCGGGAGCACCGTTACCGAATTCGGGCCGAAGCTCCGGCCGAGCGCGTCGGTGGAGGAATCGAAGCCTTGGCCGCCGCCCAGAACCGGCGAAAACGAAACCAGTCCCGACGATCCGGCCGGCGCCGCATCGGACTTTACGTCGGCGGCGGAGGCGGACGGCGCGGACGCAAGCGCCGGAGCGGGGCCAGGCGCTTGATAGTAGTCGAGGCTGACCGGCTGCGTGGGCGTAGCTTGAATGGACGGCAGCGTAACGGCCTGCGGCGCCAACGCCGGAGAGGCGCCCGGCAACCCGGCTAGCGCGATTGCCCCGTCCGGATTGGTCAACGGGAGCGACGGCATGCCCGCGGGCGACCGCTGCGGCATCGAAAATCCGAGAGCGTACTCGCGAAGCGGTGACTCGCTGACCTCCCTGCCCAGGACCGACGCGTACGCGTCGCCGCCGTCGGAGTTCTCGCCGAAGACGCGCAGGAAGATTTGATCCGAAATTTCGGACGCAATAGCCGGACGCGGGGCGAACGTGAAAAGCAGCCCCAAAACAATCAATGCCCCGACAAGACGGTTCATCAAGTCCTACGCCGTCGGCAAAATAGGCGGACAAAGCCTATTACCCGGGGCGAGCTTCGAAGCCTCCATCCTGCAGGAACTTCCGGGCAATGAGGACGGCCGCGTAGTCGTCGATGGGCTCGGGCGGGAGCTGCATCCCGATAGGGATCAGGCGGCGCCAGCCGCGGGGCGGATGGTCCGCAAAATAGAGTTCGCGGGCGCGCAGGGTGGTTTCGCGCTCGTCGACGAGGTGAACCGGCGCTCCGATCGCGGCAAGGCAGTCGCGCAGGGCCTCGGAATTGGTCCCTCGTCCCAGCGCGACCGCAGAGATCGGCCCCGCTTTTGCCAGCGCCACGAGGCATCCGGCGAAGCCCTCGACGCCCTCAATGCCCTTGGACAATACGCGGCCGGTCGCGTCGAGCACCGCAAAACCCACCTTCCTCGTGCCCGGGTCCACCCCGAGCACGGTACGGCTCATTTCGCCTGCCCGGGCCGGACTTCGGCGAGCGCGATCACGATCGGTATCGCGCCGAGGTGCGGGTAGATGTCCTCCGCGGCGTAGGCCGTCATGATGAACTGGCCGGGCGCCGCGAGCATCTCCTGCATCTTGGGCAGCTCGGGCTCGAACTGCGTGGGCTGGACGTTGAGGAAATATTCCGGCATGTGCGCTTGGCGGGCGGCCGACGCGACGTCGGCCTCGAGCTCGCTCACCGCCTGCGTCACGCTGGCGTTGCTCTTACCGGGTATGACGAGCTGCGCGATCGGGTCGCCTTTCCCGAACTTGACCTCGTCCTGCGTCGCGCCCAGCTCGAAGTGCACCTCGTCGTTGGCGTACAGGTTCTGATCCGACGCCGCCACGATCATCACGTTGCCCTTGGAAAGGAGCGCCTGCATCTTTTCGTCGTTCGAGAAGCTTCGCAGCTTTGCCATCGCGTCGCTCGGAATGACGTACGGCTTGAGCTGCAAGCGCGGATAGTTTTGGTTGATGTAGTCGACCGCGCGCAGGTAGTAATCGTGTACGGCCTCCTCGTGCCGCTCTTGCGAATCCTTGGCGTACAACACCTGTCCGAACGGGACCATCAGCTCGCCGGTCGGCACGACCAGGCGGCCGCTGTTGACCTTGCGCTCGAGCGCCTGCTCCTGCGACTGGAGCTGCGCGATCTCTTCGTTGATGGATCGCAGCTTGAAAAACGCCGTCTTGACCTCCGCGGAAAAGAGAATGGCTCCGATGGTCACGACCAGCGCGATCAACATTCCCGTCGCGATCGCGACGATCGTCGACGTGTACCGAGGCCGGATGCCGAAGAGCGTCAGGCGGCGACGGCCGACCTGGTGGCCGACGCGATCGCCGACGAACGCGATCGCGCCGGCGATCGCCATGATCAGCAAGATGTTGCCCGCGCCGCGAACGAAGTCGACGAAATTCACGATCGATGCGGCCTAAACAGCCGCGATCTTCTTCAAGCGCGCGAAACCGATCACGGTGAAGATCAAGTTCGGCATCCAGGCCCACAGCCACGCGGAGCCCGACAGCGCGTCGCCCACGTACGAAAAGATCGTCATTACGATGTAGTAGACGAAGATGATGGCAACGGCCAGGCCGAAGCCGAGACTGACGCTTCCTCCGCCACGCGTCGGACGCATTGCAAACGGCAATGCGATCAACACGAACACGAAACAAGCGAACGGCTGAGCGAGTTTTTCTTGATACGTCGCCACGTATTTCTGAAATTCGTTTCGCGTCAGCTGACCGGTCTTGATGATCTCGGCAATTTGTGCGCGGCTCATAGTCTCCGGATCGTCGTGCTGGATGCGTTTGACGATATCCGTTGGATTTTCGCCCAATTCAACCTGCTGGCGAGCGACGCCGGGTTCCGAAATCGTCGTTCCGTCGGCGTTGAAGCGATAGATACTCGCATTTTCGAGGATCCACTTGTCCGCCGAGAAGTCGGCGCGGTCGGCGAAGACGACCTGAAGCGGCTTGCTGTTCGCGTCGTACTGCACCAGCGTCACGTTCAAGAGCGCCCGCGAGTGCGGCTCGTACGAGGTGGCGATCGTGACCTGATGGCCGCCGCCGGGCAGCGACGCCGAAACCGTGAGGTCGCGATTGAAGACGCTCGTATGGCTGATGACCTGCTCTTCGATGGAGCTGACTTGATCCTGAGCGAAGGGGACCACGTGTTCTTGCAGGACGTAGGTCACCGCCGACATCACGAGCCCGGCCGCCAAAAACGGCGCGACGATCCGCCAAAACGTGATGCCGCTGGCCTTCATCGCCGTAATCTCGCTCTCGCCGGAAAGCCGCTGCATCGCGAGCAGCGTTCCGAGCAGCAGCGCCATTGGGATGACGAGGACCACTTCTCCGGGAAGCGTCCACACGAATACCAGCACCGCCGCCCAAAGCGGCGCGCCTTCTTGGCTGACCAGCCGTCCGACGTTCAAGATCGAGTTGGCCGCCAGGATGAGCGTGAACGCGGAAAGGCCGAAGCCGAACGTCGAGCCGAGTTCGGAAAGCAGATACCGGTCCAGAATGGGCAAGCCGAGCCGGTCCAGTCCCGCTCGAAACCAGCGCACTAGAGGCGGAAGCTCTCGCCCAGATAGAACTTACGGGCGATCGGCGAGTCGAGCACTTCCTGCGCCGTCCCCGAGACCTCGATCCGTCCGTTGTTCATGATGTAGGCGCGATCGACGATCGCGAGCGTTTCGCGAACTTGGTGGTCCGTTATCAGCACGCCGAGCCCGCGATCGCGCAGTTGGCGAATCATCGCCTGAATGTCCGATACGGCGATGGGATCGATGCCGGTGAACGGTTCGTCCAACAAGAGAAAGCCGGGCTCGGTCGCGATCGCGCGCGCGATCTCGACGCGCCGGCGCTCGCCGCCCGAGAGCGAGTCTCCGCGCGCGTCCACGAACGCGCGCAACCCGAATTCGTCTAGCAGCGCGGGAAGACGGCGCTCGCGCTCGTCGTGGGGGATGCCGTTTTGCTCCCAGATCAGGCGAATGTTGTCGCCGACCGAGAGCTTGCGAAAGATCGAGTTCTCTTGCGCCAGATAGCCGATACCGTTGCGGGCGCGTTCGTACATCGGGCGCGACGTAAGGTCCACCTCGCCGTCGCCCTCGGCCAGGACGACCGATCCGCCGTCGGGTTTCACGAGCCCGACCACCATGTAGAAGCTGGTGGTCTTGCCCGCGCCGTTGGGCCCGAGCAAACCGACGACTTCGCCGGTCCCGACTTCGGCGCTCACGCCGTTGACGACGGCGCGCTCGCCGTATCGCTTGACCAAGCCGCGCAGGTAGATCTTCCGTTCGGCTTGGCTCACCGCATCCTCGTTTTCGTAAGCGTGACGTCCGTATCGATGCTCGAGCCGGTCGCGCGCAAGCCCTGGCCGTTCGCAATCACGACGTTGCCTTCACCGTGGAACATCTGCGTGGTGCGGTTGTAGACGAGACGGTCGCAAAACAGCGTGATGGCGTTGCTCGAGCGCGCTTGCACGTGGGGAAGCAACGTGACCGTATTTGCAGTCTCGTCCACAACCGCCTGCGGAGCCTGGGCTTGCAGCGTCGAACCGTCCTTACCGTAAAACGTCACGTGCACGTCTTGAAAGATTGCGTGCGCGGCACCCTGCACGCCGCGGCTCTCGTACGATCGTGCCAGCAGTTCGTATTGCTTCCGGTTTCCACTCTGCTGCACGATCCGGACCGGGCGTTCGGGCGTTCCCTGGCCGGAAATGATGAGGGCCGGCGACGACGACGAAGGCGACGGCGAAGAGCTCGGAGACGAGGAGGGCGAGGGGCGAGGCGCCGGTTGCGGATTGCAACCCGGCAACGCCCAGACGCTAAGCGCCGCGCACGCGACGAGCGAAAGCGCGCGCGGCGTCATCCGCGCTCTCCCGGCAGGCCCGAGCGCGCCGCAACCAGCGCGAGCCCCATGGTTGCCAGCCACAGTCCAAAAATCACAACCGTCACGGTATCGATGGCGCCTTGCACGAGCGTTCCGACGAGTCCCGCCGTCGCCGCCCAAGCCAGGAGCGCGCCGTCGGGCGTGGCGGTTTTGAGGCGGTCGACGAGTTCTCGGGCGAAACGCCAGCACGTCCATACGAACGCCGAGAAGCCGACCAGTCCGGTCTCGGCCAGAAACGTGAGATAGACGCTGTGCGCGTGAAACGCGACCGGTTCGCCGTCGGGCAAGCGAACGACGGCATAGACGTGCGAAAAGCCGAACGGCCCGACGCCGGTAAGCGGAAAGCGATTCACCATCGAAAGCGCCGCCTGCCAGATCGCCAGGCGCGTGTAGTTTTCGCTGGGATCGTGATGCGCGTTAAAGACGAGCGACGCGGCGAGGAGGGCCGCCACGGCGAGCGCCGCGACGACGGCCCACGTCCGGCGGCTTCCGCGCGCGCGTACGGCAACGAAAAACGCCGCCGCCGCTGCGAGTCCCATCCAACCAGCTCGCGAGAACGTCATCGCGAACGCAATCGCGCCCACGCAAGCGGCGGCGATTGCAAGGGCTCGCAACCATCGCTCGCGCGCGATGCGCGCGACGGCGTAGGCGATCGGCAAAAACACGATCAGATAGCCGGCCAGCTCGCCGGGAAGCACGAACGTTCCGACGGCGCGGCCGTGGCCGATGGCGTAGAGTTCCGGCGGCCTGCGCGTGACGACCATCGCGATGGCCGCCGCCGCCGCGAGCGTGCCCGATCCGAGGTATGCGACGAAGGTCGCGCGCGCCACGCCGGGTTCCTCGTAATATCGCAGCAGCGCGCAATGCCACAAGATGCCGAATCCAAAAATGAGGTCGAAGAGCAACCCCGCGCGAGGATCGAAGCCGAGCGTGCCGGAGAGCAGCGCGGCGCCCAGCCAGACCAACAGAGGTACGAGCAGAGGCTGCGGCACGTACGGCGGCGTGGCGAGCGCGATCACCGCGTAGATCGCGACGAGCGAGATGACGGCGAACAGCACCAGAGCGAACGTCTGCGACACGAGCGAGATCCCGGGAAAGCTCACCGGCGTGAGCGCGATGAAAGACGGAAAGAGCGGCAAGGTCGCGTAGGTGAACGCGAGAGCCCACGGCACCAAGCGCCCCACGTTATGCCTCTCCCGCCAGCGCCGCGACGCGCTCGGCGATGGCGCGGGAACCGCC
>Ga0182013_10009062_pt1 | contig 10549 bp, 9 predicted proteins | sample 612S2MmetaG_FD_120487 | JGI IMG/M metagenome (GOLD analysis project Ga0182013, IMG submission 120487) | Permafrost microbial communities from Stordalen Mire, Sweden - 612S2M metaG | ecosystem: Environmental > Terrestrial > Soil > Wetlands > Permafrost | place: Sweden: Stordalen | collected...
GGCCAGGGTCGGGGCCTCGGTGAGCCGGGCCAGGGCGGCATGGTGGTCACGGACGGCGATGGCCCGAAGCAGCACGTGCAGGGCCGGGGTGTCACCCATGGCGGTCACGCGTCCCGGACGGCCGGTCGGCCGTGGGCTCCCACACCGCCGTCGATCAGGATCATGGACTTCACGGTCGGGTGTCCTCACCTTCGGGGCGCACCGTTCGGCACCCATCGTGCCGAGGTCGGAACCGATCCTACGGTTCCTCCATCCGGCCCGGCGGAGGAGGAGGGGCTCGGCCGGATCCGCACCCGGATCTGCAGGCCCCGGCACGTCCTGGCAAGCTGGGGGGATGGAGCGGGTGGTCGGCATCGGCGGGTACTTCGTGCGGGCCGCCGACCCGGTGGCCCTGGGCGCCTGGTACCGCGACTGCCTGGGCCTGGACGCCGACGAGCACGGCCTGTGGGAGCCGGGCGTCGGGCCGACGGTGTTCGCCACCTTCGAGCCGGACACCGACTACTTCGGGTCCCGCGACCAGCGGACCATGATCAACTTCCGCGTCCGCGACCTCGACGCCATGCTCGCCCAGCTGCGCCGGCTGGGGGCCGACGTCGACGGGGAGACCCAGGACATGGAGGGGGTCGGGCGGTTCGGCTGGGTGACCGACCCCGAGGGCAACCGGATCGAGCTGTGGCAGCCGGCCTGACCGCCGTTCGGTCACGGTGACACCAGGTGGTGTATAGTGATGCCATGGGAAGGGCCCAGATCTACCTCGGTGACGACGAGTTGGAGCTGCTCGACCGGGTGGCCCTCGCCACCGGAGCCTCCCGCTCGGAACTGATCCGACGCGCGGTGCGGAGCACCTACGGCGAGCAGACCAGGGACGAGCGGCGTCGCGCCTTCGAGGAGACCGCCGGAGCCCTGGGCAACCGCCGCCTGGCCGGTGCCGCCTACGTGGACCGGCGGCGCGGTGACGTCAACGAGCGGCTCCGCCGCCAGGGCCTGGCGTGAAGCTGCTCGACACCAGCGTGGCGATCGATCACCTGCGGGGATTCGCTCCCGCGGTGGACCTGCTGGCCCGACTCGTCGACGGGGACGAGGCCATCGTCGCCAGCGAGGTGGTCCGGTTCGAGCTGCTGGCGGGCGTACGGCCCGAGGAGGTGGAGGTGCTCGAGCGGTTCTGCTCCGCCGTCACCTGGGTCCCGGTCGACGAGGGCATCGCACGGACCGCCGGCGCCCTCGCCCGACAGCACCGTCGCGCCCACGGCGGCATCGACGACGCCGACTACCTCATCGCCGCCACGGCAGTGGTGCTGGAGGCGGAGCTGTTGACGATGAACGTGCGCCACTTCCCGATGCTGGCGGGCCTGCAGCCGGCCTACTGAACGCCGGCGCTCAGCCGGCCAGCACCACCGGCAACGACCGGGCCCCGTTGACCAGCGTCGATCGGGTGTAGGTCGGCTCGCCGGCCAGCCGCCAGGCCGGGTACCGGCCGAGCAGCTCCTCGAAGAAGACCCGCGCCTCCAGGCGGGCCAGGCTCGACCCGAGGCACACGTGCTCGCCGAAGCCGAAGGCCAGCTGGGGCGGGGACGTCGCCCGGGTCACGTCGAAGGTGCCGGCGGTGGGGCCGAAGACGGCCTCGTCCCGGTTGGCCGAGGCGTAGAGGAGCACCACGAACGCCCCGGCCGGAACCGCCACCCCGGCCAACTCGGTGTCGACCGCCGCGGTGCGCCCGAAGGCCTGGATGGGCGTCACCCACCGGAGGACCTCCTCGACGGCGCCGGGGAGGAGCGAGGGATCGCCGGCCAGGACGGCGCGCTGGTCGGGGTGGCGGGCCAGGGCCTCGGCCCCGCCCGACAGGAGCGTGCGGGTCGTCTCGTTGCCGGCCACCAGCAGCGTCATGCAGAAGCCCATCACCTCGTGGCGGTCGAGGAGGCGGTCCCCGACCGGGGTGGTCCGCAGCAGGCCGAGCAGGCCGTCGTCCTCCCCGGCCGGGGCGGCCACGTGGTCGAGCAGGTAGCCGACCAGCTCCCCCACCAGGGCGGCCTGCTCGTCACCACCGACGTCGGGGCTCTCGATGACGGCGTCCGACCACCGGCGCAGCCGACCCCGGTCGGCGCCGTCGACCCCCAGGAGGTCGGCGATCACCGCGATGGGGATCGGGGCGGCCAGCTCCTCCACCAGGTCGACCGGACGGTCGTCGGGCACCGCGTCGAGGGCGGCCCGCACCACCCCGCGGATTCGGTCCTCCAGGGGTCGGATCGACCGGGGCGTGAAGGCCCGGTTGACCACCGAGCGGTAGGCACCGTGCAGGGGCGGGTCGAGGTGGAGGATGGAGAAGGCCCCGAGCCCCGAGCCCTCCGGGTCGCGGAGGGGGTCGTTGATCAGCACCCCCCGGCCGGAGACGAACCGCTCCGGGTCCCGGCTGACGTCGCGGACGTCCTCGTAGCGGCTGACGGCCAGCATCCCGTCACCGGTGCGGTGGACCGGCGACTCGGCGCGGAGCCGGCGGAGGACGGCGTGGTAGTCGGGCCGGAGGAAGAACCCCGGGGTACCGAGGACGACGGCCGGATCGCCCTGCTGGTCTCCGTCCATCCCCGGCCTCCGTCGCCCCGCCCGCCCGGCCACCGGCGTGGGGCCGGCGCCGGTGGCGTGCGGCAACGTTGTACCGCCCGCCCGCCGGGGCGTCAACCGCCGCTCCGGGGCGTGACGCGGGCGGCCGCGGTGCCTTAGTCTCCTGGCTCGGAGCGGCACGGGGGCGCCGCGGCTCGGGAGGGGGCACCGGATGCTGGTGATCAGGGAGCGCGTCGGCCACGTGGAGGTGCTGGCGCTCAACCGCCCGGAGGCGGCCAACTCGCTCAACCCGGCCCTGCTCGACGAGCTGGGCACCGCCCTCGACGAGGTGCTGGCCGACCCCGACGCCCGGGCGGTGGTGCTCACCGGAAGCGGCGAGCGCGCCTTCTGTGCCGGCATGGACCTGGCCGCCCTCACCGAGTGGAACCAGGCCGACGGCCAGCCCGGCGGCGAGGTGGTGGCCGACCTCCTCGAGGGGTCGTTCGCCAAGCCGGTGATCGCCGCCGTCAACGGGGCGGCGGTCGGCGGCGGGTTCGAGCTGGTGCTCGCCTGTGACCTGGTGGTGGCGGCCGAGCACGCCCGCTTCGGGCTCCCCGAGGTCAAGCGCGGCCTCTTCCCCGCCGGGGGCGGCACCCTGCTGTCCACCCGGGTGCCGCTGGCCCTCGCCCTCGAGCTCGGCCTGACCGGCCGGCTGGCCGACGCCGACCGGGCCCTGGCCGCCGGGCTGGTCAACCAGGTGGTCCCCGGCCCCGACCTCCTGGAGGCGGCCACCACCCTGGCCGCCGAGGTGGCGGCCAACGGGCCGCTCGGCGTGCAGCTGACCAAGCGCCTGATGCGGGCGGCGGTGACCCGGGGGCCGGAGGCGGGCCGCGCCACCCCCGAGGAGGCCGCCGCCCTCTTCGCCAGCGCCGATGCCGCCGAGGGGGCCGCCGCCTTCCTGGAGAAGCGGCCGCCCCGGTTCACCGGCCGATGAGCGGCGCCACCACGCCGGTCCCCCGCCACCTCGGGGCCCGGGCCGCCGCCCACCCCGACCGGCCGGCGGTGGTGATGGTCGGATCCGGCGAGGTCACCACCTACCGCCAGCTGGACGAGCGGTCCAACCGGCTGGCCCACGCCCTGCGGGCGGCCGGGCTCCGGCCCGGCGACCACCTGGCCCTGATGATGGAGAACGGCCCGGCCTTCCTGGAGGTGGCCTGGGCCGCCCAGCGGGCCGGCCTCTACTACACCGCCCTCAACGCCCACCTCCGTCGCGACGAGGCCCAGTACATCCTGGACGACTGCGGGGCCGAGGCCCTGGTGCTCTCCGCCGGCCTGGCCGGGGTGGCGGCGGGCCTCGACCTCGAACGGATCCGTCTCCGCATCGCCGCCGGGGGCGGGGTGCCCGGTTTCCTCGACTACGCCGACGTCCTGGCCGGTGGCGATCCCGCCGCGCTCCCGGACGAGGCCGAGGGCCGCGAGATGCTCTACTCCTCGGGGACCACCGGGGTGCCCAAGGGGGTGCGCAAGCCCCTCGGGGTGACCGTGCCCGGCGACCCCCAGTGCCCCTCGGTGGTGATCGCCGAGGGCATCGGCGCCATGGGGATCGCCGAGGGGGCGGTCTACCTGTCGCCGGCCCCGCTCTACCACTCGGCGCCGCTGGTCTACTCCATGGCCTGCCACCGGCTGGGGGCCACCACCGTGGTGATGGAGAGCTTCGACGCCGCCGCCTGCCTCGGCGCCATCCAGCGGTACGGGGTGACCCACGCCCAGTTCGTCCCCACCATGTTCACCCGGATGCTGCGGCTCCCCGAGGCGGAGCGCCTGGGCTATGACGTCTCGAGCCTCCGGTACGTGGTCCACGCCGCCGCCCCCTGTCCGGTGTCGGTGAAGAAGCGGATGCTCGAGTGGTGGGGCCCGATCATCTACGAGTACTACGCCGGCACCGAGGACGTCGGCTCGTCGTTCATCACCCCGGGCGAGTGGCTGGCCCACCCCGGCTCGGTGGGCCGCCCGATGGTGGAGATGCACATCGTGGGCGAGGACGGCGAGGAGGTGCCCACCGGCGAGACGGGCACCGTCTACTTCGCCGGCGGGCGCGAGTTCGCCTACCACAACGACCCCGGCAAGACCGCCTCCATCCAGGACCGCCACGGCTGGCGCACCCTCGGCGACGTCGGCCACGTCGACGCCGAGGGCTACCTCTACCTCACCGACCGCTCGGCCGACCTGGTGGTGTCGGGGGGCGTCAACATCTACCCCCGCGAGGCCGAGCAGGTCCTCCTCGCCCACCCGGCGGTCCTCGATGCCGCCGTCTTCGGCGTCCCCGACGACGAGATGGGCGAGGCGGTCAAGGCGGTGGTCCAGTTCGCCGACCCGGCCGCCCCGGTCCCCGAGGCCGAGCTGCTGGCCTGGTGCCGGGAGCGGCTGGCCTCCTACAAGTGCCCCCGCTCGGTCGACGTGGTCGCCGAGCTCCCCCGGGACCCGAGCGGCAAGCTCTTCAAGCGGCTGCTGCGGGCGCCCTACTGGGAGGGCCGGACGTCCCGGATCGTCTGAGCCGGCCCGCTCACTCGAGGAGCGAGAAGCCGCCGACCCCCCGGCTGGCCATCTCGAAGCACAGCGTGTCGTAGGGCTCGACGATGCCGTAGGTGACCTCGCCCTCGCTCTCGAAGCGGGCGTGGTGCTGGTCGAGGCCGCAGATCCGGGCGCGGACGGCCGGGTCGTCGACGTCGTAGGTCTCCCCGGTGACCACCCCGTCGCCCACGTCCATGCCCTGCCAGACGTCGCCGTCCGGGGTGCCGCCGTTGGGCCCGCCGTACATGCCGCACCGGAGGAAGGCGATCTGGTTGCCGAGCCGCTCGAAGGTGGCGGTGCGGACCGACCCGTCCTCGAAGACGAAGTCGACCTCCCCCGAGCGCACCAGGTGGGTGTCGGGCTCGAAGCGGAGCCGGCGCCGGCGGTCGCGCAGTGTGGCGCTCCCCCGGCGGGGGTCGCCCAGGTTGTAGAGGACGTGGTCGCCCCAGATCCCGTACTCCTCGAACTCCACCCACTCCCCGCTGTAGGGGTGCTGGCGGCCGCTCCACAGGGCCCGGCCGCCCACCCCGTCCCGGGTCCCCCAGTGGTGGTCCCGGGTGCCGAGGAAGGTGTCGGTGGTCACCTCGATCCGCTCGTCGCCCACCGTCACCCAGCCCGACTGCCGGCCGAAGCCGTCGTAGCCGGCCACCCCGGCGAAGGGCGTGGTCCCCATGAACATCCCGGCCCCCAGGTTCCGGTAGACGGGCCGCTTGGTGTCCATCCATGCCAGGTCGAAGGCGATGCCGACGTCGTTCTCCCCGAGGTGCAGGCGCCACTCCCGGAAGGGGGCCACCACCTCGAAGCCGATGGGCCCGACGGTCATGTCCATCCGGTCCAGCCCCAGCTTCCGGTGGGCCCGGACCGTCGAGTGGCGGCCGCGCAGGTTGACGATGGCGAAGGCCTCGGCCGTCCCCAGGTTGGGATAGATCCCCATGCCCGCCACCACCAGCAGGTCGCCGGTGCGGTCCTGGCAGGTGAACCACATCCGCTCGTAGGCCTGCGGGTCGGACGTCCACATCACCCGCACCGGGTGCGGATGGTTGTGGATCAGGTACTCGTCGAGCCCCGACATCGGGTAGTGCTCGATGCCGGCGTCGAAGGGGCCCGTCATGCCGGCCCCGCCCCGCTGATGGCCTTCAGCTCCACGTACTCCCCCAGGCCGGCCTCGCCCCACTCGCGCCCGATCCCCGACGAGCGGTAGCCGCCGAAGGGGGCCAGCGGGTCGGGGGCGTACCCGTTGATCCCGAAGGTCCCGGTCCGCACCCCCCGGGCCACGGCCAGGCCCCGCCCGGCGTCGGTGGTCCACACCGATCCGGCCAGCCCGTACTCGGAGTCGTTGGCCACCGCCACCGCCTCGGCGTCGTCCCCGTAGGGGATGACGCACAGCACCGGGCCGAAGATCTCCTCCCGGGCCACCCGCATGGCGTTGTCCACGTCGGCCAGGACGGTGGGCCGGACGAACCACCCGGCCTCCAGCCCGTCGGGGGCCTCGGCCCCGCCCGTCACCAGCCGGGCGCCCTCCTCGAGCCCGAGCCGGATGTAGCCGCGCACCCGTTGGCGCTGGCGCTCGCTCACCACCGGGCCCAGCTTGGTGGCCGGGTCCAGCGGGTCGCCGACCACCAGGGCGGTGGCCGCCGAGGCCACCGCCTCGACCACCTCGGCGTAGCGGCTCCGGGGGGCGAGGATGCGGGTCTGGGCGGCGCAGGCCTGGCCGTTGTTGACGAACGAGGTGTACCGCAGCCCCTTGGTCAGCGCCCCGAGGTCGGCGTCGTCGAGCACCACCGCCGCCGACTTTCCGCCCAGCTCCAGGCTGACCCGGGTGAGGGTGGCCCCGCACCGGGCGGCGATCTGGCGCCCGGCCGCCGTCGAGCCGGTGAAGGCGATCTTGTCGACGCCGGGGTGGTCGACCAGGGCCCGGCCGGCCTCGACCCCGCCGGTCAGGATGGAGACCACCCCGTCGGGCAGGCCGGCGGCCTCCACCACCTCGGCCAGCAGCACGGCGTCGAGCGACGCCTCGGGGGCGGCCTTCACCACCACCGTGCAGCCGGCCAGGAGAGCGGGCGCCAGCTTGGTGGCGATCAGCACCTGGGGGACGTTCCAGGCCACGATGGCCCCCACCACCCCGACCGGCTCGCGCCGGAGCAGGTAGTCGAGGTACCGACCGGTCCGGTGCTCCTCCCAGGGGGTGGCCTCGGCCACCTCGATCATCGACGCCATGATGTCGAGGGGTGCCCCGACCTGGCCCAGCCGGGAGAAGCCGATGGGGGCGCCGTTCTCCGAGCTGATGGTGACGGCCAGCTCCTCGGCGCGGGCCGCCAGCCCGTCGATGATCCGCCGGAGGGCGGCGACCCGCTCGGCCAGCGGCAGCGTGGGCCACGGGGAGGCGTCGAAGGCGGCACGGGCGGCGGCCACCGCCCGGTCGACGTCGGCCGGGCCGGCGTCGGGCACCCGCCCGAGCACCCCGCCGGTGGCGGCGCCCACCACGTCGAGGGAGGCGGTCGAGACCGGTGCCTCCCACCGGCCCCCGATCAGGAGCCGCCGGTGGTCGGCGGGCACCGGGCCGGAGGGGCTCACCGGGGCAGCCCCAGGATCCGGTCACCGATGATGGTCCGCTGGATCTCCGAGGTGCCGCCGGCGATCGACGACGCCTTGGACCACAGCCACTGGCGCTGCCACCGCCCACGCTCGGGGTTCCCCCCGGCGTCGCCCCACAGCGGCGCGGCGTCGCCCACCACCGCCAGGGCGGCGTCGGAGAGCTGCTGGGTCATGTCCGTCCAGGCCAGCTTCACCACGCTCGACTCGGGCCCCGGCTCGATCCCCCGGCCCAGCCGGGTCATCGTCCGCCAGTTGTGGAGCCGGAGGATCCGGAGCCGCACGTAGGCGTCGACCAGCTGGTCGGCCACCAGCGGGTCGTCCAGGGCGCCGTTCCGGCCGGCCAGGTCGAGGACCTGGTCGAGGTAGACCTCGTGGACCACCTGCTCCTTGAACGGGAAGGTGGTGCCCCGCTCGTGGGCCAGGGTGGTGTTGGCCACCGACCAGCCGGCATGGAGCCCGCCGATCACCTGGTCGTCGGGGACGAAGACCCCGTCGAGGAAGACCTCGTTGAACTCCGCCTCGGTGGTCATGGTCACCAGCGGGCGGACCTCGATGCCGTCGGCCTCCATGTCCACCGCCATGCAGGTGATGCCGCGGTGCTTGGGCGCCTCCGGGTCGGTGCGGACCAGGGCGATGCCCCACCGGGAGTACTGGGCGTAGGAGGTCCAGACCTTCTGGCCGTCGAGGGCCCAGCCCCCGTCGACCCGGGTGGCCCGGGTGGTCAGGCCCGCCAGGTCGGAGCCGGCCCCCGGCTCGCTGAACAGCTGGCACCAGATCTCCCCGGCGCTGAGGATGGCCGGCAACCACCGGCTCCGCTGATCGTCGTCCCCATGGGTGAGCAGTGTCGGTCCCACCAGGTTGACCCCGGTGCGGTTGACCGGCTGGGGCGCCCGCGACCGGGCGTACTCCAGGTTGAAGATGGCCACCTCCAGGGGCGTCGCGCCCCGGCCCCCGAACTCGACCGGCCAGTGGACCCCCACCCACCGGTCGGCGGCCAGCCGGGCCTGCCACCGGCGCCCCCACTCGAACTCCTCGTCGAACGACCCGAACCCGGGGGCGGGGGCCACGTTGGCCCCGAGCCAGGCCCGGACCTCGTCCCGGAAGGCGCGCTCCCCCTCCGTGAGGGCCAGGTTCACCGGCCCGGTCCCCGGATCCCGGGCACGGCGGGGGCGTAGTCGGGGCTCGTCCGCATGGCCCACCGTTGTACCGCAATCCCACCCGCCGTGCCGCCACGCCCGCGGCCGCCGTGCCATACTCGGCGCAGGCCGGGGGGCCGGCGGGCCGGTGACGCACGGACGCCACCCCGGACCGGAAGACGGACAGGGACACGGGAGGGGACCATGGCCACGTCAACCACGACGGACATCGATCCGATCACCGCCGAGGTGGTGCGCTCGGCGATGGAGACCGTCTGCTTCGAGATGGCCACCTACGTGTCGCGCACGGCCACCACGCCGATCCTCAACCAGTCCAACGAGCGCAACGCCACCATCATGGACGCCACCGGGCGCCTGGCGGCCCTGTCGGTGGGCATCCCGCAGTTCATGCTGTCGAGCACCCTCCCGGTGCGGTACGCCCTCGAACTGTTCGGCGAGGACCTGAAGCCCGGTGACGTCATCGTGGCCAACGACCCGTACCACGGGGGCGGCCACCTGCCCGACTTCAACGTCTTCGCCCCGGTCTTCGACGACGACGGCGAGCTGCTCCTCATCCCGTCCATCCAGTGCCACCACGGCGACACCGGCGGGGCCATGGCCGGCGGCTACAACGTCTTCGCCAAGGACATCTGGTCCGAGGGCACCCGCTACCCGGCGCTCAAGATCTTCGACGGCGGCAAGGAGCGCAAGGACGTGGTGGCCCTGATGCGGGCCAACAACCGCCTGGCCGGCTTCATCGGCGACCTCCGCTCCCAGGTCGGGGCGGCCCAGCTCGGGGTGGCCCGGCTCGAGGAGATCGCCCGCCAGCACGGGCCCGACGTGGTGCGGGCCACGGTGGAGTGGTCGATCAACGACTCGCGCCGGCGGCTGCAGCGGGAGATCGAGGCGTGGCCCGACGGCACCTACAGCGCCGACATCTACTTCGACGCCGACCCGGCCGGCAACACCGACATCCTGGTGCACGTCAGCGTCACGGTGGAGGGGAAGCGCCTCATCGTCGACTTCACCGGCTCGGACGAGCGGCCGGAGATCCAGGCCTGGTCCACCTTCGGCAACACGCGGGGCAACGTGGTGTCCCAGCTGGCCTCCATGGTCGACCCCACCATCGCCAAGAACGAGGGGTTCTTCGACTCCATCGAGATCATCGCCCCGGTCGGCTGCTGCATCAATCCGGTGGAGGGGCGTCCGGTCTCCAGCGGCACCCACCACCCCGGGGTGGAGGTCAGCGACGCCATCGCCGTGGCCATGAGCGCCATCATCCCCGAGCGGTGCAGCCCGCAGACCTACAAGTTCGGGAGCCCCCGTCAGATGTGGGGCGACCTCGACCCGCGCACCGGCCGGTCGTTCTTCGACCACGGTGGCGAGGTGTCGGCCGGCTGGGTCAACGCCGTCAAGGGCGTCGACGGCTGGGGGGCGCTGTCGGCCTCCTCGGGCAACCTGATCAAGGCCACCGCCGAGTTCAACGAGGGGCTCTTCCCCCACTTCATCCGGAACCGGAACTACCGCACCGACTCCGGCGGCGCCGGCCAGTGGCGGGGGGCGTGCGGCAGCCTGTTCGTCAAGGAGGTCCGGACCCCCACCTCCATCAACCAGTACGTGGTCAACCGGATCCACCTCCACCCGGGGATCCACGGGGGCCACAGTGGGGCGCCCGACAAGTGCGTGCTCAAGGGGACGGTGGAGGTGGCCCC
>Ga0182013_10009063_pt1 | contig 10548 bp, 6 predicted proteins | sample 612S2MmetaG_FD_120487 | JGI IMG/M metagenome (GOLD analysis project Ga0182013, IMG submission 120487) | Permafrost microbial communities from Stordalen Mire, Sweden - 612S2M metaG | ecosystem: Environmental > Terrestrial > Soil > Wetlands > Permafrost | place: Sweden: Stordalen | collected...
CAACCTGCTGGCGAATGCCATCCGCTATACGCCCGAGGACGGCGAGATTCTGCTGGCCGCCGAGGAGATCAAGGACTTTGTGCAGTTCACGGTGCGCGATACCGGCCGCGGCATTGAGGCGGAGCGGCTGAGCACCATTTTCGATCGGTTTAACACATATTCCGAGAAGGGCTCGGGACTCGGATTGTCGCTGGTGCGCCGCCTGGTAGAGTCGCTGGGTGGCCAGGTTGCCGTAGAGAGCCGCCTGGGCCATGGCGCCACCTTCCGCTTTACCCTTCCGGTTGCCGTTGTGGAAGAAGTCCGGCATCCCGTCGAGGTGGGCTAGTTTATGCCGGAAATCGTACTCGAGAAGAATCCCGAGCAAGCCAGGCTGCGCATCTATCTGGGCGCAGCGCCGGGCGTAGGCAAGACCTACGACATGCTGAACGATGCCCACCGCATGAAGCACCAGCTTGGTGTGGATGTGGTGATCGGTATTGTGGAAACGCACGGCCGCGCGGAGACGGAAGCGCGCGTCCGCGATCTGGAGGTCATTCCCCAGCGCGTAGTTCCCTACCGCGGCGTGAACCTGAAAGAGATGGATATCGACGCGATTATCGCGCGCCATCCCCACACAGTAGTAGTGGACGAACTGGCCCACACGAACATACCCGGCAGCCGGAACCGGAAGCGCTACGAAGACGTGCTGGAGCTGCTGGACGCCGGCATCAACGTGATGACTGCCGTCAACATCCAGCACCTTGAAACGCTGAACGACTCAGTCAACCGCTCCGCCAATACAGTTATCCGCGAGACCGTTCCCGACAACTTCTTCAAGCGGGCCGACGAAGTGGTCAACGTGGACGTGACCGTGGACGAGTTGCGCAGCCGGCTGCGCCAGGGCAAGATTTACGCGGCAGAGAAAGTGGAGCAGTCGCTCGCCAACTTCTTCCGCAAAGGCAATCTGAACCTGCTGCGCGAACTGGCGCTGCGCACCACCGCCGAACAGGTAAGCAGCCGCGCGTCAGAGTATCGCCGCACGCAGGGACTGGAACAAGCGCCCATACCGGAGAAGGTGATGGTCTGCCTGAGCACACGCCCCGGCACCGAGCGGCTGTTACGCGTGGGTGCGCGCATCGCCGGCCGGCTGAACAGCAACTGGTACGCGGTATACGTGAGCCGGCCCGACGACGACAAGGGGCACGGCGATCCCGAAGCCTATCATCGCCTGGAAGAGTTCCAACGCATGGCCCGCGACCTGGGCGCAAAAGTGGTGCCGCTTACAGAGCGCAATGTCTCCGACGCGCTCATCCGCTTTGCACAGCAGGAGAACATTTCGCATGTTGTGTTTGGCCAGTCGGCACGTTCGCGCTGGGACATTCTTCTGCGCGGCTCAGTGCTGAACCGGTTTCTGTCTGAGGTTCGCGATGTGACCGTGCAGGTTGTCCCGATGAACAAGCCGCTGCGGCGCGGCTGACCGGCACCTTTCAGCGCGCCCATAAATGCACATGACGTGGCGATGTACGCCACGTCATGCCGAGATCCGCTCCCAAGAAAGTATCAATTCGTGTTGTTGGGGATTAGTCGCACCGATGTAAGGTCTGTCGCGATCGCCTCGAAGATGCTATTCAACGAGGTAACCTGGTTGTTCTTGTCCGCGGCCTGGCAGCCCGAGTCACCGCCCGGTGCGTAGTAGTCGGAATAGAAATACGTTTTGGCGCCCGAAGTCCAGCCTGTAGACATCTGCTGCAATGTCTGGCATGGGGTGATTCCCTGGTGAGTGCCGGCACTCTGATCGCTGCTACAGCCGGAACTGCTGGATGCGCCGTAGGCAATGGTGTAGATCGTTGTAGGATTGCCGGAATACGTGGCTGCGTACTTGGCGGCATCTACAGCCTGTCCGCACTCTCCATTCCACGAAGGATAGGTGCCGTTACTTGTGGCCAGAAGATAACTGGCCGGATATGTGTAGGAGCTGGAAGTGAGCGACTGGGTGGCCTGAGCCGTGGTTGAGGAAATTCCGGGGCTATTGGAGTCCGGGCTGCTCGACGAATTGGGTGAGTTTGAATCTCCATCGCCGAGGATCACCATGATATTCTTCGACCCTGGATTCTTCGACTGCTCGGCCAGCAGGGCCGCTTGCGCCGCATAGAGCGCTCCCGCATAGTAGGTTCCGTAATCGCCATCGAAGTTGGAAGGCTGCATGCCCCCGCATCCGCTGGTGCCGCCGCCCGCGGCCTTTACCAGCTTGGAACTGGTATTCAGAGTGGTTGCTTGATTGGATGTTCGGAAGTCGTTTGAGAAACCGACAACCTGGTAGGTGGGCGCATTGGCGCCAGACCCCACGGTGTAACCCGCAGTCGTTGTCGGGATAGCAGGAAATGTGTAGGGCATGGCATTTGGAATGCCCGACCATCCCGTGCTATCGCCACGGTAGCTAGCATAGCTGCCTACAGGCAGCATTGAAATGTAAGACGAGAGCGACCTGTCGTAGGGAAAGCTACTGCTATTGATCGCCGTCGCGCAGTTGGAATCGATACCGACGGTCCCAGTGGTGACATTAGGGAATGTAAACAGAGAAACATAATTGACCGAGGGATACAGAGTACTCAACAGTTTCTGCACACCTTGGAGAGCGCAATTCATCTGCGAGGCGCCACAGTTGCTGTCGTAGGTGACCATCGACAGGGTCGAGTCGAGGACAATTGCCACGTTGTACGGGAGCGGAATCGAGCCTCTGGCGGCGGCCGTTGAGGTTGCGCTCACCGTCATATTCTTTACGCCGAAGATTCCGGCGAAGAACGTGGGAATGGTGGCTGACTGCGTGACGCTAACGGCATTGGGGCTGGTGGAGGTGCATGGAACCCCCCAGTTCGACACGGTAGTGAGGCACAGCGGCGTCACGGTGGCGGTGCCTCCGGTGATGGCAAATCCACTGGCGAGGTTCTTATCGCCCGTGCCTGCGCTGTAGGTTTGACCGACGGCGGAGTAGCTGCCGGTGGGCATGTTTTGGGCCGCCGCTAAAGCGGCGGCATCGGACGCAGACTGCAGTTGACGCTGAACAACCATGGCGTGGCCCACGTCCACTACCAGCGCTGACATGCCCAGGGACGTCATCAGCATGAGGGCGACCCACGGCATGGTTTGGCCAGATTCGCCTTTGAACAACGTAAACAGAAACGACCGGCGGCCCTTAGCCCTGCTACTACTGGCTGGCGTTCTCTTCGAACATGAATGAAGACGTGTTTTCGAATTGCGAGTGGAGTTTTCCATGGGATAGTCTCCTGGCACTAACCTCGAAACCTGCATTGCCTTTCCTTTGCCGGATCGATTGCCGCCAAAGCGTGGGTTGTTTCCGTCTACTGCACCAGTTCAGTAGTTTGGGCGTACATGTTCAAAGTGCCTGGCGTCCATCCATAGACGAGCATTGAAATGGGATAGGAAGCCTGTACCGTTACAGTGTCGCCAGAGCCTATTCCGATGTTGTTGCACGTGGTGGAATAGATGGTTGCCGTTCCTCCGTTGGGGGTCCAGGTAATCTGGAAGGACGCGGCGCTGCTGCCAAGAATGGACGCAGATTGCTGGGCTGTTTGCACCGCAAAGGCGCAGGGGTCGGTAATCTGCGAGGTTGTGCCGTTGGAATTGTTGACGGTGACGCCGCGGCTGAGTGCAAATGCCCGCGCACCGGCGTTGACGCCATTGGTCATGACCATGTACTCACTCAGCGCCACTCCGAAACAGAACAGGGCGGTGATGATCGTCATCATCATTGGAACAACGAGGGCAAACTCAATGAGTGAGCCACCGTCGCTGCGGCCTAGGCGCTTGAGACAAGGCCCAATTGCGCGGCCGATGGAATCTCGGCGGCTGGTTTCATTCGAAAGCCTTGGCCAGCTTTCGGCGTTTCTGAGGTGCAGTTTCATATCACTCCTCAAAATACTGTTTCTTGTCCAGGAAATCAGCCAATGCGAGATGCCTGGGGAATTCAGGCCTCCATCGGTAATGCAATTCAGTCGTCCATCGGTAATGCAACTTAAGTATTAGATCGAACATCATTTGCTGGAATACCACCTTTGTGTCATTACTTTGGACTTGTATGATCCGAAATGGATCGACGTAATTTACATAACTATTGACCTAAAAGCGTTCCAAGCTGTTGACAGCAACCTCGTCGGGTGCGTGCGCAATTCGGGTGAGTTCACCGCGATCAAGCCAGACAAGAAGGCAGTCGTCGCAGCTATCGACCACCACATTTCCCGGCCCCGCGTAGAAATGCGTGTCCATGCGCCGATTGCACCGGGGACACTGAAGCACGCGCTTCAAATCGCCGCGATCCGCTGGAGCATGCACGGTGGGATTCGTTGCTGCGGCGCGTAACTCGTCGATTGCCGACTCCAGCGCGCCCATGGGCAAGAGCAGGCCGTGGCATTGCGTGCAATAGAGCACCGAAATCTTTGCGATGGACGCCGTCACCAAAGGAACGCGGCAGACGGGGCACGCGAGGTTCGCAGGAAAACCGGAGTCGGGGTTCGAGTCTTGAACGGCGCACGAAACCTCGACGCCTTCGTCCTCTTCACCGGGATAGAAGACGGTATGGCAATAGCTGCACTCGAAGCCAGTGGTATCGGGGCGGGGGTTCAACGGCGCTCCGCAGGCGGGACAATTGTTCATTGCGGCTTTCCGCACTCCGGACAGAATTTGGCGATGGCCGTGATCGGCTTGCCGCAATCGATGCAGAACTTTGTGTCGGTTGCCGCGGCTGGTCCGCTGGAAGAGGCGGCAGGCTGAGCCGACGGCACGGCATTGGACGCCTTCAGAGAACTCGCCAACACCTGCGCCACCGCCGCGCCTGCGCCCAGTCCCATGCCCACGCCCGCGCCGCCGCCGGTGTTAACCGCGGCCAGGTCAAGCGACTCGGCTGCCGCGTACTGCGTGTAGCGGCCCACGTCGCCAACCATCTTCATGCCGATGCGCTGGTCGAGCACCTTGGCCAGCTCGTCGGGCAAGGAGACGTTCTCCACCACAAACTGCTCCAGCGCGAGTCCCAGGCCTGCGAACACCGGATTCAACTGCTCGCCGATTTTGGCGGCCATGGCAGCCTGGTTCGCGGCCAGATCGAGAAACGGCACGTTGCTCGACGCAAATCCACCGGCGATGTGGGCCAGGATTGTGTCGCGAAGCTGGCCGTCGAGATCGGCGGCAAAGTAGACATCGCGCGTGCCGCTCACCTGGTTGAAGAACAGGCGCGGATCGGCGATGCGGTAGGAGTAGATGCCAAAACACCTGAGCCGCACCGCTCCAAATTCGGCGTCGCGAATGGTGATGGGCATTGCCGTGCCCCACTTCTGGTCAAGCTGCAGCCGCGTGGAGAAGAAGTACACCTCGGACTTGAACGGCGACTCGAAGTCCTTGTCCCAGTTCATCAGGTCGGTAAGGATGGGCAGGTTGCGGGTGTTGAGTGTGTGCAGGCCGGGACCAAAGATGTCGGCAATGTGGCCTTCGTTCACAAAGGCGGCCATCTGCGACTCGCTGACCGTGAGACGGCCACCGTTTTGAATCTCCAGGTCGAGCATGGGATAGCGGTAGCTAAGGATGCCATCCTCTGGCTCGTTCCACTCAATGACGCTGACAAATTGCTTGGCAAGGAAGCTGCTCAGGCTCACAGGGATCTCCTGTGGGCAAGCTAGCACTGAACTTGGCGGCTGCGAATAGCACAAAGGAGGCAAGCTGGCGCGCGGAAGCGCCTGGAAGCATCAGGGGCGGGTAGCGCACGCTTTGTCTGCCATAACACGATGGGTGCCCCATCCTTCGCGTTTTTTGCGAAGGGTGGGAGACCACGAACCTCAACCGCCTTTTTCGGCCGCGTCAACAACGCCTGCCGGTGATAACAACTGAAGGTCAGAAAATGAAAACGGCCGCATTGCTGATAGCGGATGAGTTTCGCCACGACGAAAGAATTCTACACCCGGTTTGATGGTCAAGGTTCGTGGTCTCACAACAGTGGTCAGAGACGAAAAAGACGGCGTGATGAGATTTGTGGTTCCCATCCTTTCCACGATGAAACTGTGGAAAGGATAGGGCACCCTGACTGTATTGCTATATCAAGGGTGCATCGGCCTATGGCACGGTAAACGGTCGCAGGCCATCTGTCGGGAAGATGCCGGTGGGCGCGGTTGCGGCCGAGGGCTGCGGGCGGAACATGTAATGCACCGAAAAACCAACCGACGCGGAGTTGTAATTGCGGGTGTTGTTGGCGCCGAAGAAACCGCCGGCGAACCAGTGCGGCGCGATCTGGTAGGAGACCTGGCCGCGCAGATCGTAGTTGGGGCCGACGCTGGTAAGGTCGGGCAGCATGGGGCTGCTCAAGCTGGTTTCAAGAGCCTTGTCAACGGCCAGCGGCCAGAGAGGTGTCTTGTTCTCCTGGAAGGCCTGCAGACCGAATGCGCCCACCACGTTATAGTGCCAGTTGGTCTGGTAGTGGCCGGTATAAGTCAAAGGCACGTTGGCCAGGAAGTACATTTGCGGGCTGAAGTATCCGCCCATGCCGTGCGTGAAGGCGTTGTCGTTGTTGGCGTAGTGCATGGCGAAGAAGTTGACGCCCACGCTCAGGTTGCCATACTCGGGCGCTGCCCACGCGCGCCACCATGCGCCGCCGTCGCCGTCGATGCGCGTGTTGTTGCGCACGTTGTGGCCGGTGAGGTATTGGCCGCCCGCGCTGAAGTAGTAGCCTGATTGCGCGTCGCCGCGGGCGAACTGGATGTTGCCCTGGTTGTAGACCACGCCGCCCCAGATTTGCCCTTCATGGCCGAGCGAATTTCCGGCAGGATCGCGCAAGCCGGCATAGGAAAGTTGGCTGTCTTTTTGCGCGTCGCGCACAAAGTTGATGGTGATGGGACCGTTGCCCGGCTTCAACATCATGCGGCCTGTGACGGTGGTGACGAGGAAGCCATAGGGCGTGTATCCGCCGGCGATGGCAAAGTTCGGAAAGGCAAGCTGTACCTCTCCGCCGAGTCCCGTTGCGTTTTGCTGCGCGGGCGGATTGGTGTTTGTGTTGGTCTGGGTTCCGATGGGCTCGGGAATGTTGGTGAGCCCGCTGCCGGAGACACCCGATTCGATCACGGAGATGGTGGCCGTACCGTCGGCCTGGCCGGAGTCAAGAAATACTGGTCTGGCGATGACGGTGAAGCGCGCGTGATAGCCCATGGGCGCGGACGCCTCAAACGGAGCTTCAAGCGCGGTGAGATGGTCGTAGCCCAGGACGCCGCTGCGGTAATTGAGCAGGCCAGTTCCCGCGAGCCAGCCGGAGTAGCCGCTCTCGATGGCGTGCAACTGCATCTCGGCTTCTTCGCGCGGGCTGATCTGGTTCTGTTGACGCTGCAGGCGAACCCACGGCCCGCGCAACGGCGGCAGGTTGCGCTGCTCGAGTTCCTGATCGGTAATGCCGGTTTCAGAACCGGCGGGCTGGTTCTGATCCTGCTGCGCTTGAAGCGCAGGCGTTTGAACCGCAGTGGGTGCTGGTGCTTCAGGCACGGCTGGTGCGCTGCTGAGCGGAGGGGCACTGACGATTTCTTGCGGAGCCGGCGGCGGCGTTGCAGCCTGGCAGGGCTTGCACGGCTGCTTTCGGGCGTGCGCGGCGGCTTTCTTATGCTTTCTTGCTGCCGAAGTTGCCGGATGCGATGGCGCCGCTGCTGGCTTGGCGGGAGCAACCGTCTGCTGCTGCGGTGCGGAGTAGGCACCGGTTGCCGCATCCTGCGCCGAGGGGGTGTACTGCGCCATCTGGTAGACCGTCGGCTGCGCGGGAGCCGCGGACGTGCGCACCGGATCGGGCGTCACGGGAAAAGCGGGATGAACCAGCGGCTGGGGAGCCGGTGCAGAAGACACGGCGTTTGGCACCGAATGCACGACAGACGGCTGAGGGGCTGCATCACTTTGATTGATGAACACCGGCAACGTAATGGGTGGATTCTGCGCGGCGGGGGCTGTGTTGTTCCAAACCGGAGGCTGGGCCGGAGCTGAAGGCGACTGTACGCCGGATGCGGCCGAGCCAGGAATTGTCTGCGGCGCGGCATGGTACGACGGCAGAGGAGCCTGTGCGGCTAAAGGCCGCGTGTCTGCGCGCGGGTCAAGAAGACGTTTGGTGTCGCCGGGCAGCGGAGACTGGTAGGTACCGGAGAGCGCAGTCATCTTGCTGTCGAGGCTCTGCAGGGTTGAGCCCACGGGCATGGCGGCGAGTGCGGCGCGCCAATATTGAGCGGCACGTTTGTCGTCGCCGCGGGCGTGCTCATAGTTGCCGGCGAGGGCAAGGACTTTGGGATCGCCCGGATAGCGCGTGAGCGCCTGGCGCAGCCACTTCTCAGCCTGCGCCCTGTCGGGCGCTGCCAGAGCCGCGGAGATCGCCCCCTGGTAGTCGGCGGGCGTGGCGTTGTCCATGGGAATCGTCTTGAAGAGCGACACGGCATCGGTCGCCCAGCCAACCTGAAGGTATGCGCTGGCCACGGCACGGCGCACGCTCATGTTGTCAGGATAGTCTTGCGAGGCGGCCTGCAGGATTTGCACGCCGCGGCGCATGTCGCCTGCTGCGATTGCCGCCTGGGCGCGGCGCACGGCCCAGCTTGCCCACAAACCGCTCAACTCGCTGCGCTGCTCCGCTGCAAGATCGGGGCGCGCATCCAGGCGCATCATCACTGGGTACAGATCCGCATCGTCGTTAAAGTTGTAGTACAGCCAGGCGCGCTGAATCTCAAGGGCCGCGGGTGCCTGGGCCCCATGCGCAAGATTGTAGCTGTCGACGCGCTTCAGGTATTCGCTGGCGCGCGCAAAGTCGGAGACGGCGATGTACAAGCTCGCGATTCCCTGCACGAACTCGATGTCGGAATCGAGCAGACGCCGCGCATCGGGCGGAATCTTGGCAAGCTCGGCAAGAGCCTCGGCATTGCGGTTGCCAGCCATGAGCGAGAAGATCAAGCCCTTGTAGGCATCGGTCTGCATGGTATGCGGAGCGTTGGCTGAGATGGGCGCGGCTGCAGCCGCGGCCGGCTGCGCAGTTTGCTGCTGCGCGTAACTGACTGGATGAAGCAGAGCCGGTTCAATTGAATCGACGCCACGGCGAGTGGATCTGAAAACGGCGGTTTGACCGAAGTGCGAACCGCTGGATGGATGATAGACGGCATCGCGCAACGGCGCTGCGCCGCTCTGTTGCCCGCTGGGCGCGTACTGGCCGGCAGCTTCGTAGCTCTGCTGGACGAGTTGCGGCTGCGCCTGCGGCGGCACTGAGGACTGAGGTTCATTGACGACGGCCGGAGCCTTCGCGCCGTAAGGATCGGGACCATAAGCGGGGAGCGGCGGCAGCTTGGTGGTCCTTGGGAATGGCTCGGAGTCTGGATCGAGCAGGCGCTGCAGGTCACTGGCAGTCACGGCGCGATGCGCACGCGTGTCCTGCTCGGGATAGACAAGTTCGTGCGCCAGCTTATCTGCAGGAGACGACGCAGGCATGGCCGCGATTGCCGCGCGCCAGTAGTCGGCCGCGCGCTGATTGTCGCCGCGTGCCTGCTCAAAGCGGGCCGCAAGCGTTAGGATGGCCGGGTCGCGGCCGTAAAGCTCGAGCGCATGGCGCAGCCAATCTTCAGCCTGCGTTCTGTCGCCGGCAGCCAGAGCCGCGCTGATTGCGCCCTGATAGTCGCCGACGCTCGCGTCCTGCATGGGAATCGTTTTGTAGAGCTTGAGGGCCTCTTTGGCGCGGCCAACGCTTGCATATCCGCCGGCCACCGCCTTGCGCACCGTCATGTTTTCGGGGAAGGCCTGCGACGCTGCATCGAGAATATCCACGGCGCGGCCAATGCTGCCCTTGTCCATTGCCTCGCCGGCACGGCGTACACTCCAGTCAGCCCAGATGTCCTGCACCGCCTCACGTTGCGCCAGGCTCAGGTCGCCGCGGCCCCCGATGCGCATGAGAACGCCGTAGAGATCGCGGTCGTTGCCGATGTTGTAGAGCAGCCACGCATGCTGGATATCGACATTGGCGGGCGGCGGCGTTTTGAGCTTGGCGTAGTAGGCCTGCACGCGATTCATCGCTACAAGCGCGCGTGCGGTGTCTCCGGCGGCGGCGTAGATGCTTGCTTCAGACTGCTCGAACTCGACATCGCTCTCAAGCTGCTTGCGCACCGGCGCGGGAATCGCCGCCAGTTCCTGCTGAGCGTCAGCATTCTGTTTTTCCGCAAGCAGCGCGCCGATCAGGCCCTTCCACGCTTCAGGCCGATCGGGATTGGTTGCGATGGCGCGCTGATAAATGGCATAGGCCTGCGCCGTGTTGCCGCGCACCAGATAGATGGCGGCGAGTTGCAATTGCAGTGCTATGCTGGGCTGCCGGCCAGCCGCAGTCTCGATTTTGATAGCGCTCTCCAGCATTCCCTGCGCATTTTCATACTGGCCGGTCTGCTGGTAGATTGCGCCCATCTGCGACAGAAAACCGGGATCGCCCAGGGCGGTCTGATAGGTTGCCGCTGGCATCTTCTGCGCTTCGGCAAGGGCCTGCGCGTCACTCCCCATCAGGTGATACGCGCTGACCAAACC
>Ga0182013_10009069_pt1 | contig 10543 bp, 7 predicted proteins | sample 612S2MmetaG_FD_120487 | JGI IMG/M metagenome (GOLD analysis project Ga0182013, IMG submission 120487) | Permafrost microbial communities from Stordalen Mire, Sweden - 612S2M metaG | ecosystem: Environmental > Terrestrial > Soil > Wetlands > Permafrost | place: Sweden: Stordalen | collected...
CACTTACCACTTACCACTTACCACTGTTCTTACGCTGCTTTGCCCTTCAGCAGGTCCAGCGCCTTGTTCAATTGCTCGTCTATCTGCACGCCCGGCTTCTTCACCGGCGGCGGAGCAGTCGCCGCCGGCGCCAGCTCTTCGTCGACAGCCTCGGCCTCGTCCGCGCCTGAGGCCACCAGAACATCCGGCGTCACGCCCTCGTCCTGCAGCTTCTTGCCCGAAGGCGTCTCATACTTCGCTACCGACAGAATCAGCGCCGCGCCATCCGGCAGCTCGAACGTCTTCTGCTGTGCGCCTTCGCCAAACGTCTTCTCGCCCACCACGTCGGCGCGCTTGTTGTCCAACAGCGCCCCGGCCACCAGCTCCGCCGGCCCCGCCGTCCCGCGGTTCACCAACACCACCAACGGCGCCGTCGCCTGGATCGCCTTCGATGGGTCCGCCGTAAACACCTGCTTGGCGAACTTCTGCCCCTCCAGCGTCGCAATCGTTCCGGTCTTCAGCAGAAAATTGGCCAGCCGCGTTGCCTCTCCCATATCGCCCCCAGCCACCTCGCGCAGGTCCAGCAGGATCTTCTTGTTGCCCGCCTTCTGCATCCCCTTCAGCTTGCTCTCCACCTGCTGCACGTGATCGTGATCCAGAATCTCCGGCTTCAGATACAGGATCGACGCATTCTCATACAGCGCATCGCCCACCGCCGGCACCACCGTCACGTTGCGCGTCATCGTAATCTTGTCCGGTTCCACCTTGCCCGGCCGCACCACCCCAACCGTCAGCGTGCTCCCCGCCGTGCCCTCCAGCATCCGCTGGATCATCGCCAGGGAGATGTTGCGCGTGTCCTGTCCTTCAATCGCCTCCAGGATGTCGCTGTCCACCAGCCCCGCCTTGTCCGCCGGGCTGCCCGGCACCACCGACACCACCCAGGCATACCCATAGCGCTTGGAAATATTGATCCCCGCCTGCGCCTTGCCGCCCTTGTCCGCCTTGTAGGTCTTGTAGTCCGCCGGCGTCAGGTAGCTCGAATCCGCATCCAGCGACTCAAGCAGCCCGCGCAGTGCGCCGTTGGTCACCTCGGGAATGTTCGGATCGGTCACATAGTCCGTCTGGATGTGGCGCAGCACCTCGCTGTACACCTTCATCTGGTTGTAGGCGCCGTCTTGCCCGTCCGAGGCAGCGCTCACGCCGCTCCAGTTCACCCCCAGAAAAACCATCAACACCAGCGCAACCGACACCGCGAGCAGCAGAATCTTCGAAATCTTAGGCATAAGGCGGAGCATCTCCCACGGGGACAGTTCTCGGACACCTCGGACAGTCGCCGTCTGGATTAGACGCACGCCACCCGCAACCCGATAGTCCATGATACTCCCTCGCCGCCTGCCGCGCCTCCGGAATTGGGTGCCCCACATCTCGCGTCTGAGATGTGGGTACTCGCCTGCTTCTATCCAAAGGAAATAATCGGCCCTCCGTCGCGCATCTGTAGAATGTTGCGCATGGAAACAATCCAGTACAACCTGCCCCAAAGCCGCATCCCCGAAGCCTGGTACAACATCGTCGCCGACCTGCCCACGCCCATGGCCCCGCCGCTGCACCCCGGCACGCTCCAGCCCATCGGCCCCGACGATCTCGCTCCGCTCTTTCCCACGGCCCTCATCCTGCAGGAGGTCAGCACCGAGCGTTACATCGAAATTCCCGGCGAAGTCCGCCAGGTCTACGCGCAGTGGCGTCCCTCGCCGCTCTTCCGCGCGCGCCGCCTGGAGAAGGCCCTCGATACCCCCGCGCACATCTACTACAAGTACGAGGGCGTCAGCCCCGCCGGCTCGCACAAGCCCAACACCGCCGTCCCTCAGGCGTTCTATAACAAACAGGAAGGCACCAAACGCCTCGCCACCGAGACCGGCGCCGGCCAGTGGGGTTCATCGCTCGCCATGGCCTGCCAGTTCTTCGGCCTCGAGTGCAAGGTCTACATGGTGCGCGTCAGCTACGACCAGAAGCCCTACCGCCGCGCCCTCATGGAAGCCTTCGGCGCATCCGTCACCGCCAGTCCCAGCCTTGAAACCGCAACCGGCCGCGCCATCCTGGCCCAGCATCCCGATTCCAACGGCTCGCTCGGCATCGCCATCTCCGAGGCCGTCGAAGTCGCCGCCTCCGACCCGCACACCAAGTACGCGCTCGGCAGCGTACTCAATCATGTGCTGCTCCACCAGACCGTCATCGGCCAGGAGGCCATCGAGCAGATGGCCCTCACGGACGACGAGCCCGACATCATCGTCGGCTGCACTGGCGGCGGATCCAACTTCGCCGGCCTGGTCATGCCCTACCTCGGCCGCAAGCTCAAGGGCCAAAGCCACGCCCGCGTCGTCGCCGTCGAACCCGCCGCCTGCCCCAGCCTCACCAAGGGCCAGTTCACCTACGACTTCGGCGACACCGGCCATCTCACCCCGCTGGTCAAGATGCACACCCTGGGCAGCACCTTCATGCCGCCCGGAATCCACGCCGGCGGCCTGCGCTACCACGGCATGGCCCCGCTGGTCTCGCATGTCATGGACCTCGGCTTGATCGAAGCCAGCTCGGTGCAGCAACTCGACGCCTTCGCCGCCGGCATCCAGTTCGCCCGCGCCGAGGGCATCATCCCCGCGCCCGAGGCCAACCACGCCGTCGCCGGAGCGATCTTCGAAGCCCTCCGCGCCAAGCAGGAAGGCACCCCGCGCACCATCCTCTTCAACCTCTGCGGACACGGCCACTTCGACATGCAGTCCTACATCGCCTATCAGGCCGGCCTGCTGCAGAACTACGACTATCCCGCCGAGGAGATTGCCATGGCCCTCGCCGGCCTGCCCACAGTTGCCTGAGCGCGCCGCAGATGCCGGTAGTAGGCCGATTGAATCGATTTGAAGGGGCGGGCTGAACCGCCTTGAAAGGGAGCGGCTTCAGCCGTGCATTGCTTAAGGGCACGGATTTATCCGTGCCGTAAACACCGCGAAATCAAAGGGGCTTCAGCCCCTGAGGTCGGCCTTTCGGCTCCCGTACCACTTTTTCATCACTCTCTTAAGGAGACACAAAAGGTCTGGTGGCGGTGGACAGAATCGAACTGTCGACCTACGGGTTATGAGTCCGTCGCTCTAACCATCTGAGCTACACCGCCGGGTGTACAAGGGGCTGCAAGCTGGGCAGGAACTGTGCTCGAACCCCAGCCTCAGGACTCCAGAGCACAACTCATCTATGATACGTGAAACGATGGTGCGAGTGAAGTTGCTGCGCCGATCGCTGACAGCCGAAAGCTGACCGCCGATGCGCAAACCGTCCTTGCCAAGCCCGCACCGCCATCCATGACCACTCCCCTCCGCATCCTCGGCGTCATTCCTGCCCGCCTCGCCTCCACCCGCCTGCCGCGCAAGGTGCTGCGTCAAGTCGCCGGCAAGCCTCTGCTCGCGTGGGTGGTTGAAGCCGCGCGCGCCTGCCCGCAGCTCGACCGCATCCTGGTCGCCACCGACTCCGACGAAGTCGTCGCCCTCTGCCATCAACTCGACTGCCCCGTGCAGCTCACCGCCCCCGATCTCCCCAGCGGCACTGACCGCGTCCACGCCGTCGCGCAACTTCACGATGCCGACATCTACGTCAACATCCAGGGCGACGAGCCGCTGCTCCGTCCCGAACACATCGCCGCGCTCCTCCATCCCTTCGCCAACCCGCACGCCGACGTCACCACCCTCAAAGTCCTCTGCACCCCGGAGAACATCGCCAATCCCAACGCCGTCAAGGTCGTCACCGCAGCCGATGGCCGCGCCCTCTACTTCTCCCGCGCCACCATCCCCTACCACCGCGACCCGTCCGATCCCGCACCGCAATACTGGAAGCACATCGGCCTCTACGCTTATCGCAAGGCCGCGCTCAACGCCTTCCCCACCCTGCCCGCCAGCGCACTCGAACGCGCCGAGCGCCTCGAGCAACTTCGCTTCCTCGAGAATGGCCTGCACATCGTCGTCGAGCCCACCCATCACGACACCATCGGCGTCGACACCGAAGCCGACCTCCTCCTGGTCGAGCAGCTTCTCCGCGCTCGTCAAGCTCCCCGCCAAACCACCTAAGCGATCCTCAGTCGCGACGAACAAGTCCCCCCAAAGTTGCCGATCCCCAAAATTAATTTCATCCATCCCCACAACTATGCATCGCACCCTGTGTCTTTCCCAACGGATGGGCGAGAGCGATTCGAATTGCTCTCAAGCCCTGCCATAAAACGAACTACGGCGATGACTCCGCACACGAGCGCGCCCATGAACGTGTCTCTGCGTTCGTGGATGAGTGGCACCTCTGCCAACTCGGCGTCCGTCCAGAATAAGCTGCGGTGCACGCAGAAAGCGATGGGCCTTCTATGATCTCTTTGTCCCCCTCGAAGTCCTGCATATCCCTCGGCAAGTCTCCGCTCTGTCTCCTCACTCTTGCTGCCGCTTCCCTGCTCGCCGTTGGCTGCGGCGGTGCCGTCGATGGCAACACCATCACCGGCAACATAACCGGTTCCGCGTTCGTCGTCGGCACCGACGCTCCCATGGCCAGCGTTACCTCCTTCGCCGTGCAAATCGTCAGCATCAACGCGATCAACGCCTCAGGCGGCAGCGTCGCCCTCATCAGCGGTGAGCCCACCGTCGACTTCGCCCGCTTCAACGGCCTCCAGACCCTGCTCGACATGAACGACGTTCCCGTCGGCACCTATACCAGCATTCAGATCACCCTCGGCCCGGCGACCCTCGGCTATCTCAACACCGTCGCCGGCTCCGCGCCCACCATCGCGTCGGAAGCCGCGACCCTCACCACCTCCACCGTCAGCATCAATCTTGCCCCGCCCCTCATCGTCACCGTCGCGCAGCCGATTGGCCTGCATCTCGACTTCGATCTGGCCAAGTCGATCCTGGTCGATGGCAGCGGCCAGATCACCGGCCAGGTCAAGCCCACCTTCAACATCGGCGTAGTCGGCACCGGCGACTCCGGCGCCTACATCGACGAGTTTGACGCCGCCGTCGTCAGCGTCAACGCCGCCGCCCAGTCCTTCGTCATCCAGGGCCCGCATGGCCGCAACTTCACCGTCAACGTCAGCGGCAGCACCGAGTGGGACAACGGCGAGAGCCTCAGCTCCCTCACCACCAGCAGCATCGTCCAGGTCTCCGGCATCCTCGACAAAGTGGACGCCACCATCGACGCCGACGAAGTAGCCATCCTCTCGCAGAGCGGCTTCTTCGCCGACGGCCAGGTCACCTACGTCACCCAGGTCGCAGGCTCGCCAGCCACCAGCTTCCAACTCTATGTGCGCGGTCTTCTGCCCACCACCACAGGTCTCACCCTGGGCCAGATCGCGCAGGTCGACCTCAGCGGCTCCGAGAAGTTCTTCATCTACTGGATGCATAACCCGCTCACCCAATACCTCTTCAACTCCGGCACCCTGCTGGCCGGCCAGAGTGTCTCCATCGGCGGACCGGCCACCGGCGCTGCCAATCCGCAGGCCGTCTCCGTCAACCGCGTAGTCCTGCGTCACTGGGGCTACAACGGCACCGTCGTCCCAAGCTCGATCAACGCATCGGCCGGGACCTTCCAGATGCAAATCAGTGGCTTTGCCGGTCTGCTCATCCCGCAGACGGTAACCGTCTACACCTCCAGCGTCAGTTCCTTCCGCAATGGTTTCACTGCACTCAGCAGCGTCACCTCCAGCGCCAATGTCCGTGTCGTCGGCTTGCTGATCAAGAACCCCGCCTCGGGAAACTCGATCCTGCTCGCCCGCTATGTAGATTTACTCAACTAGGAATCACGACACCTACCCAAAGGCGTCACTTCCGATCAACTCGCCGGAGCCAGCTCCCCCTGGCTTCGGCGATTCTTTTCTTCAGACCGGGACCCGCGTAAACCGCAGTTCCAGCCCATCCGCTATCAACTGCACCTCAACCGCCTCCAGCGACTCGGCAATCCACGTTGCCCGCTGCAACTGGCCCACCGCATGCGTCCCCAGCACCCCCAGCACGCGGCAACCGGCGGCGATTCCCGCTCCCACTCCCGACGGCGCATCCTCCACCACCACGCACTCCACCGGCGTCAGCCCCAACAACTCAGCCCCGCGCCGGTAAGGCTCCGGATCGGGCTTGCCCCGCTCCACCATGTCTCCGGAGACAAACCGCTCCGGCACCGGCAATCCCGCCGCCGCCAGCCTCGCCACTACCAGCCTTCGCGTCGCCGAGGTCACCACCGCCCAGCGCTCCGCCGGCAGCCGCGCCAGCAGCGCCTTCGCCCCCGGCAGCACCTTCACATCGGCCGTGTCCTCAATCTCCATCTCCTCAATCGTGTGCAGCCCCTCCGCCACCTGCGCCTCATCCCACTCCGGCTTCAGCATGCGCACAATGTCCAGCGCACGCGTCCCATGCGGCACCTTGTACTCGTCCGCGTTGGGCACGCCATATTGCTTGCACCATCGCTGCCAGCAGCGCTCCACCGACCCGATGGAACGGATCAGCACGCCATCCATGTCGAACAGCAGCCCCTTCGTCTCAACGTAGATCAACGCCGAGCCTTCAAACGTAGGTTCCGCATCCGAATCCACCCCATCCCCCACCCACTCGCTCAAAGCTCGACTGCCTCTCTTCCTGCAACTGACAACTAACAACCTGCAACTAGTCCGCACGCCCCGCCAACACAAACTGTCGTGCCCCCTCCAGCACTTCATTCACTGACTCCACCGCACAGCTCTCGCAGTAAACCCGCAGCAGCGGCTCCGTGCCCGAAGCGCGCAGCAGCAGCCACGTCTCCGCCGCATTTTCCTTGCCCGCACACGCCGGGTTCTCCAGAAAGAACTTGATCCCGTCCAGTGTCTCCACCCGCAGCACCTTCATCCCCGCCATGGTGTCGCCCGCGCCCAGCGCGCTCGCCCGCGCAATCGCCAACCGCTTCAGCTCCTCGTCGATATGCATGTCGATGCGCCCGTACTGGTGTTCGCCGAACTCCGCCTGCAAGCTCGCCACCAACTCGCCCAGCGTCTTCTTCTCATCCGCCATCACATTCGCCAGCAGCAGCGCATTCAGCAGCCCGTCCCGCTCCGGCAAGTGCTTACTGATGCCGATCCCGCCCGACTCCTCGCCACCCATCAATATCTCCCGCTCCAGCATCAGGTCCACCACATACTTGAAGCCGATCCCGTGCTCATGCAGCGTGCGCCCATGCTTCGCCGCGATCCGGTCGATCATCTTGGTCGTGTTGAACGCGCGGGTCACGTCGCCCGGCCATCCCTTGCGCTCCAGCAGCCACTTCAGCAGCACCGCATAAACCTTGTGCGCGTCCACCACGTTGCCATGCTCATCCACCGCGCCAATGCGGTCCGCATCGCCATCCGTAATAAACCCGGCGTCGCACCGCTCCGCCACCACCGCCGCCTGCGTCGCCTTGATATGCGGCAGAATTGGCTCCGGATTGATCCCCGGAAACAGCGGGTTCAGCTCGCTCCGTATCTCCACAAACGGGATCTCCACCCGCGTGAAGATCGATGCAATCACCCCGCGCCCGCAGCCATACATGCAGTCGATCAGGAATTTGTAACCGGATCTGGCAATCGCGTCCAGATCCACAAACCGCGCCAGCGCCGTGATGTACTCCGGGTTGAAGTTCACCTCTTCGATGCGCGCCTTCTTCGCCGCGTCCGGCAGCGGCTCGCCCAGGTAGCTCTCGATCGCCGCCATGATCGCCGGCCGCCCCGACCCGCCATAGCTCGCCTTGTACTTCACCCCATTCCACTCCGCCGGATTGTGGCTCGACGTAATCATCACTCCGCCCGCGGCCTTGCGCCCGCGCACTGCGTAGCTCAGCGCCGGCGTGGGTGTAATCTCACTCGCCAGCGCCACCGGAATCCCCGCGTTGGCCAGCACCTCGGCCACCACCCGCGCAAACTGGCGTGACCCGAACCGCGTGTCGTACCCAACGCACACCCCGCGCTTCGCCTCTTCCTGCTTCAGCACATAGTGCGCAATCGCCCGCGCCGCCACCCGCACATTCGCAAAGGTAAAGTCGTCGGCAATAATGCCGCGCCATCCATCCGTCCCGAACTTCACCACCGTCTCCGCCATCGCCACTCCCGCACCGCCAATTCATCGCTGACCGCTGATAGCTGACCGCTGACGTAAAAACGCAAGATCTCCGCAGCGTTGAAGGGGACGGGCTTTAGCCCCTGAGGGGATCCAAGTCACACCAGCCCCTCACGCTCAGCTCGCTTCAAGTCCTGAACCACCTTGCCCACATCCTGCGAACGCTCGCGTGTCGTGATCATTAGACAATCGCCCGTATCAACTACAACTAGGTCACTGACCCCAAGCAGAGCCACTACTTTCCCTGGCGCATAAACGTAGTTGCGCTTAGCGTCAATCTCGCAGCCAACAGGATCGGTCTCGTCGAAAAAGCTATACATCTTGCCGTCCGTCAAATGCTCGTGCAGCGCCGCCCACGAGCCAATATCGTTCCAGCCAAAGTCTGCCGCCAGACAGTAAATCTCCGATCCCGTCTCGCCCTTCGCCGACCGCGGCTCCAGCACCGCATAGTCAATGCTGATGTTCTCGCACTGCGGATACACCTCGGCAAACACCCGCTCGAACTCCGCGCTCCCATGCGCCGCCGCAATCTTCTCCAGCAGCGAAGCCATCGCCGGACAATGCTCCCGGATCGCTCCCGCCAGCGTCCTCGCGCTCCACAGAAAAATCCCGCCGTTCCACGCATAGTTCCCGGAGGCGACAAACTCCTCCGCCCGCACCTGGTCCGGCTTCTCGGTAAATCGCTTCACCCGCCGCACCGGCAAGCTGGGTGCCCCATGCATCGCCGTCTGATCGCGAATCTCCACCGCCTCGCCCAACTCAATGTACCCGTATCCCGTCTCCGCCCGCGTCGGAGGAACCCCCAGCACCACGATCTTTTCGCCGCTCGCAGCCAGTTCCACGCCAGCACGAATCACCTCGCCAAAACGCGCCGTATCCTTCACCACATGGTCGGACGGAAAGATCCCAATCACCGTCTCCGGCGCCGTCGGTTCCAGCAGAAATGCAGCCAGCGCGCATGCCGGAGCCGTATTCCTCGCCGCCGGCTCACTCAGAATGTTTCCCCGCGGCACCTCGGGCAACTGCTGTGCGATCGTTTCGTCCAGCAGCGTATTCGTGATCACCCACACGTCTTCCGCCGCGGCCAGCGGCAGCAGCCGGTCCAGCGTCTGCTGGATCATCGTCCGCTCGCCATCCAGCGCCAACACCTGCTTCGCGCGCGTCCGGCGGCTCCTCGGCCAGAAGCGCGTTCCGCTGCCGCCCGCGAGAATCACCGGAGCAAAACGCAGCCCCGCCTTACCACCCGCAAAGTCCATAGCCTACCAATGTTAGTGGAAAAACCGCACGCCGCACTGACTCTTTTGTGGTGCCTCGTGCCGTCATCATTCTTACTCGAAGGGTCACTTACCACTAATCACTGACCACTACGCACTGACCACTGCCTTCAGATACTCCCGCATCCGCCGCACGCCCTCATCCACCACGTCGTGAGCCACAGCATACGACAGGCGCACATGCTCCGCCGTCCCAAACGCCTCGCCCGGCACCACCACCACGTGCGCCTCGGTCAGCAGCTTCTGCGCCAGGTCCGACGCCGACTTGATCCCACCCCTTCCGATAAAAGCGCTCACATTCGGATACACATAGAACGCGCCCTGCGGCACCGTGCAGGTCAGCCCCGGAATCGTCTTCAACCCCGCCAGCACCTGGTCCCGCAGCTTCAGGTAGTCCGCGCGCATCTCCGCCACGCACTCCTGCGGCCCGGTCAGCGCCGCAATCGCGGCCTTCTGCACAAAGCTCGTGGTATTCGATGTGCTCTGCGACTGCAGCTTGCTCATCGCCCCGATCACCTGCTTCGGCCCCAGCGCAAACCCCGCGCGCCACCCCGTCATCGCATACGTCTTCGACAGCGACCCCAGGATCACTACATGCTCCTTGCAATCCGTAAACGTCCCGCCGCTCACCGGCGCGCCCGTAAACGTCAGGTACACGTAGCACTCATCCAGCAGCACGTAGATCCCACGCGCATGCGCCAGCCGCACAATCGCCTCCAGGTCGGCCGGCGATACCACCGCCCCCGAAGGATTCGACGGCGTATTCAAAATAATTGCCTTGGTCTTCGGCGTAATCGCCGCTTCAATCATCGCCGCCGTAATCCGGAAGTCCTCGCGCTCGTCGCTCTCGACCAGCACGACCTTGCCGCCCGCATACTGAATAATGTCCTTGAACGACACCCAGTACGGCACCGGCAGGATCACCTCGTCGCCGTGGTCCACCAGCACCTGCACCGCATTGAACAGCGCCAGCTTTCCGCCCGTCGTAAACACGCACTCCTCTATGCTGTAGCCCGACCCAAAGTCCGCCGCATGCCGCTCCACCACCGCCTTGCGCACCGCCGGCACGCCTGCCACCGCCGTATACTTCGAAAAATTCTTCTCGATCGCCTCGATCGCCGCGTCCTTGATGTGCTTCGGCGTGGCAAAGTGCGGCTCGCCCGC
>Ga0182013_10009070_pt1 | contig 10542 bp, 8 predicted proteins | sample 612S2MmetaG_FD_120487 | JGI IMG/M metagenome (GOLD analysis project Ga0182013, IMG submission 120487) | Permafrost microbial communities from Stordalen Mire, Sweden - 612S2M metaG | ecosystem: Environmental > Terrestrial > Soil > Wetlands > Permafrost | place: Sweden: Stordalen | collected...
CCATATATAGAGATGGAGCGAGGGAGGGGCCCGGTTGTGCTGGGAAGTCGGTATATGTTGTACCGGAGACTTGGTATGTCCCGACGCGGCTAAGAGATGATGCCCTTGCGAACAGCGTACAGGATAACTTCCGGGACGCTGCGTAAGTTCAATTTTTGCATGAGCCTGGCGCGGTGCGTCTCGACTGTGTAGACGCTCAGGTTGAGCAGATTGGCGATCTCCTTACTGGATTTGCCCTCAGCCACCAGTTGCAGGATTTCGCGCTCGCGGGGCGTGAGGAGTTCGTAGGAATCTTCGCCGCCGGTGCGCTGCAGCCTGCGCATGTAGTCCTCGAGGAGTACCTGGCCGACTGCGGGACTGAAAAACGACTTCCCCGCGGTCGCGGCGCGGATGGCGCGCGCCAGGTCGGCCTCGGCGGAGTCCTTGAGCAGGTAGGCCTTGGCTCCCGCTTTCAATGCCCGGAGCACGTAACCTTCGTCGGAGTGCATACTGAGCATGACAACTTGCGTATCCGGCAGCGCAGCCCGAATCTGGCGGGATGCCTCGATGCCATTCAAGCTCGGCATGCCGATATCCATCACCACTACGTCCGGGTTCAGCTTCCCGGCCATGGCCACAGCTTCACGGCCATCGCTGGCTTCTCCGACAACCGTGAGGTCGGGTTCGGCATCCACCACCATGCGCAGGCCCGCGCGAATCAGGGTGTGGTCGTCGGCAAGCAGGACGCTGGTCTTCTTCACGCGTTACCCCCGCCGGGGATGGGAAGGTCCGCCACGACGGTTGCGCCCTTTCCCGGCTGAGATTCCACCCGCAATGTTCCGCCCAGCCGTTTCACCCGTTCCTCCATTCCCAATATTCCCATCCCGCGCGAACGGTCCGGATCGAAGCCGCGGCCGTCATCGGTCACCCGCACCACGATGGATTTCGCCAACTGCTCCACCACAACTTTCGCATTCCTGGCGCCGGAGTGGCGCACCGCGTTGTTCAGGGCTTCCTGGACGAGTCGGTAGATGTAGATCTTGTATTCATCGGGCAGGTCTTCGGGGACGCTCTCCGATTCCACGGATACTTCGATCTCGCTACGCCGAGATACTTCCCTCCCTTGCCATTCCAGAGCCGCCGCCAACCCGAGGTCGTCCAGCATGGAAGGCCGGAGCAGGAGCGCGATGTTTCTGACAGTTTGGACGGTCCGCTCGGCCACCGACTTCAGGTTATCCAGTTGTGTCTTCACTTCGGGGTGGTCGCCAGAGAGCGTGGTCGAGAGCCGGCCGATATCCACCAGAAGGGCTCCCAGCGATTGTCCGACTTCGTCATGCAACTCGCGAGAGATGGCGCGCCGTTCGGTCTCCTGTGCGTCCACGAGGCGCGCCGAGAGTTGCTGCAGCGCGTGCCGGCTTCGCGCAAGTTCGACGTAGCGGGCACGGGTCTGCCGATCGAGCCTCACGATATACGCCATGCTACCCAGCACGAGCAACAGACCGCTTCCGAATCCGATGGCGAGCACTCGGGACAGACTTCCCTGTAGATTCGTAAACTGAATCACGAGCCCGCGATCGGCACGTTGGAGTCGCTTTGAGTTCCACACCTGGAGTCTCCCGGACCAGTCCAGGATCTGCTTCTGGACGGACACGAGGTGCTCTGCAAGCATGCTTTCCGCCCGGCGCCTGCGTTCCGCGGGCCTCGCCGCGAGAATCGTGATATAAAAAGTCCGCTGTTGTGAGAAGACTCCCCGCATGCCGTTCAGCAACGCGTCTTCCTCAGAGTCCCGAACGCTGGGGTAGCGGTCGAAATCGGCGTCGATTTCCAGGGTGAGTCGATCCAGGTGGCGGCGAGCTTCGGCGTCCCGGTCGGCGGCGGTCTGTGCGACGAATTGCTGCACGGCCTGGTCGTAGCCCTGTATGGAGAGCCAAAGTCCGGATAGCGCGCGCGTCCGCTCCGCCAACGCGCGAGTGGCCGCCAGTTCTTGAGTGTGCATTTCCGAGAGAAAGCGGACAGCCAGGACCCGGGACACAAGCAAAAGTGCCAGCAGCAATACGGAAACGCAGAGAAACAACCAGCGCAACTTGCTGGAGGGCGGTGTGGGTTCCCGCCATGCGCCCGTGTCCGCGGTCTCACTCAATTTCGCCATAAGGTCTGAATGGGGGAAACAACCTCATTATCGCTCCGAGGCTTACGTCGACTCAACCCTTTGGCATTTTGGATAGCCTGATATCCGACCACCAATGCCACGACAGCGATGATGACAGCCAATAGACAGAGCGACACCTGGAAGCGGTGTGCGTGCTGAACCCTGCTGTCGGAAACCGCCACATTCCTTTTAGCATATTCTCCGAATGAAAGCTGAATCCTGTCCGAACAGGATTGGAACCCCGGCACGAAAGTGATATCCATAAGAAGGAACGAGAGCCGCACTTACGTGGAAGCCGAAGATGTGAAAACGTCGCGCCTCGTCGACTTTTGTCCAGGTCGGAGCGTCTGAAGAATAGTGGTCCGGATCCTAGGGGTGAGTTTACTTGCGACCGCGCTAGCCGCCGCCACTGTGCCGCCCGGCTGCACGGGAAGCACTACTCTGGGAACGTTCGAGATCTCGGTGCGCCCTTTCTCGCAAGGCTCGGCGCTGCCGTTGAAATCAGTGGCTGCCATCCCGGCGGGGTCACGCCTGATTTGGAATCCTGTTCACCTGACGCCGCAGGCTTCCAGAACCGGTGAGGTCGCAGCCGTTATAGTGTCGGCCTCGAATCTGATCACACTGGAACCGCGGAAGGCGGGAAGACGCACGGAATGGCAACTGCTCGAACGTCCGCAAGTCATCGCCCTCATCTTCGGACCCCAGGGGCTGAGTGAGGGCAAGATTCAATCGCTGGTGACTCGCAATCGCGACCTGATGAGGCAACTGGCGGACTATGCCGAGCAAAGTTCCGAAGTCGAATCCCTGGTGCAGGAACTCGCAGATGCACAGCAATCGGGCGGAAGTGCCGATGCCGTGCTCAAGGGATTCTCCTCTCAGTATGGCGTCAACCCACAGAAGCTGAACACGCAAGCGTTCTCCAACCAACAGGCGACGCTGCTGCTGAAGGCGTTGCTCCCGGCCTCAACTGCCTACGACCCGCTTGCCAACCAAAGCGCTCAGGTTCATCAATCGGGCGGCCTTGCGGCCTCAGTAGCGGGGATGTTCTTCGGCAACGCGGTGGGACTGGCCGCGGGCGGCGCTACCCTGCTCCAGAACCTCAAGACCGCATTGTTCCCCGATACCGAATTTCGCTCGGCGTTCGCTCAGGCCGTCGCCAAAGACGGTATGGCCTTCTGCACCAAGAACTCCGCGCCAAAGTCCAAGACCCGTATTGCTTATCTGTGGGCATATCGCGTACCAGAAGTGAAAAAGCCGGTGGTGTCTGTAGCCGGCGCTCCGCACCTGCCGCTCGGGTCGAAGTCGACGCTCGCTTTGAAGTTCGGCGGGGGATCTACGGCAAAGGAGCTGGAGCGCGCTCGTGACTGGCAGTTGACGCCGGTCGCGGGCGGCCATTCCATTCCCGTCGATGTCAAACCCACTACCGCAGGCTCCCTGGAAATCGATCTTTCCAAGGTGAACCTATCTGCTGGTGACTATGAACTGGCTGCCACATGGGACTGGGAACGGCTACCGATTGCAGGAACGCTGCATTTGCACACCTGTGAGGATTTATCCCATGTCGCCCTCGCGCGAGGTGAAGGTGACAAACTTGTCGAGGGGACCGGGAATGTCGCTGTGCAATTGTCCGGAGCCGATTTCGAGTTCCTCGAAAAGGTCATGCTTGAATCCGCAACTCGGGATGCCAAGCCCGCCGAAGTTGGCTTCACTTTGCCCTTGGGCAAGCGCGCCGGCCCGCAGAATTCGGTGACGGTGAATATCGACACTGCGAAGGCGGGTTCCTATCGTTTGGTGCTGACGCAATCCGACGGGGTCGCACATAAAGTCCCGGTAACCATCTTGCCGCCGAATCCGAAACTCTCCAATCTCCCGATTCGTCTCAACATAGGGGAAACGCGCGAGGCCATTCGCCTTCAGGGAAGCGGCATGGACCGAATCGAAGGGGCCTCCTCGGATGCGGGTGACATAACGGGAGCGCCCGATGCGCACAACTGGTCCGGCGAGATTCGCCTGAAAGCCGAGCTGATCAAAGGCCAGAGCGTTCCGCTACTTCTGAAAGTCAAAGGCCTTGAGAATCCCTTGATTGTGCCGGGCGCGATCGAAATCGTGGGGCCGCGGCCCAGAATTTTATCTGTGCGGAAGTCGCTGGCGGACGACTTCGGGATTGAGTTGGGCGCGGATGAGCTGCCGGCCGGCGCTGCAGCGGGGTTGGCGCTGAGCGTGAGTCACGTGCCGGACACCACTCGGCTCGGACTGGAATTGAGTTGTGAAACCGGAGAGTCGCGTCAGCCGCTCAGGCTTTCCCCAGGAGAACCCGCCGGGGGCGCGAGTTTGACCCTAGCCGGACCGGGCACGCTGTATCTTTCCGTAGACCCCGGCGCCGTTGGCTATGCCGGGTGCCGTTTGGCAGCTACCGTGATTCTGGATCCGGAAGGGCGCTCCGATCCGTTGGTGCTCGGCCGCGTCATTCGCGTTCCGCGTCTCGAAAAGTTCACACTCACTACCGAGAAGATTGCTGATTCCGCTTATTCCGGCATCCTGGAGGGCCGCGACCTCGACGTGATCGAAAAGGCCGGGTGGGATGCCCAGCATGGCGTACCGATTGAATCGATTCCGACACCGCTTCCCGATGACTCTTCTCGCCAGAAACTCTTTATTGTGCTGCCTTGGCCTGCGCCTGGGCCCCACGCGCCTTTGTATGTCTGGCTTCGGGGAGAGACTCAGGGGCGCAAGACGGCCGTTGCTTATTGAAGCGCCCGCGACCATGGTTCGTTGGGACCGTAGGTTAGAGACAAATGGCCGTTCCCGACAGCAGGGTTCAGCGCGCGTACCGAGTGCGAATGTCGTTCTTTCTGTTGGCCGTCATCATCGCCACCGTGGCATTGGCGGTGGCATATCAGGGCATTTACACGTTGAGAGTGTTAAATGCGGTCAAGTATGCCCGAGACCGTTGGCAGAAACCAGCAGCAGTCATGGAGGCGCTCAAGCTGAAAAACGGCAGCATCGTCGCGGACATCGGTTCGGGGGCACGGTATTTCACTCTGAAAATGGCCCCGATAGTCGTTGAACATGGCCGTGTTTTCGCCGCGGACATCCTCAAAGAGCCATTAGCATTCCTGTGGGTCAGAGCACTCTTGCGCCATCAGAGCAACGTTCACATTATTCACGTTGACCCAGATACCAAAGCCTTCACGTTGTTCCGGGTGCTGAAGCGGTCCGGCACCCGCGACGCTGACCAGGTTGCGCCAAAGGGCGGCAGCCTTCCAGAAGTATCCGAACTACAGGGTCAACGTCGCCGAGGAGCGGCAATTGAAAGCCGATATGTACCAACTCATATTGCCCGCCGCTGGTAAAGAGGCGATGGAGTGCCGTGGTGAAGTGCATGCTGGAGCTGCGGAGTTGCAGCGATTCGTGAGCCCCGACATGGTCAAGATGAAGGAGTCCACGCGGAACCAGATCTCTCGACGCCGGCTCGCCTGTTTTCATCTCTAGCAGCGCTGGAGGGTGCCGGGCGCTCCTGGGCCGAGGAGGGCAGCACCGTCGCGAACACCGCCGGCCACTGCTTCCGTTAGTGCATATTTCCTTCGGAACCGCGCAATTGCGGCGGCCATACTTAACTCTGGCGCACAACTTACACACAGGTCATTCCTCGGCGTAAGAAGCTAAAAGCCCAGGGACACGCTAGTGGCTGACCACCAGTCAGCGGGCCGATCACGCGCCGGGTTGGCGGTCGTGCAGCAGCAGAACGCTGGTCGGGCATCAGGTCGCGATCACCCGGCGCTGCAAGGCCGCCGCGATGCGCTGGTACATCACGGCGCGGAATAGGGTGCCGAAGTCCGGGGTCGTCCTTTATCTTCTTGTAAATGTCGAAGTCGGAGTCGATCATGTCTTCCAACGTGTCGCCAAAGAAGGTGTCGAACGCCAGCTTACGTGTCTCTTCGGAAGGATTCACGCCGGTATCCAGCGCACGCCGTAGGCCTTCCTGATCTTCGAGCCGCCGGCCCATGTTCTCGGCGAAGAATTTCACCTTGTCCGCATTCGTGAAATCGGTTCCGAAGTGATCGTTGATGTACTCGATGATCTGGCTGAGCGGGGCCTGGTCTTCCTGCTGCGGGCGGCCTGTACCGAGCGCGGAAATCGGTTTCAACTGGCCGTCTTCATCCATCAGCTTGATCGTGCCGGAGCTCGTCTGCTGGATCCGGTACGAATCCATGTTGATGTCCTTGGTGATCTCGCGAGGCAGCGGATCATCCGGGAGCCTCAGTTTCCGCAGCAGGTGCCTCGTGAACTGGTAGAACTTCTCCAGGCTGGCGTCGCCGAACGTGATGACCTGCGAAAGGAACGAATACAGCCGAACGTAATCGCCGACGTGCTTTCGAATATCCACCCGTTCGTCTTTGGACCGAATCTCGTAACGATCCACCACCGAATCCAGTAGCGGCTAAAGCAGCTCCTGCTTGCCCTTCACGCTGAAGTAGACCCGCGCGTAGTCGTCCACTTCCTCCGTGCCGAAAAGGTGGTGGTCCTCCACGGTCCGTTTCAGGTCGTAGAGCTTGTTTGGATCGGTCGGCTCGGTGAGTAGAGTGGCTTCAAAGTACGGCTGGAAGGACTTCTGAATCTCGTCCGCTTCGTTGACGAAGTCCCGCTCGGGCGACCAGGTGACAGTAATCGAAGAAGCGCACAAGCGCTACGGCTCACGCGGTATCTACGATGGCTTTAGCCTCATCATCAGGCGCGGTGAGCGCTGGGCGGTGATGGGCCGTAACGGCGCGGGGAAGACGACGCTGTTGAAGATGATCGCCGGCGTGGAGATGCCAGACTCCGGAGAGGTGCGGCTGGGGGCCAGCCTCATCATGGGATACTTCGCGCAGCAGTCGCTGGATGTGCTGGATGCAAACTTGACCGTTATCGAGCAACTCCAGAAAGATTTTCCGCAGGAGGGCCTGGGATCGCTGCGTACGCTGGCGGGTGCGTTCCAATTCTCGGGCGACGATGTGGACAAGCCGATCCGCGCGCTCTCCGGCGGCGAGAAATCGCGTCTTGGCATGGCGCGCCTGCTGTACGACCCACCGAATTTCCTGGTGCTGGACGAGCCGACCAACCATATGGACCTGGCAACCAAGGAGATGCTAGTGGATGCCCTGCGCGGCTACGAAGGCACGATGATTTTCGTCTCCCACGACCGTACCTTCCTGCGCGGCCTGAGTTCGCGGGTGCTCGAATTGGGCGGCGAGAACGGTACGGGAGCCACTCCGAAGATCTATCCCGGCTCGTATGTGGAGTACACGAGCCAGACCGGTCACGAAGCTCCGGGAACGCATTCATAGCAAGCACGCATAGATGCTGCAGATCAGCTCGATGGGGATTCCAAGGGCCATTCGAGTCCAACGACGCGGAGGCTTCGTTGCGATACCTACCGACATTTGACCCTAACGCCCACGGTCCGGATTCAATCCATTGTCCGGGTGCCCGACGATCCGGACGCTATCCCGGCGACCCATCATCACGAGAGGCATTCCACGGTGCCAAGCAACCACCGGGTCACCGGCCGTAGAACCCGAACAGCAGCCGATCGATTTCGGGATCGCTCCGGAACGCATCCAGAAACGGGCCAGCGCTGGCTCGTAGCGAAAAAGGGGGAGTGGTTTCCGCTAACGCTTGCGAGAGCATCCGGCGTATCGCGGGAACGTCGCCCTGACCAACGCAGATGGCTAAAGGTGCGAACGCCGGGATGTATTCGCCGCGGCCACCCCGATCCTCCATCTCGCGTAGCAGCCGGATCGCGTCCTCGAGACGCCCGGCACGGGCGTATACGAGCCCCAGGGCGCCTAGAAATACCGGGGCACGCGACAAGGTGACGGTCCGTTCCAGCGACTCGATCGCCTCTTCGTGGCGTCCCAGGCCACTGAGCGCCAGCCCCCGGACCCACAGACCGAGCGTGTAGTCGGGTTGCAGTTCCAGCGCCTGCCGCGCCGCACGCTCTGAAAGATCGAATCGGCCCAGGGAGAAAAAGGTCACCGTGGAAAAGCCGTGGATCGGCGCCGACAGCGGATCCATCTGGCAGGCCCGGGTCGAGTGCGCCAAGGCCTCCTCCTCGCGCCCGTCCGTCGCCAGAAACAACCCGTAGTAAGCCTCTGCAATCGAAGAGCGCGGATTGATGGCGATGGCGTTCCGGAAGTGTGGCCCCGCCTCCCGCCATTCCCGCTCGAAGTAGAACGCGAAAAAGGCGCGCGAAAAGTTCACTTCCGATAGCTCGGGCGCCAAGGCCATCGCGCGCGTCATGGCGGCTTGAGCTGGCGGCCGGCCATCCTCCGCCGACACCCAGCCGTAGACCCGGAGGATCGCGTAGCAATCCGCGAGTCCCGCATACGCGAGCGCGTACTGGGCATCGAGCTGGATGGTCTGCTCGAAACACTGGATGGCCAGGCGCACGGCGGCTGGCGTTCGCTGATGCCAGTAGTAGCGCCCCTTGAGGTACAGCTCGTAGGCCTCAAGGTTTCTGGTCGAGGGTTTCACCACACTACTGAGGGTCACCTTGAGCCGCTCGGCGATCGCCGAGGCAATCTCGTCCTGCACCTCGAAGATGTCTTCCATTTGCCGGTCGTAGCGCTCGGACCAGATCTGGAAGCCGTTTCTGGCGTCCACGAGTTGCACGGTGACACGAACCCGGTTGGCGGCGCGCCGCACACTTCCCTGGAGCACGTTGCTTACGTTCAGACGGGCCGCAATCTCACCGATCTCGATGGCTTTGCCCTTGAACGAGAACGATGAGGTGCGGGCGGCTACGTTCAAGCCCGCGACCTGGCTCAGAGCGTTCAAGATCTCCTCGGCCAGTCCGTCGCTGAAGTATTCGTTCTCTCTGTCCGCGCTCAAGTTGGCGAAGGGGAGGACCGCAATGGACGAGCTCGTTTCCTCGGGCTTCGATAACGTGCTGGCTGCGAGCGCAACGCGCAGTTCGGCTGCGGTCTGGAAACGCTCAGCCGGCGATTTGCGGAGGCAGCGGGCGACCACGCGAGCGACCTCGGCTGGAACATCGAGCGGCTTCGGCTCGTCTCGTACGATGGCGGCCATCGTCGCAATGGCCGTGTCGCCCGAGAAGGCCCGCCGGCCGCTCAGCATTTCATAAAAAACCACCCCAAACGAGAAAATATCCGAGCGCGCATCGGCGGGTTTGGCTTCGGCCTGCTCGGGAGACATGTAGGCGGCGGTGCCCAGGATGGTGCCAGCCTCGGTCATGCCGATGGCTGCCGTCAGGTCCGCCGCCCGCTCGCAGTCACCGCCGTTGCGGGTCAACAGCGCCAGCCCGAAGTCGAGCAGCTTGATACCGGACGACGTCACCAGGATGTTGGCAGGTTTCAGATCTCGATGCGTGATGCCCTTGGCGTGCGCTGCGGAGAGCGCATCGGCGATCTGCACGGCATGCCGTAATGCGACGTCGAGCGGTAAGGGGCCGGCGAGCGGCGCGCCATCAACAAGCTCCATGACCAGGTAGTTCGGGCCGATATCGTATACCTGGCAGATGTTGGAATGGTTCAGCGCGGCAATCGCGCGGGCTTCGCGCTCGAAGCGGTCACTAAACTGCTGCCCGGAAACTTTGATGGCCACATCGCGCTGGAGCCGTGAATCGTGCGCGCGATAGACTTCGCCCATTCCACCCGCGCCGATGGGCGCAACGATCTCGTAGGGCCCGAGTTTTGTCCCGGCAGAGTACGCCATGCGGGTGAATTATTCAAGTGTAACCCATCCTGTGGTCGATAGGTCCGGGATACGCTACTCGGAGACTGGGCTCGCCGTGTCCGTCCCCTTCGACCTCTGTACGGATGGGGGACGACACACCCGAAGGTCCAGGTAAACGCTACGGCGTCAGGCGGGATCTCGCCAAGGGGTAGGATTCGGGGGTTCGTGGGTTCGTGCCAAGGAATGTGCGACCCAATCGATGTGTGCTAGGCTGTTTCGACAGCTTATGGGGCTGGCTAAGAATACTCGCTTCGGGCCATATGAAGTCATCGCTTTGTTGGGCGCGGGCGGCATGGGCGAGGTATATCGCGCGCGCGACCTGCGACTAAAGCGCGAAGTCGCCCTGAAAATCCTTCCCCAGGAAGTCGCAGCGGATCCGGATCGGCGTCGGCGCTTTGAACTCGAGGCCCACACGGTGGCGGCCCTCAATCACCCCAACATCGTCGCCATCTACGACGTGGGTATGGAAGGCGGCACATCGTATATCGTTACCGAGTTGATCGATGGCGAACCGTTGCGGGTAGGCACAGCCGGATTGCGGAAGAGCCTGGATCGCGCCGTGCAGATCGCGGACGGGCTCGCTGCCGCACACGCTGCCGGGATCGTTCACCGGGATTTGAAACCCGCCAACATTTTGCTGACTCGGGACGGGCGCATCAAAATCCTGGATTTCGGTC
>Ga0182013_10009072_pt1 | contig 10540 bp, 8 predicted proteins | sample 612S2MmetaG_FD_120487 | JGI IMG/M metagenome (GOLD analysis project Ga0182013, IMG submission 120487) | Permafrost microbial communities from Stordalen Mire, Sweden - 612S2M metaG | ecosystem: Environmental > Terrestrial > Soil > Wetlands > Permafrost | place: Sweden: Stordalen | collected...
AACAGGACACTTAGCGGTGTCTTTACCAATGACGAGATCAGCTTTATCGCCCTCTAATTTGAGCACTTCTTGCGCATCGGGAGTTTGATAATAGGTTTCAACAGGCGTGACATTCTGGTCGGTCGTCTTTACGGCAACAACCGATGGATCTGGCGTAGGCGGCGCGCTTGATGGCAAAGAAAGCCAGATAAAGACAACCAGCCCAATGACTGCGATGACGCCTACAATAGGAACAATTACAGGCGCCTTCGCTTTCAGCTTTCCGACCCAGTCTTCGGGGGTGGGACGCTCTTCTGTGACATCGGCCACACGTCTTAAGTCTGAAGTTTGCAAGCGATGAGCCGAAGGGCGATGCATCTTCTGAGAAGTGTTTTGATCGGCATCAATGAGCGTCTGAGACTCCTCGACATCATCGTAAAGAGGCTGACCGGTTGGCATTTTCAATTGTTGAAAAGCTTGCGTGCTACGTTGCAATTCGTCCAATTGCTTGCGCTGAGCGTTGCGATCTGACTCAGAAGAGCGAGCATCATCGATGACCCTATCGGCGGTATCAAGTAAATCACTGACAGGCACATGTGTACGGTCGGACGCCGCTTGCATAGCTCGATCTGCGTCCGCCTGACGCCCATCTAAGCCGTAAGCCTTGGCCAGTTTCAAAAGAACCGCGATTGTATTTTGATGACTGGCACCAAATACGCGCTCATTAGTGTTGACCAGCTTTTCATAATATCGGATAGCGTCGGCGTAAGCCTGCACACCAAAACAACAATCGCCCAGATTTTGCAGACAAGCGAGAGTATCGGGATCATCTTTACCGATAGCTTGTTCTAAAAGCGGCAATGCCTGATTGTAAATCTCCTCAGCGATTTCAAAATTGCCCGCACGAAAAGCGTTATCTGCCGATTCGACGGCAGAGACAATTTCTTGAATTTCTTCTTCTGAGTAGCTTCTCGGCATCTATACCAGCCAACACCTATCCAAGCATATCAAAGATATCTCACAGGCAGGAGAGGGTCGTCACAAAACACTCTTTCAATCCACGCAGCGCTCTTTGGCTCATGGCTGTATTTATGACCAGGACAGCTTGAAATCCTGCTTAATGACAAACAATATAGTACTAGCTTGACGCCCGATCATTCAGTCAAACAGTCAAACAAAGATTATTCCGACTTTTTACAGTTTTGAATCTTTCAGGGCAACGCGCCGCTAAAATTATCTGGATATACGATTGAAATAGCTGAGCAGTGCGATGTCTAAAAGACTCTTTCTGGAAATTTTTGCCGTCTCCTTAGCAACCCTCGTCTTGATTGCAGGCGGCGGCTTATCTAACCGTCGTCACGGGTGTTATCAATCCAGGTGCCGACGAACCAATCCCACCACTGGAAAAATGGGCAGCTAAAACCTCATTGCGCGCATATCTCAACTCGAACACGCCCAAAGTGACCAATCCTGTCACGGTCACCGACGATAATCTAAATGACGGCATCGACCTCTACGTCAAAAATTGCGCTGCCTGCCACGGTTTTGCCGACGGCGCCAAAACAAAAATCGCTGAGGGCATGTACACACAGCCTAATTGCTTCGGCAAGGAAGACTGGTCGAAAGAAGATGACGGTCTCGTTTACTGGTTTATAAATCATGGAGTCAGACTGACTGGTATGCCTGCATACGGCAAGACACTAAGTGAAGATGAGCAATGGAGGCTGGTTTTATTGATTAAGAACATGCCCAATCTCGATGACAGATCGCAAAAATACTGGCAATCATTCGTCAAGCACTGAGTTTTGTAAATGTGAAGACCAGCCTTGTGGAAATTCTCTAGATCTGCGTAATTGATTTTTGGCACGGCTACACAAAAACACTAAGGCCGCTGCATATTAACTGATAACAATGCACAGCATTACTTGCAAAGTTATCATGCTGTTCTTTGCCCAGGAAAATTCCAATGCAGACTGACAAACAACAACGCATTTTCGTAACCGGCGGGGCCGGTTTTGTTGGCAGCAACCTCGTTGACAGATTGATCGAGAAGCACCAGGTAGTGGTCTATGACAATTTTTCCAACAGTGACGGCAGTAATCTCGAAAGTGTGAAACTGCATCAGAATTTCAGTCTAATTGAAGGCAATATCCTCGATCCCCCAAAATTACAAGAAGCGATGCAAGACTGTGACCTGGTTGTGCATCTAGCTGCTAATGCCGATGTTCGTTTTGGCACGCTAAATCCAGGAAAAGACCTGCACAACAATACGACCGGCACGTTCAATGTTCTGGAAGCGATGCGAGCCAACAACATCAAGCGAATAGCTTTTGCGTCGACAGGCTCCGTTTATGGCGATGCCAAAATTATTCCCACACCAGAAGACCATCCCTTTCCTATTCAAACATCATTGTATGGCGCCTCTAAAGCAGCTGGAGAAGGTTTGATCCAGGCGTATTGTGCAGGCTACGGCTTTCAAGCCTGGATCTTCCGTTTCGTCAGCATGCTTGGTGAACGTTATTCACATGGGCATGTTCTGGATTTCTGCCGCTCTCTGAATAAAAATCCGCACGAGCTACGCGTTTTAGGCGATGGGCGACAAAAGAAATCCTATATTTACGTACAGGACTCAATCAACGCCATTTTTTGTGCAATTGACAAAGCCGATGAACAAATCAACATTTTCAATATTGGCACCAATGAATATTGCGAAGTATTCGACAGTATCGCCTGGATTACCGAAGGTTTAAAGGTTAATCCAAAACTCCTCACCACAGGCGGAGACCGCGGTTGGGTTGGTGATAGTCCCTTTATTTTTCTCGATACCAGCAAAATTCAAGCACTGGGCTGGCAACCACAATATTCGATCAAAGAGGCAATACTTAAAACGGTAAATTATCTGCAAACTCATGACAGGCAGTTGTCTACCCTATGAGAATCTGTATCGTCGGTTTGTGGCATCTGGGTACGGTTGTAGCCGCCTGTTTGGCCGATCACGGCTATTTGGTCACAGCTATTGATGACGATAGTCCAGTTGTGGCAGCTTTGAATCTGGGCATCGCACCAATTAGCGAACCGGGTCTTGCCGATTTAGTGACCAGCGGTTTGAGCAATGGTAATTTGCAATTCACCAGCGATTTCCAACAAGCTTCGTCCTGCGATATTGTCTGGATTACCGTTGATACGCCGGTCGATGCAAACGACGAAGCTGATTTAAATTTTGTCAGAGCCAAAATTGAAGCAGTACTACCCCATATTGCCACCAATGCCTGTCTCATGATTTCATCGCAAGTAGCGGTAGGCTTTACGGCTGAAATTGCGGACCTTTGCCAAACTAAATTTGCCGACAAACAACTGAGTTTTGTTTATTCACCAGAAAATCTGCGTCTGGGTAAAGCAATAAATTGTTTCAAAAATCCAGACCGCGTTGTACTCGGCTCGAATACCGAAGAAGGAATAAAGCGGGCCAAAGAAGTATTTAGTCCATTCACCGATAATTTCGTTTGTATGTCTCTTGCATCAGCGGAGATGACCAAACATGCACTCAACGCTTTTTTGGGTTTATCTATTGCCTTTATCAATGAAATTTCCACTTTGTGCGAACTAGTAGGAGCCGATGCAGGCGATGTGGCTTGCGGGCTCAAAAGCGAAGAGAGAATCGGAGCCAAAGCCTATCTCAGTCCAGGGAGCGCTTTCGCCGGCGGCACACTGGCCCGTGATGTGACCATTCTCGTCAACAAAAGCCAAAGTCTGCATCTGAATACGCCTCTTTTAAAATCAATTCGCCCTAGCAATGAAGCCCATAAACAATGGGTAGCAAATCGTCTAGAAAGAAGAATAAATAACCTTCAAGGGCAAGTGATAGCCGTTTTAGGACTGGCTTACAAACCGGGCACCGACACATTGCGTCGCTCCGGCGCAGTGGAATTGTGCGCATGGCTTGCCGCCCGGGGCTCAGTGGTGCAAGCGCATGACCCGGCCGTGAGCGAACTGCCAGCAGCTCTCAGTCAAATTATCGCGCTAAAGGATTCCGTCGAGAAAGCTTTGGCTGGAGCGAATGCGGTAGTAATTGCTAATGAATGCCCGGAATTTCGACAGATTTCGGCAGAAGACTTGGTGGCGACAATGAAAGAGACGATAGTCTTCGACGCCGGCGGATTTTTGCGTTCTGGCCTCGGCAACGACAAGCGTATTGACTACATCTCGGTCGGTAAACCATGATTTCTCTTGCCGGTCAGACTGCCATCATCACCGATGCCAATCAAGGTCTGGGAAAAGTGCTTTCACAAATTTTCTGGCAGGCAAGCGCCAATGTCGTGATGTGCGCGCGCAATGAAAACATGCTGGCATCAGCGTACCATGAGATTCTCGAAAGAAGCTGCGATGGTCATGAACGTCTATCTTATCTGCCCGGCGATGTTTCTATAGTTGAATCAACAAAGTCAATCGTCGACTTCACTTTGAAAAAATATGGCAGCATCGACATACTGATCAACAATGCTGGCGTTTACGGCCCCAAAGGCTGCCTGGAAGATGTTGACTGGCAAGAATGGAAAACTGCCATAGAAATCAATCTTTATGGTCCAGTTTTGATGTGTCGAGCCATACTGCCTCACTTCAAGAAAAAAGGCAAAGGCAAAATCATCAATTTATCAGGAGGTGGTGCCACCGCTCCATTGCCAAGACTGAGCGCCTATGCCGCAGCCAAAACCGCTCTCGTGCGCCTGACCGAAACGCTGGCCGTTGAATGTATGGACGTCGGCATCGACATCAATGCCATTGCGCCGGGAGCCTTAAACACAAGATTGCTCGATGAGATTTTAGAAGCTGGACCAGAAAAAGTAGGACAGACATTTTACGATCGCTCGGTCAAGCAAAAGTCAGAAGGGGGCGCATCTATGGAAACGGCTGCAGCACTTTGTCTTTATCTGGCATCAAGTGATAGCGATGGTATCACCGGCAAATTACTCAGCTCGTTATGGGATCCGTGGCAGGATTTGTCTAAGCATCTGGAAAAACTGCGCTCCACAGATATTTATACACTGCGGCGTATCGTCCCTGAAGACCGTCATGAGGATTGGCAATAGTCTTGAAAGTCTTGAAAGTAGCAATTATTGGTTGTGGTCTCATTGGCAATAAGCGCGGCGATCATCTGGGCCCTCACGAACTAATTGTTTGTGCCGATACTGACGGCCAAAAAGCGACAGCTTTAGCCAACCAGCACAAAGGAGCAATAGCCACCGACAATTGGAAATTTGCCGCCACCCATCCCGATGTCGATATTGTTATTGTCGCCACCACGCCCAATTACATGCCGACAATCACTCTTGCGGCCATTGAAGCGAATAAACATGTTCTGGTGGAAAAGCCGGCTGCCCGTAACGCCTTAGAATTGAAAGCGGTTGTAGATGCCGCCCAAAAGCACCAGCGCAAAGTACGAGTAGGGTTCAATCATCGCTATCATCCGGCTCTGCAAAAAGCGCACGAGATTATGCAATCTGGACGAATGGGACCATTGATGTTCATACGCGGTCGTTATGGTCATGGCGGTCGCCCCGGCTATGAAAAAGAATGGCGCGCTGATCCTGATATCGGCGGTGGTGGCGAGTTACTTGATCAGGGCATGCATTTGATCGATTTATCACGCTGGTTTTTGGGAGATTTTACGAATATCCAGGGACACGTCGCTAATTTTTTCTGGTCAATGCCGGTAGAAGACAATGCCTTTATGATGCTGAGAACAGAAGACGATAAAATAGCCTGGCTGCAAACAAGCTGGACGGAATGGAAAAATCTTTTCTCATTTGAAATATTTGGACGCGACGGTAAATTACAAATTGATGGCCTCGGCGGCAGCTACGGTCCAGAAAAACTGACCTATTACCAGATGCTTCCCCAGATGGGGCCGCCGGCCATCGAGTCCTTTGATTTTGCCGGTCCAGACTTGTCCTGGCAAAGTGAATTTAAAGCCTTCATTGAAGACATCGAAAACAATCGAGAACCATCTCCGAACCTTAAGGACGCATACGAAGCACTAAAAATAGTCGACACCATTTACGCGAGCCATCGTGAAAATATCTAAAAATACCGCAATTTTTGGTTTGATTTTTCTTACTTTAGCGGTGCTGGAATTTGTGCTGTTCAAACGTTATTGTCGCCACTTTCTGGTCCCTTACTACCCAGTCAATTACGATCAAATGGCAACATTTTATTGGGACTACAGCGCCCATTTTTCTCTGAGCCAACTTGGTCACTGGCCAGCCGACAATCGCGCGCTCACACCATTCAAAGGTGCGCTGGTGCCAATGCTTGGCCTATTGTTCACGTTCATTTTTGGCGCCCATAGACTGTCCATACTGCTCGTCAACTTTTTCTTTTTACTTCTTGCGCAATTCTTTCTATTCTTCTGGGCAGTCAAACGCAATTTCAGCATGTCCTTTCTATCGGTGGGTTTCTTCCTACTGACGGGTACTCATTTTTTTTATTTTGGCGGTCTTAACGACATGCGTTTAGATTACGGCGGCATGGTCATGATGGGCTTAGCCTTCTTAGCCGCTCTCAATTGGCTTCAATTCGGCGGGCGCAAATGCCTCGTCTGGGTTGGCACCGCCCTTGCTCTTCTCGACCTCACTAGATTTGTGACTATGTTCTACTGGATTGGCGGTTTACCAGTAGCAATGGCAGTTGCTTGCGGTCTGGTCGCCCGTACGAAAAAACGAGGGTCTTTTGCCGCCAAACTGCCGAAACGACTGGCGACTGTCTGGCTGCTGGCGATTGGTGTGGCGACTCTACACCTGCTCATTTCATGGGTATCATTCAGCAATTATTACGTTGCGCTCAAGATTACCGGTGAAGACAAAATGCGCTGGACCGAGTTCGGCGTGCACAATATTTTTGAGCAAATCCTTTATTTCCCCAATTCTTTTCTTATTCATTTCCATGAGACTATTACATTTTTCCTGATCCTACTAATACCACCTGCGGTGACATTATTTTATAAACGCCTAGCAGCTGGAAACAGCGGCAAAAGTAACGTCGACATCGTCGAGATTTCTCTGGAAAAGACCTCCTGGCTCCTTTTTCTTAGCCTGCTTGCGACCACATACATTGCTTTAACTTTATACTCACCCTCGCCTATCGTGATAGGCGTTTATGCCATACCTTTATGCGTCTCAATGGCCTTAACCCTTTCCCGCCTGCTTGCCACAGTCTTTGGTAAAAAGATAGCGCTTTCGGTCTCAGTTTTGTTCATGATGTTCGGCGCAGGCACGTTCATGCAACGTCTTTATGCGCCAACAGAGCCGCCCCATTGCAATTCCACCTCCTCGCAAAGAATCAGTGCAATCAACACTCTTGTCGTAGAGCAAGTGGCCGCCAGCAAGAAAATACAAACAATCCTCTGGTCAGCGACACACGAAGGCTTGATGCCCTTGCAGTTTACGGTGAGCTGGTCCGAACTCAAGCACTGTCTACAACCACCCGTGATCCAGATTCATGTGCCCCCATATCCGGCCTTAGACGAGAGTGACTTCGTTGCCGCTCTTAATGAAGCCGACATAGCTGTAATACCAATAACACTACCGTCACCACCGCCTGGATGGTTCGAGTATCCCAATATCACCGCGCTAAGAACGCACTTGCCGGTGCTTAAAACCTGTTTGGACCGTGAATTCAAACTCGTGCAGCGATTCGATCAGATCTATGCTGGTAATCCCAATCTCTGGTCAATTGGTGTTTATAAGAGAATCAAAAACGAAAAAGATAAAGCAGGTCTGAAAACGCAAATCGTAAGAGACTCGATTCCCGCTAATAACCGCCGCCTTTATTTGCTGAGAAATATGACTGTAATTAGAGATAATTAGCGGGAAACATTTTCCAATTGACGCGCGGCGCTTTGGCCGAGATGAGCATGGATTCTGGGAATAGCAAACATCTTACGAGCAAGATCAATTGATCGTTTCATGCCAATTGGTAGTCTCGTCTCATGATCGTGCTGCCATGTAATCGGCACCTGAGCGATGCGTGCACCAGCATTATGGGCAACATAAAGCAGTTCGGCATCAAAATAAGCACAATCGAAAGTAACCTGGGGAAAATAAAGTTCAGCTGCGGCGGCCGTAAACAATTTAAATCCACACTGTGTATCTTCAAAAGGCAAGCCCAAAGTTGCGTCCTGCAAAACGCTAAAAACCTTTGTTAGCTGACGCCGGATAAAGCCCTGCTGAACGAGAATGACGCTGTCTGCCATAGCACGTGAACCAATGACAATGTCAAATCCGTCCTTAACGGATTCGAGCAAAGTCAAAACTGTCTGCACTGGCACTGCATAATCTGCATCCATAAAAAGGCGATACTTGGCGCGTGCCGCAAGCATGCCGGTTTTCACCGAAAAACCTTTACCTTTATTGCCGGCAAAAGAAATAACTCTCAAATCAGAAAAACGTGACGCGAATGACTCGGCGACTGCCACTGTCTCATCGGTGCTGCCGTCTGTCACAACGATGATTTCGCTGGTAAAAGACTGCACTTCGAGAAAACTAATAGTTTCCGACAAAGTTCGCGGCAAGCGCCGTGCTTCGTTGTAGGCCGGTATGATAATTGACAAATAATGGGACAACGCGCAAAGCTCTAAGTTTAATATTGTCGCCATTTTAACGACTCTTGAGGTTGCCATATATTTAATTATGCCAATTAACACAGATGAGCGGTCGTTAACCATTGGTGACTCGACTTCAACGATGAGAACTTCTCTCTTTGAAAGAGGCGTCATTCAGCGGAAAATAAAACACATACTCTCCTGGTTGACCATTCGTGACTACAGTCCAGCCCGTGTATGCAGCCAATACAGCCGCTGAAATAGCGTTCAAATTCCCCCCGGTATTAATTGGGGGCAACGAACCGCTCTGGAACGGCACGACCTTTGCCATTGACGGTACTGTCAAATCGGTACTCGAATACGGCGTTTGCGACCTGGGCTGGAACGACGGTCTGACAAATTTTCATGAAGAAAATGCCGGCACCAATCATTTTATTGATAAAGCATCGCGCGCTTATGCTCTCACTCAAATCAAAAATCAGGTGCGCACAAAAGCACCGGTCATTTTAGAAATCGGCTGTTCATCAGGCTTTATGCTTAAGGAAATCAAACAGAATAATATTCACGGCACAACAATAGGCGTAGATATTGTAAGAGAGCCGCTGGAAAAACTGGCCTCACAACTGCCAGGGGTCCCCTTGTTGCGCTTCAATTTATTACACTGCCCATTGCCCGATCAATGCGTCGACGCAGTGGTGGCTTTGAATGTGCTCGAACACATAGAACGCGATGATTTAGCCCTGGCGCAAATTTATCGCATTCTCAAACCAGGTGGCGTGCTCATTCTTGAAGTGCCGGCCGGACCGGAATTATATGACGAATATGACAATCTACTCTTGCACTATCGACGTTACACACTGGCACGTTTACTACGTCTGCTAACTGGCAGCGGTTTCCAAATTGAATGCGCTTCACACCTTGGCTGTTTTATTTATCCTGGCTTCTGGCTGGTCAAACAATTGAGCAAATTGAAAAAGCAAAATAAACCAGATCTAAGAACTGTAGCGAAAAACATCAATCAGACTAAAAACAGCAATTTGCTCAAATTAATAACCGATCTAGAACTGAAAATCGGCAAGCGCATAAGCTTCCCGTTTGGCATCCGCTGCCTCGCCAGTTGCTCGAAACCACTGATATAGACAGGAAAGCTAAGTCGATCTATTTTTGAGGCTGCCGCATCAATGCAGAGGAGCTTTCGGGTTTTACCGGAAAAATATCATTGTTGTGATGACTAGAGTAGGCAGCAAAAACCAAGCACAACACACACACGGTAGCGACGATACCGGCGAGAATGAGAGATATGCTAAGAGCCGCGTCAGTTGGGCTTTTAGCACCTTGTGTAGAACCCCGTTCGCAACTGCTTTCGAGGTCCTCGAGAGTACATTTTTCTGACTCTACAATATCGACCATCGCGCACCTGTTTTCCAGAAGCTTTTAAGCTCGCTGAGAGTAAAAGTAAATTGTAATGGACCACAATTGTGACGCCGGGGTCTCCGCATAGTTCCGCTTTCAGCTGACGGCGTCCACTCGGTTGTGATTTAAAATGGACGCAGCGCCTTTGCTACTAACTCAACAATATATTGGCATGGCCAAACTTTTAATCACAAACGTCTTCAACTCGGAACCATGAAGAGAGGATGCCGTCCTATGGGTCCTATGATAAAGTTTGTGTTGAATTACCAACCAGGCAAATATTGTTAGAGCTGAGGGAAATTGAGAATGAAAAAATTTACTGTAGCCATGCTGCTTTTATGCGGCTTGCTCTGCGGGAATGCTGCTTTCGCCAACGATTGGTTCAATCGCTGGGATCATAACCACGATGGTCGCTGGAACCGCCATGAATTCTATGCGGCCCAACGCGACTGGGGGCATCATCACGGTGGCTATCCATATGCTGGCTGGGGTCCAGCCTTCGGTCGGTATGACCGCGACCATAACCACTACTGGGACAGAAGAGAAGCCTGG
>Ga0182013_10009073_pt1 | contig 10539 bp, 7 predicted proteins | sample 612S2MmetaG_FD_120487 | JGI IMG/M metagenome (GOLD analysis project Ga0182013, IMG submission 120487) | Permafrost microbial communities from Stordalen Mire, Sweden - 612S2M metaG | ecosystem: Environmental > Terrestrial > Soil > Wetlands > Permafrost | place: Sweden: Stordalen | collected...
ACTGACCCAGGCCGTTCCCGACGGCGAGTTGCGCGCTGCGCTCGAGAGTCTCGGCCGCGCGGTGCAGGCCAGCCGGCGTTAGTTAAGCCTTCAGCGTCGCCAGGAACTTCAGCATCAGGGCGTTAACCTCCTCGGCCCGCTCCATCTGAACCATATGACCGGCATGGCCGATCATCTCGACTGCACGAATGTCGCTGTATTGGTTCTTGAGCTGACCCAACGGATCGTCGCCGTGAAAGCCCTCAAGATCAACGTCGTGCTCACTGCCGATGAAGAAGAAAGGCGCAGAGTTCTTCTTGCCCTCGAACTGCTTGCGCTGATGCCATCGCAAGTCCATCGCGCGATACCAGTTCAGCCCGCCGGTGAAGCCGGAGCGGCTATATTCGGAGATATAAAACTCCAACTCCAGCTCGCTCAGCCAATACCAGGGAAGGGGCGGCGGGTTCGGCGGCAAGGCGTTGCGATAGCTCGTACCGGGCGGGTGATTCCACATATCGAGCAGATGATAATCTCCCGAGAGCGCGTAATAGACCTTCGTCAGAAAGTCCCGCACGTTGTTTCCAAGGTCTGCGTCGGCGGGGCCGTAGGGCTCGAAATAGGTGATGTGGGTGAAATGCTTCTTCGACATCTCCCGCGATTCGTCCAAGGGTGAAATAGCGGGGTTGTGGGGGGTCACTGGGTTCTCCAGCCCGATCAGGGCCCGCACCCGTTCGGGATGACGGAAGGCGAGGTCATAGGCCGCGAAGACACCGAAATCGAGACCGGCGAATACGGCCTGCTTTTCTCCGTAATGATCCATCAGCCCGATCAGATCGCCGACCGTATGATCGCAGTCATACTGGCTGGTGTCCGCCGGCGCCTCGGTTTGGCCCATGCCGCGCATGTCGGGTGCGAGCACCCGCCAGCCTGCCGCCGCAATGACCGCAATCTGGTGTCGCCAACTGAACCAAAGATGGGGGAAACCATGGCAGAGAATGACGAGCGGCCCCTCGCCCTCCTCAACCCAATGCATGTCGATGCCGTTGATTTTCCCGTAACGATGCGTCCAGTTCGCCATTCGGCGTTTCCTTCCTTCGGTCTGCTTTGTGCAACCTAGCAGTTGGGGCAAAGCGCGCAATATTCCTGCCGGCTCGCCCAGCGATGTTATTGCGATCCAACATAATTCGGGGTTACCGTAAGCTGATCGCTGGCCATGATGAGGTGGGGCGCCGATGACTGCTCATTCGCCGATGTCGACGACAGACAAGGTCCAAGCCTTGCTGTTTGAGTACAACTCGCTGCGTACCGAGATCATGCAGAGAAACTCGGTGTTCAACCAATATTGCGTCATCAGCGTGCCCGCGACCCTCGCCGCCACCACGCTGGTCTATACGGCCTTCCCGCCGGCTGGCGTCATCCTGTTCCTTATCATCTGCAGCCTGCTGTATTTCGTTTTCAGGCTGATCGAATTCGATACGCTGGCCGCAGCGACACGAGTGCGCGAACTTGAGGCGATGATCAACGAAATGGCCCGCGAAACCCTCTTGAACTGGGAAACCAGCCACGGCCTCTATGAGGTCGGGTACAGCCACCGGCTGGCCTATGTGCTTGAGCCGGTCTTTGGGCTGGTGCGGTCGCTGCTGAATAAATTCGGCGTGACGGCGCCTATGATTCCGTCCACCGATCGTGCCGATCCCGTCGTTCCTGGCGATAGTTCGTGATCTCGAGCCGCACCCCATCGGGGTCGGATAGGAATATGGCGCAATAGTCCGGCGCATATTCGGGGTAGAGTTTGGGCTCTGTTACATCGATGCCCGCCTGCCGGATCCCGGCCGCTGCATCGGCGACGTCCTCGGCGCTATCCACGCGCAAGCATAGATGATGCAGACCGGGACTATAGGGATCGTGCGTTCCGCCTCGCGCCGGTCTCAACACAAAGCCGAAATGGCGATTGTAATATTGGATATGGTGGTCGCGGCCGATGTCGAAGCTGTTCTTGCGGAACCCCAGAACACCCATCAGTCGGTCGTAGAAACCCTCAGACGTCGCCACATCCGAAACGGCGATATAGATATGGTCGATACCGATGACCTCGGGCTTTGGAGGATTGCCGCGGTTCACTTAGGTGCCGATTGCGTTGCCCGGTCGGAGCGATCGGGTTCCCCCGGAATAAGCAAAAGCAATGCAATGCTGCCGACTGTTGCGAAGACAGCACCATAATAGAACACCGCGACGTGTCCCAATCGGTCCCACAGGGTTCCTGCGACGATGCTGGCAAGAAGTTGCAGCAGACCCACCGTGGTGCTGTACCAGCCCACACCGCTGGCCCGCAGATGGTCCGGCACAAAGTCCAGGGCAAGCGCTTTGCCGACCGCACGGAATATCCCTTGATACAACCCGTAGAAGACGAACAAGGCGCCGATCAGAAGCACGTTTTGAGTGAGGGCAAAGCCGAGATAGACGATCAAGAAGATGACGAAAGCCGCGAGCAGGATCGTCTTTCTTCCCCAACTGTCCGAAAACGTCCCTGCCGGGTAGGAAATCAAAGCCGCCACGAGATTGAATGCCGCATAGATCAGAATCGTCGTTTCCAGCGGGATGCCGATTTCGCGTGTCCGCAGAATCAGAAATGCGTTGCTGGAGTTGCCGATACCGAATAGGGCGGTCACCAGCAGATACCGCCAATAGCTTTTCGGAAACTGTCCCAGCCCGAAACTGATCTTCGATGCGGCCTTTGTCGCTGTTGGGTGCTCCTTTACCAGCAGAACCATAAAAAACGCCAATAGCCCGGGAATGATCGCCAGATAAAAAATGGGGCGCATCCCGATGTGCAGCACATAAAGCAGGGAAACAGCCAGCAGCGGGCCCAGAAAGGCACCGGCATTATCGCCGAAACCCTCCAGCCCGAAAGCTCTGCCTCTGTCCTTTCGCTCAACTGAGGACGCGATAAGCGCGTCGCGCGGGGCGGAGCGGATTCCGGCGCCAAGCCGATCCAGCAATCGAGCGCCGAAGACGCCTTGCCAAACTGTGGAAAACCCCATCAGCGGCTTTGCGATCGCCGCAAGAAAATAGCCGGCAAGCGCAACCGATTTGCGCCGTTGCAGCCTGTCCGAAAACGTGCCGGAGAAGCCCTGCACGATATTCTGAGTGGCCTGGGCAAAGCCGTCGATCAGGCCGATGACGCCGCCCGTCGCGTGCAGCATTTGCGTCAGATAGACCGGCAAAACCGGGTAGAGCATCTCGGTCGAGATGTCGCTGAACAGACTGGATAACGCGAGAAGATAGGTGTTGCGCGATAGCCCGGAGAAGTATCGCTGAATCCGGGATCCGGGAGCGGTCAAGTTCCGACCTAGTCCGCGTGATTGCCGACCAGGACCTCGCGTTTGCCGACATGGTTGGCGGTCGAGACCACGCCTTCCTTTTCCATCTTTTCGATCAATCGCGCAGCGCGGTTATAGCCGATCTGAAGATGGCGCTGGACGAAGCTGGTCGAGGCCTTGCCTTCGCGGGCAACCAAGGCAACCGCCTGATCATAGAGATCGTCGCCCGACCCGCCGCCCTCTTCGCCCAAGGCCAAAGCCATGTCGTCGAGCAGTTCGTCGTCCTCGGTCACCTCATCGACATAGTCTGGCTCGCCCTGGGTCTTGAGATAGGCGACGACCTTTTCGACCTCCTGGTCGCGCACGAAAGGCCCGTGCACGCGGGTCACCCTGCCGCCGGCCGCCATATAGAGCATGTCGCCCTGACCCAGAAGCTGTTCGGCTCCGGATTCGCCCAGGATAGTGCGGCTGTCGATCTTGGAGGTGACCTGGAAGCTGATTCGGGTGGGAAAGTTGGCCTTGATAGTGCCGGTGATGACATCGACCGACGGGCGTTGGGTAGCCATGATCAGATGAATGCCGGCGGCGCGCGCCATCTGCGCCAGACGCTGGATTGCGCCCTCGATGTCTTTGCCCGCGACCAGCATCAGGTCGGCGAACTCGTCGACCACCACCACGATATAGGGCAGTTCCTTCAGGTCGAAGGCTTGATCCTCGAACACCGGTTTGCCGGTGTCGGCGTCGAATCCGGTCTGGACCTTGCGAGTCAGCATCTCGCCGTTTTCGCGCGCCTCGCGCAGACGCTGATTGAAGCCTTCGACATTGCGCACGCCGAGCTTCGACATGGCACGATAGCGGTCTTCCATTTCCCGCACTGTCCATTTGAGCGCGACCACAGCCTTTCGGGGATCGGTCACGACCGGCGCCAACAGGTGCGGAATACCCTCATAGACTGAGAGTTCCAGCATCTTGGGGTCGACCATGATGAAGCGGCAGCGTTCGGGCGGCAAGCGATAGAGCAGCGACAGAATCATCGTGTTGATTGCGACCGATTTGCCCGAGCCGGTGGTACCTGCAACCAGCAGGTGCGGCATGCGCGCCAGATCGGCCACAACCGGCAGGCCGCCGATATCCTTACCCAGAATCAGGGGCAGCTTGATCGGGCCGGCCTGGTAATTATCGTTTTCCAGAATCTCGCGCATATAAACTGTTTCGCGCTTCTGGTTCGGGAGTTCGATACCGATGACATTGCGGCCGGGAACGACAGCAACGCGCACGGCCAGCGCGCTCATCGAGCGGGCCAGATCGTCGGCAAGGCCGATGACGCGGGACGATTTGGTGCCCGGTGCCGGCTCGAGTTCATAGAGTGTTACGACAGGTCCGGGGCGGATATTGACGATGTCGCCCTTCACACCGAAGTCTGCCAGCACGCCGGCCAGCAGTTCGGCATTGCGCTGCAGAAAATCCTCGTTCAATTCGGGGGAACGGGATTCGGCCGGGGCGACCTGCAGCAAGTCATGCGGCGGCAGCATATAGTCGCTGGGCTCAGGCAAGTTCAGCGCCGGCTGGCGCGAATCGGACGCTTCGGCTTTCCTGGCGCCCGCTGTAATGCGCGGCGGCTTGCGATCCTTAGCCGGCGCGAAGACTGTCACCTTGCCGCCGAGCTCAGGTTCCTGCCGCCGCTGGCCGGACCTCGGTCGAACCGGAAGGGCCAAATCATCATCGCGAACGGGCCTGAGTGCGCCGACCCGTCTGCCGAGCCAGCTGAAAGCGCCCGCGACGGCGGCAAAGCCGGCGCGCCAATCGGAGAAGCTGATTCCGAGCGCCGCCGACAGCAGAATAAGTCCCATAATTGTGGCGATCGCCCAGGCGACCCAAATGCCAACGGCCCCGAGGAAGGGCGACAGGCCTTTAGCGGCTAGAGTGAGAATCGCCTGACCGACACTGCCTCCCATGCTGGCGGCCAGCGGCCACGCGGGAAACGGCGTCAGCGGGGACAGGGCCGCAGCGGCGAACAGCAGCCCGGGAAACAGCAGAACCAATCGCCGCCACAAGGGCGCATTGCGGCGATGACGCAATTGGCGCATGCCCCAGACCGCAATCGCTGCTGGCAAAAGATAAGCCGCCAGGCCCAGCGTCTGGATGAAGATATCGGCGAAATAAGACCCCGGCAGCCCAAGCAGATTATGTGCATGGTGGGCCCAGCGCGCCGGCAGGGCCGAATCCCAGGACGGGTCGGCGGCATAGAAAGTGACCAGCGCTGCGATCAGGGCTGCTGCGAGCGCGATCTGGCCGAGGCCTGTCAATTCGGTCAGTCGGCGGCGGAAAAACGCCTCCGCGCTGGTCGGCACGAACCCGGCAAACCGCGAAGGGCGGCTGCGTTGCGGCAAGCCGCGAGATAATGTGCGGGCGCTTGAAGCAGGCATCGATCAGTGGCCCCCCGTTGAAAGCAATTCGGCAACGCGCCCTAAGGCAGGACCGAGCGTCGCATTGTCGTGGACCAAAGCCAAACGAATGAATCTGTCACCGGGATTGACCCCGTCCGCATCGGGACGGCCCAGGTAGGCGCCCGGCAGCACGCGAATGGCCGCGTCGCGCCACAGGCGAACCGCTGCCTGTTCCCCATCGCCGACTTCGAGCCAGAGGAAGAATCCGCCTGCGGGTCGATAGAAACCTACGGCGCCTTCTAGCGCGGTCTCAGCAAGATCGATCTTGGCGCGGTAGCTGTCGCGAATTTCGGCGGCATGAGCCTCGTCCGACCATAGTGCCGCGGAGGCAGCCAAGATCGGCAGCGGCGGCGCGCTGGACGAATAGGTGCGCAATCGCTGCATCAGGGCGATGATCCGCCTGTCGCCGGCGACAAAGCCGGAGCGCAATCCTGCAGCACTCGAGCGCTTCGACAGGCTGTGGAAAACGATGATATTGGCGAATGGATCGTCGCCTTCGACCTTGAGCCCAACAGCGGCCTCAAGCGTGCCCGGCGGCGGCGCTTCATCCCAGATTTCCGCATAGCATTCATCGACGGCAAGGACAAAATTATGTCTCCGCGCCAACGCGATGGCCGTTTGCAGATAATCGATATCCGCGACTGCACCTTCCGGGTTGGATGGAGAACACAGATACATCAAAGCGGCACGATCGAGCAGATCGGGATCGAGCTGATCCAGATAGGGCAGGAAACTGTTCTCACGCCGCGTGGACAGCGCGACCGCCTCGGCCCCGGCTAGATAACCTGCGGCGGCATAGGTGGCATAGCTGGTATTGGGAAACAGGACGACGGCATCGTCGCGGCCGTTATGGGCCGCGGCCACCGTGGCGATCTGAAACAGTGCCTCGCGGGTACCCTGGACCGGCAGAATGGCGCGATCGACGTCGATCGACCCGGTGGGAAGTTTATAGCGTCGGCCGAGCCAACCCGCGACCGCGGCGCGAAACTCAGGCGTGCCGGCGATGGGTGGGTATCGACCCCATTCGTCCGCGTGGCGCGCGAGCGTGTCGGCGACCATGGCCGGGGGTGGGGATTGCGGCTCGCCGACCGCAAGATTGAGCGGCAGCCGTCCTGTATAGGGCGGGACCTTTCCCAATAGCCCGGCAAGCCGGGTAAAGGGATAGTCGGTCATTCCGCTCAGCCGAGCGTTCAGCATCTCACAGCCTGCCTTCAGGTCGTCCCGCGGACAAATCAGCAACGGATTCTACGCGGAGACGCGAATCAGCACAAGCATGCTTCGCGATTCTAATCGACTCCTGAGTGGGTTACCCCAGGCTTCTACGATCTCATATGAAATCGGGTGATTTAGATCGGTTTGGTCGCCCCGATGAAGGCCGCGGCGATCAGCAGCCCGTAGAGAACGATCGACGCAACAGATGCAATATCGATCGCCCGCCCGATCTCGCGCGGGATCGGCTGGCGGGTGGCCGACAATTCATCCAGGGCAGGCCTAAGGCGATGCATCCCTTCGCCAATTTCCAAAGTGGGCAAAGGAACCAGCCCGAACAGCGCCATCTTGAGCGCCAGCCATTTCCCTGTGAGCTGGTCACCCCAATAGAGTTGGTAACCGCCATAGGCGATGAAGGCGAGACCGCCCAGCACCATGAGCGTCCCCTCGATCTTGCGCAGCAACTGGGCGCGGGGCGTTTCCGATTCGCGCGGTACTGCCCAAACAAATACGACCCAGACGGCGGTAATCGCCCAAACCAGAACCAGGAAGGGGCCGCGGACGGGAGAGCCCCAGCTTTGTGCAAGCGTAAGGCCGACGGCGGGCATCAGAGCGAAGGCGGTGCGCGGAATGCGGTCAAGCCGCATCGCCAGTCGAAGGGTGAAGCCGCGATGTTCGGGATCCAGCCGGGACGATCGCGCCTGACGCAGCAGAGCCAGGACGCCCAAATGTCCACCGAACCAGCCCGCGAACAGCAGTACATGGACAAAAATCAGGACGGTATAGAAATCCATGCGCGACCCACTCCCCGCTTAGACGTGCGACTCGGCAATGCTAAGCAACGCCGCGCCATAAGGCTATGGCGCGGATTACGACCGGACTACTCCGCCGCGGGGAGAACCGGCGTATGAGGTCCGCCCGATTTGGGCGCATGCGCTTGATCGATGGTCAACATTCGCTTCAGGCGCGGCACGACCCAAAGCTGAAGATCGTCGAAATAGGTGAACACTGCGGGAATCACGACCAGACTGAGCAGGGTCGACGTAACCAGACCGCCGATCACCGCGATCGCCATCGGCGACCGGAAATCGGAATCAGCGCCAAGACCTGCCGCAATCGGAGTCATTCCGGCGATCATAGCGACCGTCGTCATAATGATCGGCCGAGCGCGCTTGCGCCCTGCATCGATCAGCGCTTCGGATCGACCCAAACCCCGATCGCGCATCGCGACGATGGCATATTCGACCAACAGGATGGAGTTCTTGGTGACGATGCCCATCAACATCAGCAGGCCGATCATCGATGGCATCGACAAGGCCTTTCCGGCAATCAGCAAGGCCACCAGCGCGCCGCCAATGGACAGCGGCAACGCCATCATGATTGTCGGCGGCTGAAAGAAATTGCCGAACAGCAGAACCAGCACGGCGAATATCAGCAGAAGAGACGCGGCGAGCGCCGTGCCGAAATCATGCTGCAGCACGCCCATCTGCTCGGCATTGCCGTATTTCGACAGATGTACCTCGGGTGGTAAATTCTGCAGCACCGGTAAGGCATATATTTTTGCCAGCACCGGCCCGATTTCGGCGCCCGCCAGCAGGTCGCCCTCGACCGCGATCTTTCTGCTGCGGTCGAAACGGTCGATCTGTGCCGGCCCGGCACCCAGACTGACGTCGGCGACCGATTTGAGCGGTACAGACGCGCCGGTAGATGTTATTACCCGCAAATTTTCGATCGTCCCAATGTCATTGCGCGTGCTGGGGTCCAGTTGAACGCGAATGGGAATCTGCCGGTCGCCCATATTGAACTTCGCCAAATTCTGATCGAGATCACCCAGTGTGGCGAGCATCGCGACGCGGCCAATCTGCTGAACCGACACGCCGACCTGCGCCGCCCGGTCAAACAGGGGTTTGATCAGCACTTCCGGCCGGAGCAGGCTGGCAGTAGAGGCGACGTTCACAACTTCGGGGATCGTCTGAATCTCGTTCAGCAGCCGTTCCGACACCTGTTCCAGGGCCGGACCATCGTCGCCGGACAAGATCACCGAAATGTCTTTCTCACCGAAGCCGGTGCCGACGAACCCGAAACGAATCCCCGGCACGGAAAGCAATACCGGGCGAATCGCAGTCTCAAACTGCTTTTGGGTCAATTTGCGTTCGCTGCGCGGGGCCAGTTTGACGAAAAGGTTAGACTTGCGGATGTCGCCTTGCCCGCCCACCGACACCAGGACGTGGCGCACCTCGGGACGTGTGCGAAGCATATCGGAAATATGGCTGGTCACACCGTTGCTGTCGGCCAGCGTCGCGCCCGGCGAAAGCTCTATCTGCAACTCCGATTGGCCCTGATCGGCGTCAGGGAAAAACCCCGTCGGTATTAGCGGTATCAGTGCCAATGAAGCGGCAAAAATCCCGATCGCGCCCAATATCGTCAATCCACGATGGGCAAGGCACCAGCGCAGCGACCGAATATAGAAGCCGAGCCAGCGCGGCGGTGCCTCCTGCGGATGGGCTTGCAAGAAATAGGCAGCCATCATCGGCGTAATCAGCCGCGCCACCAGCAGTGAGAAGAAGACGGCAACCGCAACCGTTATGCCGAACTGCCGGAAAAACTGGCCGGGCACACCGCCCATGAAACTGACCGGCAGGAAGACGACCATAATCGTCGCCGTGGTTGCGATAACCGCCAGGCCGATCTCGTCCGCCGCCTCCAGCGCGGCCTGATAGGGCGACTTGCCCTGCCTGATATGGCGAACGATATTTTCGATCTCGACGATCGCGTCATCCACCAGGATGCCGACGACCAGAGACAGAGCCAGCATCGAAATGCCGTTCAGCGTAAAGCCCAGCATTTTCATGACGGCAAAGGTCGGAATGGCCGACAGCGGCATCGCAGCCGCCGAGATCAGCGTGGCCCGCCAATCCCGCAGGAACCAGAACACCACAACGATTGCCAGCAAGGCGCCGATGCTCAGCGCATCGACGGATGCATTATAGGCTTCCTTGGTGAACTCGGTCGTCGAATAGATCTGCTTGAATTCGATGTCGGGATAGCGCGCACGCAGGGCATCGACCTGCTTGTAAACGCCTGCTGCGATGGTGAGATCGCTGGTATTTGGCGATCGCTGGATATTGAACGACACCACCGGTTGTCCGTCATAGCGCGCCAATTGCCTTTGTTCGCTGGGACCGTCGATGACCTTGCCCAGCTCCGAAAGACGGGCCTTACGCCCACTTGGCAATGCGATTTCGGTATTGCGCAGGTCATCGACCGTCCGGGCGCTGCCTAAGGTGCGGATGGATTGCTCCGCGCCGCCGATTGTCCCGCGTCCACCGGGGATGTCGACATTAAGTCCGACCAGCTGTGCGTTAACTGCGTCCGCAGTGATGCCCAGAGCAATCAGACGCTGGGGATCCAGTTCGATTCGAACTTCGCGATCGACACCGCCGATCCGTTGGACCAGGGCCACGCCCTTGACCGACAGCATCGCACGGGAAACCTCGTTGTCGATCAGCCAGGACAGCTGTTCGGTCGTCAACGACGGTGCGAATACGCTATAGTAGAGTATCGGCATACCGGCGACGTTGACG
>Ga0182013_10009077_pt1 | contig 10539 bp, 6 predicted proteins | sample 612S2MmetaG_FD_120487 | JGI IMG/M metagenome (GOLD analysis project Ga0182013, IMG submission 120487) | Permafrost microbial communities from Stordalen Mire, Sweden - 612S2M metaG | ecosystem: Environmental > Terrestrial > Soil > Wetlands > Permafrost | place: Sweden: Stordalen | collected...
CAAATTCGAGCAGGCGGTCACGGCTGCCGAGCGCTTGATAGCGGCATATCCCGAGGAGAAGGAGCCGCCGGAGCTATTGAGCCGCGCTCGAAAGGCGCGCGAGGAAGCGGAGCGGAAAGCAGCCTACTCGCGCGACCGTCAGGATTTCGAAGCCCTGATGCGCGATCGCAAGTTTGAGCAGGCGATAACGGCTGCCCAGCAGCTGATGACAACATTTCCGGAAGACCCGGACGTGCCGGAGCTATTGCGCGACGCTCAGGCGGCGCGCGAACTTGCCGGGCGAAAGGACGCGTATTCGCGCAGCCGTCAGGATTTCGAAGTCCTGATGCGCGATCGCAAATTCGAGCAGGCGGTAACGGCCGCCCAGCAATTGATTGCAGCCTTTCCGGAAGAGCAGGAGTCTGCAGAGTTATTGCGCCGTAGCGAGAGGGCGCGCGAGGAAGCGGCGCGGACAGAAGCTTACGCGCGCGGCCGTCAGGGTTTCGAAGCCCTGATGGGCGAGGGCAAATTCGAGCAAGCTGTCACCGCTGCCCAGGGCTTGGTGGCAGCGTTCCCGAAAGAGTCGGAGCCGCCGAAGCTTCTACGCCGCGCCGAGAAGGCACGCGAGGAGGCAGCGCGGAAAGAAGCGTACACGCGCGACCGTCAGGCTTTCGATGTCCCGATGCGCGATGGCAAGTTCGAGCAGGCGGTAACAGCCGCCAAGGCCCTGATCGCAGCGTTTCCGAAAGAGCCCGAACCGAAGGATCTCTTGCGCCGCGCTCAAGACGCGCGCGATGAAGCCGTTCGGAAAGAAGCATACACGCGCGGCCGTCAGGCTTTCGATGTCCTGATGCGCGATGGCAAGTTCGATGAAGCCGTCACCGCCTCGGAGCAACTGGTATCGACTTTCCCGAAAGAGCCCGAGGTAACGGTACTCTTGCATCGCGCCCGCGAGGCGCGCCAGGAAGCTTACAGCCGCGGCCGCCAGGCTTTCGATGTCCTCATGCGCGACGGCAAGTTCGAGCAGGCGATCACGGCTGCTCAGCAATTGGTAGTGGCCTTCCCCAATGAGCCTGAGGCAGCGGAGTTATGGCAGCGCGCTCAGAGCGCACACGGCGAAGCCGCGCGCCAGGAAGCTTACAAGCGCGACCGGCAGGCCTTCGACGTCCTGATGCGCGACGCCAAGTTCGAGCAGGCCGTCACGGCTGCCGAGCGCCTGACGGCAGCCTATCCGGAAGAGTCGGAGTTGCCGGAGCTCTTGCGCCGCGCTGAGGGCGCACGCGACGAAGCCGCGCGCAGGGAAGCCTACAAGCGTGACCGGCAGACTTTCGACGTCCTCATGCGCGAGGGCAAATTCGAGCAGGCCGTCACCGCTGCCGAGCACTTGATAGCGGCCTATCCGGAAGAACCCGAGTTGCCGGAGCTCTTGCGCCGCGCTGAGGGCGCACGCGACGAAGCCGCGCGCAGGGAAGCCTACAAGCGTGACCGGCAGACTTTCGACGTCCTCATGCGCGACGGCAAGTTCGAGCAGGCCGTCACCGCCGCCGAGCGCTTGACGGCAACCTATCCGGAAGAGCCCGAGTTGCCGGAGGTCTCGCGCCGCGCTCGCGATGGCCGCGATGAAGCCGCGCGCAAAGAAGCCTACAGGCGCGACCGCCAGGCTTTCGACGTCCTGATGCGCGACGGCAAGTTCGATCAGGCCGTCACCGCCGCCGAGCGCTTGACGGCAACCTATCCGGAAGAGCCCGAGTTGCCGGAGGTCTCGCGCCGCGCTCGCCAGGCCCGCGACGAAGCCGCGCGAAAAGCGGCCTACGCTAGCGGTCTACAGGACTTCGAAGCCTTGCTGGCGAATGCTCAATTCGACCAGGCCATCGCTAAAGCTCAGGAGCTCAACGCCGATTTCCCGGCGGAGCCGGGCGCAGCCAAGGCCTTGGAAAGCGCGCGCGCAGCCCAGGCTGAGGGCGCGCGCAAGGCGGCTTTCGGCCGCGGCCACAAGGAATTCGATGCCTTGATGCGCCAGCGCCAGTTCGATCGGGCAATCGCCAAGGCTCAGGAACTGGCTACCGTCTTTCCCGAAGAAGCGATTCTGAAAGATGACCTCAAGCGGGCCGTCGAAGCGCGCGAACAGGCCCGCCGTCAACAGATCTACGAGCCGGGGCGCAAGGAATTCGATGCCCTGATGAAGAGCGGCCGGATCGAGGAGGCGATCGAAAAGGCGGAAGCCCTCGCCAAGGAGTTCCCCGAGGACGCCGTCGTCCAACAGGACCTGCAATCGGCGCGAGCCGCTTTCGATGCCCGCCAGCGCGAGGCGGAGCTGGATCGCCAGGCCGCCGATGCCGTCCGGCGAGCCAGTCAACTGCGCCAGCAGCGCGCCATTACGGAAGCCCTCGAATTGGTGCAGAAGACGATCCAGGAGGTCGGCAACCGGGCCGGCCTGCGTGAGCTACAGGAACAGCTACTCGCCGATCAAGCTCGCACGCGGCTGGCGCGCCAAACCCTCGACAAAGCGCGGGACGCCGTGGCGCAGGGCCAGGTTGAGGCTGCCGAGCAACTGGCGTCTGAACTCGAGACCAATCTCTCCGGTGCGGTGGATACGCGCGATCTGCGCGTTGCCATTGCCGCGAAAGCCGAGGAGCTGCGCGTTCGAGCAGCCATCGAAGCGATCGCACGCGAGGCCGAGGATTTGCGTAGTCAGGGGCGCTTTGACGAAGCTCTCCAATCTCTCGACACGGGTCTCCAACAATACCCCGGCACGCAGGTTCTGATCGTTGCGCGAGAGCGTGTTGAGAAAGACCGGCAGGCGGCCCTGCGCAAGCAGGCTCGCGAACAAGCCCTTTCCGAAATCTCGGCGCTGCCTCAAAGCGTACAGAGCGCACCCGATGACTCGGGGTTGCGCGCGATGGTCTTGCGCGCGGAAGCCATCGCCGCTGGTTATCCGGGTGACAAGCAGTTTAAGCAGGCGGCGCAAGCAGTGAACAAGGCTGCCAAGCGTCGCCGCACCGAGTTCGCGCAAGTTCCCGGCGCCACCACAGCTCCCGCCGAGGCCGCGCCCTTGTGGAAACACCCAATCGCAGTGGCGGCCATCGCTGCCGGCTTAGCGATTGGCGGTGCTGCCATATGGTGGCTCGTCGGCGGCCGGGCTGTTACTCTGCAGGTTTCCACCAATCCGGCCGGAGCAAGAGTCACGGTCGGATCGATGTCTTGCACCGCTCCGCAATGCGCCTTGCGTCTGCCACCCGGCAATTATGAAATACGGGCGGAGAAGCCTGGCTACCGTGCGAGCTCGACTACGGCGACCGTCGGCAAGAGCGCGCCCGCGCCCGTGGCGCTCACATTGGTTCCTCTTCCCGCGCGTCTTTCGGTAGGCGCCAATTTCACCAAGGCCACGATTTCCTTCGACGGGACCCAACTCGGGCAATTGCGCAACGGCGAGTTCGCGCTGGACTCCGTCCCCGAAGGCGCCCACAAGCTCGACATCCACAGCTCCGACGGCCAGGCTACCCTGCGGTTCGAATATACTGCCGGACAGCCGCCCAAGATACTCGCGCCTCCTTCGGGTATTCAAATCCAGGCGGTGGTGGTCAGTGGGTATGCCTCCACCGCCGAAGTCCAGTGCGACTGCGCGTCCGGGGAAGTTACGTTAGACGGGAAATCGGCCGGCCAGTTGCACGATCATCGTCTGGCTCTAACCAGTCTGGCTTCGGGAACGCACCAGCTCCGCGTCTCTGCGCCGGACGGTATCCGGGAATCGGTAGTTAGTTTGCAAGACAGCCCGTCGATCAATCTATACGTCGCCGCGGACCTCGACGTGGGCACGCTGGTAGTGGAAGCCGGTCAGGACGGCGTCCAGGTTTTGCTGGATAACCGGCCACAGCCGACCCTGACTCACGACGGGATTGCACGAATCCCGGTTCCTTCCAAGCAATATTCCGTGAGCGTGGCCAAGCAGGGTTTCCGCGCCCCAACGGCCAAAACGGTCGAAGTAAAGAAGGGGCAGTTACAGCGCGTCTCCTTCGAGCTGGTTCCGCTCGAGTCGGTTCTTGAGATCCGCGCGGGCTCGCCCGGCATACGGGTACAGATCGACGGTCAAGGCGCGGGGGTCACCGGCGCCAACGGTTCCCTGCGGATCGACAACGTGAAGCCCGGGACACACACCATAGACTTAACCAAGGATGGTTACACGCCTCTGCACTTGAATAACTTCAAGTTTGAACCGGGAGCGACCGTCAGTTTGGGCCGCGAAGTGCAACTCGCTGCGCTCCCCACGCCTACGCCGGCGCAACCGAATCCGTCGACGGTGACGCCAACTCCCACGCCCGATCCACGGGCTGTCGAGGCGGATGAATGGAATCGCATTCAGAACACTCGGGACATCAATCAACTGCAGGAATTCATACATAAGTATCCCGGCGACGCATATGGCACGCAAGCCGCGGCCCGGGTTGAACAAATGGAGTGGGACAGTTTGCAGAATAGTCAGGACTCCGCCGCCTGGGAAGCTTTCGCAAATAGGTATCCCAAGAGCGACCGTGCGGACCAGGCTCGCAAGCGGGCGGAACAGCTCGCGTGGTCACGCGTCGACCAGCAGAACGCCGCTCAGATACGGGCTTTCCTTCAGCGCCATGCGGGTAACCCGGATGCGGCGGCTGCCCTGGCGGCCGCGGAGCAAGCAGAGCATCTAGCTGTCGACAAGCGCGCGATTAGTCAGGTACTGACTCAATATCAGCAGGCTTTCACGAATAAGAACATCGACGGATTGTTAGCGCTCCGGCCATCGTTAAAGGGTACTCCAACGGAAAAAGTCATCCGCGAAGCTTTCCGCCAAAAACAATCGATTGTGCTAGAATTGACACCACTACGGGATGCGGATGTCTCCGCGGATTCGGCGGTGATACAGTGCCGTCAGAGTACTCAGAATCAGCAGGGCGTCAGCCAGCCCGACGCGGCGGATGTTACGGTTACAATCACGCTCAGCAGAAGTGGGCAATCGTGGATCGTTAAAGATATTAGGCCTGTTTCACCCCAAAAACATTAAGGAGTCAATAAAGTGAGACTGCGATCGAAGTTCGCGAATATAGCGCTGCATATCCCGGCCATGCTACTGCTGACAGTTGGGGCCTCCACTTCCTTTAGCCAGACTCTGCTAACACAGGGTACTGTCGTAACCGGCCAGTGTTATGGGCACGAATCCAACCCCGGTTGCGTGCTTCCGAATCTTTTCGGATCGGGTGGATTGACCCTGGCGAGCTCGCCGGTATTCCCGCATTATGCGCATTTTGTCGGCGCCGCTCAGACCACGTTGAATACCACGCTCAGCACGGCGATCGCTACCCAGCTCGCGACCCTGCCGATCATTTCGCCGGCCTCCGGCTTCACCTTTACCTACGATGCGTCAGCCGGTGTCTACGTCCGCTCCACAACCAGCTTCGGCCCGGTATACAGCGAGCGCGCGGAAACCATCGGACATGGCAAGTTCTCATTCGGCGCCAGCTACCAGAGATTCCGTTTCAGCACGATCGACGGCATCAGTCTGCATAATATCCCGGCGGTGTTTTCCCACGTTCCGGGAACCGGGCCTGCCGGCGCAGATGAGCCCTACGAAGCGGACGTCATTCAAACATCCAACAGTCTCGGCATAAACATGGACCAGACACTCCTATTCGCCACCGTGGGAGTAACCGATCACCTCGACCTTTCCGTCGCCGTTCCCATTTCTTCCGTCCGCTTCGACGCCTTTTCCGTGGCGAACATCGAACGCGTTTCGGGCCAATTTTTCGCCTTGGCGCCAAGCGGGACAGTGCTGCCTAACCCTCATATGTTCGCCAACGGGTCGCTCACTAATTATTACGCCAGCACACCTAACGGGAGCGCGACCGGAGTAGGCGACGTGACGATCCGGCTCAAGCAGAGTGTTCACCGCGGGCCGTTGTTTCAAGTGGCGGCGGCGCTCGATGTTCGGACTCCTACCGGCAATGCCCGCGAGTTTCTCGGGTCGGGCGCCATCGGAGTGAAGCCGTTCATCATCATCTCCGCCAACCGCCGCTTCTCCCCACACCTGAATCTGGGCTATCAGTGGAACGGCAGTTCCATACTGGCCGGGAACATTACCGGCACGAACGTCTTCGAGCAGAACGAGCAGGTGTACATCACCACTGGCGGCGCGACCAAGGCCAACTTACCAGGCCAGATATCTTACGCGCTCGGCGCCGATTACGGGGCAACTAAACAGCTGACACTATCTTTCGATTACCTCGGGCAAACCCTGATCAATACTCCGCGCGTGTTCCTTGGCAGCACCCAAACAGCCAATGATTCGAATGTGTGCAACGTCTCCGGTGGCACCACCTATTGCGGGATGCCTTCCATGTCGTTGCCTAACATTACCGGCGGCAAGGACACGATACCGCTCAGCAGCGGCGCTGTGGGTTTGAAGTACAACCTGTTTCACCAGCTTCTTCTCACTGCGAACGTCCTCTTCCGGATGGACAACAAAGGACTACGCCAGAACGTAACACCACTCATTGCGCTGTCATACGCCTTCGGTTTGAAATAGCTCGAAGAGGAGTAGCGCAGTGGAGTCTTAAGCTGCTGTAACCGCCGGCACCGCGACAGCCAGGCGCGCGGCCGTTTTCACCAGCAAGTCCCAATTACCCTGTTCGACCGGTATGCCATCGCGCAGCCGCTCGGCTTCCGTGCGCCATTCGGGGTCCCCGGCCACCATCACCTCGTCATATCCCGGCGCCATCGGTGTGCTCTTCATCAGGAGGACCAGCCGTTCCAACCGAGCGGTGAACTCCTCCACCGGCATGAAGCGCGCAATATCGATGGCAATGAAGCATTGGCTGCAGCGATTGTGCCGGCCGCGAATGCGGATGCCGCCTACCTCATTGGCCATGGCGCCGCCGCTCAGCACCGAGCACAGAATCTCCACCATTAGCCCCAGTCCGCTACCTTTATATCCGCCAAGCGGCATCAGCATGCCTTGGTTGTAGGCGGCTTTCGTATCGGTCGTCGGGACGCCATGGGAATCGAACGCCCATCCGGCGGGGATCTCCGGTTTTCCGTTGATGAACGCCTTGAAAATCTTCCCCGCCGCTACCGTCGTCGTGGCCATATCCAACAGCCAGTGTCCGGGCACTGACATGCAGATTGGGTTCGTTCCGATACGGCCTTCCCTGCCCTGCCACGGCGGCACGATCGGCGAGGCATTGCAGAAGACTAACCCGATCTGCCCGGCCGCCCGCATCTTCTGCGCCCACCAGGCGGCGGCGCCGAAGTGATTGGATTCGCGAGCCACCACCACGGCGGCTCCCTGGGCGCCTGCCAGGCGTATGGCATGGCCGCAGCAAGTCTCCGCAACCCATTGACCCAGCGCATTTTGCGCGTCGAACACTACGCACGACCCGCTCTCCGATACCACTCGGCCGTCAGCCTTCGGGTCCATCTCCCCGGCCAGAATCTGCTCGATATAAAAAGGAAGCAGCTGCAATCCGTGGGAATCGACGCCCCGCAGGTTCGAGGCGATCAGGGATTGGGCGGCGCTCTCGGCCCGGCTGGCGGGCACTCCCGCGGCCACGAAGATCTCGGCGGCAAATCGGGTCAGGATTGGGGCTGGCAAGACGGGCATGAAACCTCTAGAGTACCAGCCATACCGGTCGCCGACAGTATCGAGGGGAACTTTTCGACCTAGCGCGGTGTCTATAGCTTTGCAAGGCCGTGATTTTCCTGATAGCTTGTTATCAGGCTGAATTTGTGAGGCCGCCGGTGGCAACTTCGATTCTCGACTTGAGCGCTCAAAAGGCTCTGGATGGCGCCGACAGCGATGATTTGCGGCTGGTGGAATCGTTACGCGCAGGCGCCGCGCTAGCTTACGAGGAATTGCTCTCCCGCTTCCAGCAACCGGCTTACGCCCTGGCTTTGCGTCTGCTGGACGACCCTTCGGAGTCCGCCGACGTGGTGCAGGAAGTCTTTCTGAAGGTCTTCCGCAATATCGGGGCGTTCCGCGCCCAGAGCAGCCTCAAGACCTGGATCTACCGGATCACGGTGAACGAGGCTCACAACGCCCGGCGATGGTTCTTCCGCCATCGAAGGCGAGAAGTGGAGTTGGATTCCGAACCGGAAGAGGCGCGCAATTGGAAGGACATTATCCCGGACGATTGCATCTCGCCCTTCGATGCGGCGTTTGAACACGAGCAGCACGTCATGATTGAGGCGGCGCTCGAGAAACTAAGCCCCATTTTCCGCGAAGCGGTGGTCCTTAGAGACATCACCGATATGAGTTACGAAGAGATCGCGGAAGTGCTTGGAGTCTCCTTGGGAACTGTGAAATCCCGAATTCTGCGGGGCCGCGAAGCCCTGCGGGCAGAACTCGTGGGCAGCCTGAAACACGGGCCGGCGCCGCGACTAGTGCCAAAGACGGCAGAGTAAATGGTATGAGCTGTGAAAACGCGCAAGAACGGATCTCATTACTCCTGGATGCCCGGCTGCCGGCGGCGGAACGGGAGAATATGCTGACGCACACCAATACGTGCAGGGAGTGCGGCACGGTATTGGCAGCGCTGCAAGGGCAACGCACAATACTACGGAAAATGGCGCAGACGCCGGTGCCCCATGGTTTGTCGGCACGGTTGAGCGTCATGGCCTCGCACGAGCGCGAACGCCAGCTGGCCCGCGTGAATGTCCACGAGCGCCTGCGTCGGCTGACTTCGAAGATCGATCTGGCATTTGAGAACCTGATGCGGCCGGTGGCGTTGCCTCTTGCGGGAGGTCTGCTCTCCACCCTGTTGGTGTTCGGTCTGATGATGCCGAGCCTGAGTTTTTCTCATCAAACGGGCGGCGACGATTTCTCCACCTTGCCCCAGGGCAGCATCGTAACCAATCCTTATGACCAGGGCGCGGATGACGATGCGAGGGATTTTCCCATCTTCGCCTCGCCGGACCAGCCCAACTCCGACTATGTCAATATCGTGAACCTCACCATCGACGAATCCGGCAGAGTCGCGGATTGGTCGGTTGTGCGCGGCCAGATCACCGATGAAATGAAGAGCATCATTGTGCTGGGCCGCTTCGTTCCGGCTACCACGTTTGGAGTCCGCACCTCCGGCACCATCCAGGTGCGCCAGAGCCTTCCGCCCTGCAAATACACCAGCTGCAGCGCGACGGTTCGCGGATAGCGGCATAGGTGTCGCGTCAGAAACTCGGGCAACACTTCCTCATCCGGGGTTCCATACTCGAACGCATCGCCGCAGAGGCATGCCCGCAGCACGTGGAGTTGGTAATCGAAATCGGCCCTGGCCGAGGAGCGCTCACCGAGAAGCTGCTGAAACGCGCGGACCGCGTGATGGCCATCGAGCTTGACTCGTTTCTAATCGACCACCTTCGCCACAAATTCGCCGGCGAATCGCGCCTCGAATTGGTCCATGCCGACGTGCTCGCGACCGATCTGGCGCAATGGGGCCGCGCTCCCGTGGCGGGCAACCTGCCGTATTACATCGCCTCGCCGATCCTCGAACAGACGGCGTGCAGCCAGGCGCCGCGCGCGGTTTTCCTCATCCAGAAGGAGGTCGCGGAGCGATTGGTGGCACAGCCGGGAACTCGTGATTATGGATACCTAACGGTCCAGACGGCGCTGGCTGCCACGGCGCGGCTGTTGTTCGAAGTGAAGCCCGGGGCATTCCATCCGCCGCCGAAAGTCGACTCCGCTGTCGTGCTCCTCGAGCCGCACCATCGCGTTTGGGAAGTCGACACGGTGCGGCTGTTGCGCTTCGTGGGCCGATGCTTCGAGCACAAGCGCAAAACCATCCGCAACAACCTGGCGGAATACTACGGCAAGGAACTGATCGGTGCATGGCCGGAAGCGGGATTGCGCGCCGAACAACTCCCGATCGAAGACTTCGTCCGAATGTATGCGAGAATAGCGGCTTCCGGAGGGGACACCGAGTGACCACAGAGCAGAATCTCGACTTCGCGGAGGCTCGTAGAGCCATCGACACCATCGTTGCCGAAGTGACCCGCCGCGGCAAGGCAGCCGTGATCGCGGTGGCCGATTCACGCGGTGAATTAATCGCTCTGGCGCGCATGGACGGCGCGCCAGTCTCTTCCATCGCCGTCGCCAGCAACAAGGCCTTCACCGCCGCGCGGGCCGGCAAGCCCAGCTTCGACGTCGGCGCCAAGGCCCGCCATCCCGACCAGGGGTTCGATATCGCATATTACGGCGATCCGCGTTACTGCGGCTGGGGCGGCGGCGTGCCGGTCAAGAAGGACGGCAAGGTCGTCGGCTCCGTCGCGGTCAGCGGCCTGCCGCAGGAGGAAGATATGGAAGTGGTGCAGTTGGGTATCGCGGCGATTTAGTACTTTGGCCGACGTGGCGCGGACTTCAGTCTGCAGCGCCGAACTCCTGAACTCCTGTGACCGCTTGCTCACGCGCGCGGCTCGGAAACGCAGTGTGCCGATACTGAGCCGCGACCAAAGGGAGCGGGATGCGTGACTGGCTCAAGTCAATTTCCCCGCCACCATACAACGACCCAGCAGGCACTCTTGCCCAATGCCACTTAGTTCTGC